>Ga0182017_10000071_pt1 | contig 72115 bp, 70 predicted proteins | sample 712E3DmetaG_FD_120492 | JGI IMG/M metagenome (GOLD analysis project Ga0182017, IMG submission 120492) | Permafrost microbial communities from Stordalen Mire, Sweden - 712E3D metaG | ecosystem: Environmental > Terrestrial > Soil > Wetlands > Permafrost | place: Sweden: Stordalen | collected... | reverse complement strand
GCGCGGTCCACCGACCCGCCTGGCGGTCGCCCTGCACGAGCTCTCCGACGGCCGCGTCGAGCTGATCGTCGCCGACAACGCTCCGGGCGAGCGCCGGCGCACGAGCTACGAGACGATCGACGAGCGAGCGCGCGTGCTCGGCGCCAAGGTCACCGTGCGCGCGGCCAGCGGCGGTGGCACGGTGGTGCGAGTCGTCGTCCCCGCTTACGCCGCGGGGCGATAGCGGCCGCGGCTCACGAGAGTTCCGGTCAAGAGCGACGAGCGCTATCTCCTCTACCTCTGGAAGCCGAGCGGCTACGGGCTGGAGGAACGTGAGGGTGAGCTTCCGGCCGTGGGCAGCGATCTCGTCGTCGACGACGTCGTCCTGACGGTGCTGAAGATTGCCGCCTCGCCGCTGCCGAACGATCGGCGGCCCTGCGTCTACCTGCAGCCGCTTAGCCCGGCAAGCTAGGAGCTGTGCTCGCCCGAGTAGGCCGTGACGAGCGCGTCAACGGCGTCCACGCCCTGACCGTAGGCGGCGTTGATGCCGACAAAAGCCTGCCACTTGGCCGGTAGAGCGTCCTCAGGGAAGATCGCCTCGACCGGGCACTCCGGCTCGCAGGCGCCGCAGTCGATGCATTCCTCCGGGTCGATGACGAGGATGCGACCGGCTTCATGAATGCAGTCGACCGGGCAGACGTCGACGCAGGCCTGGTCCTTGACGTCGATACAGGGCTCGGCGATGACGTAGGTCATGCCGCGTACTTTAGAGCCTATTCCACTAGGCCTGCACGCCCGACCCGGCCGATCCGCGGCACCAGGAACTGCTCTCCGCACTACCAGTGCGCCTTCACAGCCCTACGGCCGCTGGCATCCACGGCTTGACCGCCTCGAGCGCACATACCTACCGGAACAGGCTCTTCGCGGCGCGGTCAACCGCGATGGATCAGATCGGCGAATGCTCGGAGACGCCGCGGCCTCTACTGCGCGACGATGAAGACCTGCGTTCCGACGACAACGTGCGTGAACAGCCACTCGGCGTCGGGGATGTACATGCGAATGCAGCCGTGGGAAAGCGAATAGCCGATCGAGCCCGATTCGGGCGTGCCGTGAATGCCGACTCCCGGAGCCGACAGGCCCATCCAGCGCGTGCCGAGCGGATTGCCAGGTCCGGGCGGAACCGGCTTCTCGCCCGCGGCCCAGGCCGAGTTGGGCGGATACCACCAGGGGTTCGCCCATTTCACGACGATCGCGTAGTGCCCAAGAGGCGTCGGGTAGGCCGACTGCCCAGTCGCCACCGAGAATCGCCTCACGAAGCGCTCGCCCTTGTAGAGGTACAGGCGGTTGGAGCCGCGCCTGATGACGATCACGGAACCGAAATTCGCCTTGATCACCTTCCGGGCGATCTTCTTCAGCGGCAGCGTCAACGCGGCGCGCCGGTTCGCCGCCAGTGCCGCCCGGATCGCCCGTTGTGACGCGCTTACCTTGATCGTCCAGCCGACCTTCCCCTCGGAGATGCGCGGACGCAGGTGGCGCAAGAAGACCTGGGCGTCGACCGCCGCGCGGTTGAAGCGCTTGCCGAGCTTGCGCACGTACTTGTGCAGCTTGTAGTTGTTGACGCTGACCGTGAGCGTCACCGCGCTGCCCGGCGCCGCGCTCTGAGCGGTCCTGAGCGCAGAGTCGACGCTCGCGCGCGCCGCGACCTCGCTCGGGGCCATCGCCACCCGCTTGCTGCCGATGCGAAGCACGAGTCGCTTGTTGAAGGCAGACTCGATCGTCGTCCTGGCGAGATCGACACTCATTCCCCCAACAGGAACGCCGCCGACGGTCACGTCATTGGCGATGTCCATCGGCGCGGTCGTCGTGGGCGTCGTCGTCGTGGGCGTCGTCGTCGTGGGCGTCGTCACGGTGGTCGAGCTGCTCGTCGTCTCGTCGGCTGTCTGAGCCGGCGCGGTAGCGACAACGGCGAAGGATGCGACCAGCCCGGCGATCGCGAGTAGGAGCCCTAAAGCGAAGCTGGTTTTTTTACTCGATCTCATCGTGCTCCTGCCGGTACGGTCGCGAATCGTTCGTGATGATAGCGTCCACACCCGCCTCCATCAGCCGCTGCCTAACGCCGGGGTCGTCCACAGTCCAGGCAAGCACGGCTATTCCCCATTCGTGGCAGCTTCGCACCAGGTCGGCGCCGATGACCCCGTGGTTCAGGGTCACCGCGGCGGCGCCCGTCTGCGCGAGCCAGCCGTGGATCCGTCGCCGCAGCCGTAGGCGCAGGCCGTACAAAGCCAGAGGGACGAAGGGCGCGATCGCCTTGCGCTCGGACAGGCGCCGCCTATCGGCGGGATAGGAGAGGCTGCGGGCGATCTCGGGAGCGAGCTCGCGCAGGCAAACGAGCTGGGCTCGCTCGAGCGAGCAGAGAAGCGTCCGCTCCTGCAGCCCGTGCCTGCGAACCGCTTCGATCAGTGGTCGCTCCAGGCCTGTGCTTTTCAGGTCGATCAAAAGCGGGCCCGCGTCAGGCCTGGCCTCGGCCAGCTCCAGCACCTGCTCGAGCGTCGCCAGCTCGGCGTCGAGTCGTCGCAGCTCGTCCAGCGTGCGCGCAGCGGCATCGCCGCGGGCAGCGCCGTGACAGAGCTCGGCCAGATCGAGCGAGTGACCGGCCACGAGCTCGCCGTCGCTGAGCGCTACGACATCGACCTCGAAGCCGTCGGCGCCGTGCTCGAGCGCCAGCTCGAAGGAGCGCAGCGTGTTCTCGGGCGCCAGCCGCGGCAGGCCGCGGTGGCCGATTACGAGCGGTGCTCGCTCGCTCATCAGCGCGCCCGGACGACGACCACGGCGCAGTCATCGAGGAGCAAGCCGCCGGCGAACTCGCGGCAGTCGGCGAGCACGGCATCGGCGAGATCCCTGGCGCCCAGTTGTGAATGCCTACGCAGAAAGTCGTCCAGCCTCTGCGTGCCGTAGAGCTCGCGCTCGCGGCGAGCCTCGATCACTCCGTCGGTGTAGAGAACGACCGCGTCGCCCGGCGCGTAGGGAATGCGAATCTCTTCGTAGGTCTGGTTGCCCGCGATCCCAAGCGCGAGCCCGCCCACCGGCAGAGACTCGACGCTACCGTCGGCGCGCAACAGGCGCGGCCGAGGATGGCCGGCGCAGGCACAGGCCAGCTCCGTTCTCGCCGGATCGACCTTCATGTAGACCATCGTGACGAACTTGCCGAGCTCGACCTCCTCCAGCACGACCTCGTTCACGGCGGCCAGGAACGCGCCCGGCTCGGGATAGCGCCGCGCCAGCGAGCGGAAGGTGAACTTGACCATCGCCATATCGGCCGCCGCATCGACTCCGTGCCCGGTCACGTCACCGAGCGCAATCGCCAGCGCTCCGTCCTCGAGCAGCAGGAAGTCGTAGAGGTCGCCGCCGACTTCCACACGAGCCGAGGCGGCGTAGACGGCTCCGACGTCCAGGCCCTCGATCTCAGGCTCGTAGTCAGGCAGAAGCGAGCGTTGCATCGCATCGGCGAAGGCCTTCTGCTGCTCGTAAAGGCGCGCGTTGTCGATCGCGAGCGCCGCCTGCCCTACGATTGCCAGCGCCACTTCGATCGTCTCATCGCGGATCGGTTGCTCGGGGCTGAGAGAGATGAGTGTGACGATCGCCAGCACCTCCTTTGGCGTTGCTACGGGAAGCACTATCGCCGTCGAGCCTCGCTCTAGGAACGGCGCGAGCAACCGCAGCGAGTCGTCCTCGCCCGCCATCTCGTGCGTGAGCCGTAATACGAGCCCCGCTTTGATCACGCGAGCGATATCGCCGGCGAGCGGAAGCGATCGGCCGAGAATCGCTCGCATCGGCTGCTCAAGATCGCCCCTGGCGACGTGAAGAGCCCGCGCCTCCAACTTCTCCTGGCGCTCGTCGGGCATGTACAGAACGGCAACGTCGATTCCCACCAGCTCGGCGATCGTCTTCGCCGCCGCTTCCAGCGTGGTCTGCAACGACAGGCTCTGCGCGAAAGCGCGCGAGACTTCATACAGCGCACGCAGCTGAGCCGCCGCCTGCCGCTCCGCACGAAGTGAATGCTCGAGCTCGCTGCCGAGAAGAGTCGCCTGCTCGTGCAGGCTCGCGCGGTGAACGGCGACGGCGAGCTGATTACGAAGCGCCTCCAGCAACCCACGCTCACTCTCGTCTGGAACTCCGTCTTTCGCCGGATAGAGAGCGAGCAGTCCGATCACCTCGTTCGCCGCCTCGAGCGGGAGAGCGAAGACCGCCTCCACACCCGACTCTACGAGCACGTCGCGCAGCGACTCCAACCTCCCGTCGGAGAGGGCGTCGGCGACGATCACGCCGCCCGAGAGTCGGCCGGACGCGAGCGCCAGATCGAGCATACGAGCGGCGATGAGCTCGTGCGCGCCCTGAAGCCCGCGAGCCGCCGCGGTTCGCAAGCCGTCCTCTCCGTTCAGGTAGACGGCGACTCGCTCGACACCGAGCAGGTCGGCGATCTGCTCCACCGCGACGTTCAGCGTCGGCTCTACCGCCAGCTCCGACATGGCCTGCCCGCTGAAGGAGAGAAGCGCCTGCGTCCGCCCCAGCTCCTGAACTAGGTCGCGACGTTGCGCGGACTCTTCGAGCACTCCGGCGACACGAGCGGCAAGCGTCTGCAGGGCCTCGAGCTCGCCTTCGCCCGTCTGCGCCTGCTCGTTGAACCTCGCCTCCAACACGCCGAATGGCTCGAGCCCCAAAGGCAGGGTGATAGTCAGCGTCCCGGGGAGCTCCTCGCGCAGAGCCTTGCCCTGCTCGAGTACGCGCTTGGCCCGCTCTCGGGCCGCGTTCAGATCGGAGGGAGCGAGAACCGCCGGCGTCCCGAGCTGAACGCCGTCCGGGTCGTCGCTGAGCCAGAGAAGAACCTGCTCGGCGCTCGTCGCCGCGGCCACGAACACCGCGAGGCGTCGCGGCAGCCCGTCGGAGTCGAGTGCTGCCACGAGAGCATCTGCGAGCAATTGCCGGCTCGCCGCGAGCGGGCGCAGCTCTCCCTCGCCGTCTTCGACCGTTGTCTCTCGGTCGGATATGGAGGAGGGCTGAGCGCTCGGCTCGGGAGTAGGGACACAGGGATCGCTCACGCCGTAAGTATCCCGCCGATCGCGCCCCAGGCGCCGAATCGACCACCGTTCACCGCCGCAAACAAACCAGCGCAGCGCCCGCGCTCGGGCGGCGAGGTGGCGGCCGACGCCGGCGATCGGGCGGATAAGGCCTGCATAGCCGAGGCGATAGCGCCTAGACTGAGGCGCCGGTGGGGTATCCAGCGCGACAGAGGCAGCCCGAAAGCGAGAAACCGCCAATCGACCCGACGGCGATCACCCGCGCCTATGAGCGCGAGCGGGCTTCCAGGCAGATACGCGAAGGTCGCGCTCGTGCGCGCAACCGGGCCCATGTGCGTTACTACGTAACGATGCTGGCCATGCTGGTGGTGGTCGCCGCGATAGCGCTACTGATCCTGCAGGAAACGAAAACACTGTTCGGCATCTAACGGGAATCGATTGCGACAGCGAGCGCTCGGGACCGACAAGCGCCCGTTTCAGTGCCATACTTCCAAGCCATGCAGACTCCAACTTCACACGGCACCCATCACGCTGGCCCGCCCTCACCGCTGGCTCGCCCCTCTTTGCGTCACCCCGAGGGCTTCCTCTTCGCCCCTGAAACACTCACCTGGCTTTCGGGTCTCGTACTCAGCCTGTCGACGTTCATGAGTTGGTACAGCGGTTCCGGTGGCCATGATCTCGTTCTAAGCGTGATCGGTTGGCACACGGGCCTGGTCGGCCAGATCGTCTTCTTCCTCGGCCTCGCCGTGCTCGTGCTCGTCGCGCTGCGCGTGCTTGGAGTCGCGCTTCCGGCCAGCTTGCCGGAGAGCTTGATCGTGATCGGGATCGGCGTTCTCGCCACCATTCTCGTGCTCGTGCGCCTGATCTGGATACCTGATCGGTTCCTTCCCGCGGACGGTCGCGGGATCGGCCTCTGGATCGCGCTTCTGGCCTCATTCGGCGTGATAGCCGCTGGCCTGATCGAGGCCAGCGAAGAGGTCTGAGCCCAGGCAAGGGCTTGCCCGGCGCCCGAGTTCCGCCGTGTACTTTCCAAGCGGCGCCGGGGAGAGGCGGGTTCCCCGCCTCCCATCCCCAATTCGAGCCTAACCCTAGAAGACGCACTCGGCTCGGTCGAAATCGAGCCGAAAGTGTGCCCTCTCTTCCCGCACCGTCAGGGCTTCGAGACCGTGACGGTCACGAGGCGGACCGTGCGCTCGCAGGTTTGCGTGCCCTTCGCGCCGGAGCCGTGATCGAGCGCCAGCCCGAGCCCCGTTCCGAGAGCGAAGGCAACTAGCGTCGCCACGACAAGGAGTGCTCGCCGCAACCCGCTCGAGCGCGCCCGCTCGCGCCGGTCACGTTTGGGAGAGAGAGGTTGGTAGGGCTGGGTCACGGTAGGTAGTCGACCGCCGCGCGTGTGTAGAGGTAGAAGGCGGCGTCAAGCACGATAGCCAAATCGCGCGGCCAGCCCCGCACCGCCGCCCGCTCGGCTATCACATCGGTCGCCCAACGCTCAGCGCCGCCGTAGAGCTCGACCGCCTCGGCCAAAGTGAAGGTCTGCCCAATCCTCCGCTTGAGCTCGTCGGAAATCGTCTCCAGCTGCAGATAGAGGTGATCGCCGGCGGCTGAACTCGTTGCCAGCGCCTGAAAGCGTTGGTAGCCATCCTGCCACTGCTGGCGCGATGCCTCGATCGTCGCGGACACCCCGGCGATGATACTCACCCGGGATTGGAGCCAGTTCCGCAAGCTGTATGAGAATCACAGCTCTCGGGCCAGAGCGGCTCGAGCTCACGGACGATGCTCTCACCGAGCTCGTAGCCCGGATTGGCGAGCGCAAAAGCAACGTGGGCATGCAGGCACTTGAGCTTGCGTCCGTTAGCGGTACCGCCGATGCCCAGACCGAGCGAGGCGCCGCCGTCGAGCATCCGGCCGACCGATCGTGCCTGCCCCTTGCGCAGGCGGCGCTGCCTACGAGTGGCGCGCCAGAGGCTCCAGCGCAGGCGGCGGCTCTTTCGCACCTGCTCGCTCCAGCGCCCCACTCCGCCCGCCGCCTCCAGCCGATCCACCGCCGCAACCAGTTCCGGGCAGGTCAGATAGAAGCCGGTAGGGAAAGGCTTGCCGTCATCGTCGTACGGTTTCTGCTCGCTGACCGCCGGAAAGCCGAACGGGCAGTGCACGGCGACGCGCGAGAAGGCTCGCGGCTCTCTACCAATCTGGGCAGCGACAATCGACCTGTCGTCCACGGCGGCCATGGTACTCGCAGCGGTAAATCAGCGACCGGCGCGAGCCTGATTGTGGCGCCAGGCGTCAATGCCGGTGACGATATAAAGACGCTCGCCGGGCTTGATGTAGAAGAGGCGTCGTGCCGCGCGCTCGATCGCCTTGGCTTTTCTTGCGCTTTTTAGCTTCTGCGTCAACGCGTCGTGCTGCGACCTGAGAAGCGCGACCCGAACGTGCTCGCTACGAACGAGCTCGCGCTTGTCGTAGAAGGAGCGAAGCGGCCCCGCATAAAGCAGAGCGATCAGCACGACGAGAGCCAGCAAGACAAGTCGGCGCGCACTCAACCGCCGCCGGTGGGCGCGCGCGGCTCGTCTGGACTTCGTTCGCTTACTCCTGCTGGACACGGCTTGGAAAAGTTCTAAGCCGCTCGCGACTGTCCTGCCGCTGGAGGCTCGCCGGGCCCGGAGATGGAGAAGGGCCGGGTTTCCCCGGCCCTTCAGTTGTGAGAATGAGACTGCGCAGCGTAGGCGCTAGTGCTTGGCGCGCGGGAAGGAGTCCCAGCCCGGGTAAACGGCCTTGGCGCCGAGCTCTTCCTCGATGCGGAGCAGCTGGTTGTACTTGGCGACGCGATCGGTGCGGCAGGGCGCGCCGGTCTTGAGCTGGCCGACGCCGGTGGCGACAGCAAGGTCGGCGATGGTCGCGTCCTCGGTCTCGCCCGAGCGGTGCGAGATCACGGCGGAGTAGCCGTTCTTACGCGCCAGCTCGATGCAGTCGAGCGTCTCGGTCAGCGTTCCGATCTGGTTCAGCTTGATCAAGATCGAGTTGGCGACCTTGCGCTCGATGCCGAGCTTGAGGCGATCGATGTTGGTGACGAAGATGTCGTCGCCGACGAGCTGGATCTTGTCGCCAAGCCTCTGGGTTATATCGCTCCAGCCGTCCCAGTCGTCCTCGGCGTGGCCGTCCTCGATCGAGATGATCGGGAACTGCTTGCAGAGCGAGGCGTAGTAGTCGGTCATCTCGCTCGGGCTCAGGTTCTTGCCTTCGCCTGTGAGCACATAGCGGCCGTCCTTGAAGACCTCGCTTGCGGCCGGGTCAAGCGCGATCGCGACCTTGTCGGCGTGGCCGGCCTTCTCGGCCGCCTCGAGGATGGCTGCAATTGCCGCCTCGGTCGAGGGCAGGTCGGGTGCGAAGCCGCCCTCGTCGCCGACACCTGTGGCCAGTCCGCGCGAGGAGATGACGCCCTTCAGCGTGTGGTAGACCTCGGCCGCGATGCGCAGCGCCTCGGCGAAGCTCGCCGCTCCGACCGGCACGAGCATGAACTCCTGCAGGTCGATCGAGTTCTGGGCGTGCACGCCGCCGTTGATGACGTTCAGCATCGGCACCGGCAGCGTGTTCGCCTCCGGCCCGCCGAGCCAGCGATAGAGCGAGGCGCCGGCCTCGTCGGCCGCGGCCTTGGCAACCGCCAGCGAGGCGCCGAGCACCGCGTTGGCGCCCAGGCGGCCCTTGTTCGGAGTCCCGTCGAGCGCGATCAGCTTCTCGTCGACGCCGCGCTGATCGTCCGGATCGGCGCCCTTGAGCGCCGCTGCGATCTCGCCGTTGACGTTGGCGACCGCCTTGCTGACGGCCTTGCCTCCGTAGAAATTCTTGTCGCCGTCGCGAAGCTCGACCGCCTCGTGCACGCCGGTGGAGGCACCGGAAGGAACGATAGCCCGGCCTTTGCGCCCGGACTCGAGCACGACGTCGACTTCGACCGTCGGGTTTCCGCGCGAGTCGAGAACCTGGCGGCCGTGCACTGAAGCGATCTTGCTACTCATCTCGTTTTCTCCTTTGCTAGATCGAAGTAAGCGTCCTGTTCCGCGAGCGCGAGCGCGGAAAAATCCTTCCCGTCAGCCTCGGCGAGCGAGGCGGCAAGCTCGACGCGATCGCGGAAGCGACCGGCCGCCTGCCTCAGGGCCAGCTCGGCGTCGACGCGCGCAAGCCGGCTGACGTTCACGCAGGCAAAGAGTACGTCACCGATCTCCTCGGCGACGCGGTTGTCGGGCTCGGCGCCCGGAGCGGGCTGGCCGGCGACCTCGACCGCCTCGACGACCTCGCTCAGCTCAGAAGCCAGATCGGCTAGAGCCTCCGAGAGCTCGCCGTAGTCGAAGCCGATCGCGGCGGCCCGTTCCTGCACCTTGCGGGCACGCAGAAACGCCGGCAGCTCCGCACCGACATCGTGGAATATTCCCTCGCGACCCTCCTCGCCGGCCTTGATCTTGTCCCAGTTCTCGAGCACGCGCCCGGCCGTCGTCGCTTCGACGTCGCCGAAGATATGGGGGTGCCGGCGCACAAGCTTCTCGTGGCAGCGTCGCGCCACCTCTTCGAGACTGCCGTGGCCCCCCTCCTCGAGTAGAAGTGAGAGGAAATAGACCTGGAAAAGCAGGTCGCCAAGCTCGTCCAGCTGCTTTTCCGCATCGCCGGCGAGGACCGCATCGGCGACCTCGTAGGCCTCCTCGAGCGTATGGGGAACGATCGTGGCCGCGGTCTGCTCACGGTCCCAGGGGCATTCGCTACGCAGGCGCTCGGTTAGCCGCTGCAGATCGAGAAGCGCTTGTGAGAGATCGCTCAGGGTCGCCTCCGCGGCCGCCGAGGCTTCTACGAAGTCGTGGTCGTGGCGACCGTCGAGGAACTGGTCGTCGTGGTCGGCTTGTAGTCCGTGGCGTAGCTCGTGTTATCCGCGGCGGACTTGTCCGCCTTCGCGATCCAATCGGTAACGGCCGTGTTATCCGCCGTCGTGAGCAGGGTCTGACGGATGGTATCCGAGGCCTCGCTGAGCGTCTGAAGATGGGCTTTTTCGATCGGCCCGGTGGGCATGATGATGTGCCAGCCGTACGTCGTGTGGACCGGCTTCGAGAACGACCCGGTCTTGAGCTTGCCGAACAGCACGTCGGCGAAAGGCTTGATCAGCGACTTCTGCTCCAGGATGCCGAGAACGCCGCCTTTCGCCTTGCTGTTCGCGTCGATCGAATCCTTCTTGGCCAGCTGGGCGAAGTTCGCGCCGGCTTTCAGCTGCTGGTAGACGAGGTCGGCCTTGGCCTTCGTCTTGAGCAGGATGTGCGAGACGGAGCGGCTCACGCCCTTCTGGTAGGAGCTCTTGTGCGCGTTGTAGTAGTCCTTGATCGCGCTCGAAGAGACCGTGACGTTCTTGATCAGAGCCGCGTACGCGGCCTGGTCGATGATGTTCTCGCTAAGGCGGGCTCTCAGCTGTTGATCGGTCAGGTGCTCCTTCTTGAGCGACGCCTCGAGCTTCTGCTTGCTGCCGCTGAAGTTGGTCTTGATCACCGACGCCAGTTTTGCGTTGATTTCCGCGTCGGTAGCCTTGAAGCCCTCCTTGACGGCCTGTTGAACGACCGCGCTGCGCTTGACGAGATAGGCGACCGCCTGGTCTTTCAACGTCTGATAGCCCTTGCTCCCGACCGCCGGGTACGCCTGCCTGGACGCCTGGTACTGCGCCTTGGCCTGAGCCATCAGAGTATTGAAATCGGCGATGGAGATGGGCTGGTCGCCGACGACCGCGATGTCGTTTGCGGGCACCTCTCTCTTCTTAGTGCCACCACAGGCGGCCAGCGTCGAAACCGCGACGAAGGCGAGCAGCAAAGAGATGACAAGGCGCCGAGTTCTCATACAGATAAGCGCCTGCAGGAGATCACGCTCGGCGCGCCGCGAGTATAGCAACGAGCAGTTCCTCGGCCGCGGAGAAGGAGGAGCCTCGCAGCGTCAGCTCGCGCTTGGAGGAACTGTAGACGGCCGTCCCCACGCGCGCCTTCAATTCCCGTAACTCGCCCGAGCCCAGCACGAGCGGGCCGATGCTCACGCGGCCGTCGCGGTAGACGAGGTAGTCGGCCTCGATCTGCGCCAGGCCAAGCTTGACCCGCTGGATGGCGAAGAGGTTGGCGACGGGCTCCGGCAGCGGCCCGAAGCGATCCTCACAGGAGGCCTCCAGCTCGCGCAGCTCGTCCTCGTCTCCGACCAGCGCGAGGCGCCGGTGCAGATCGATCTTGAGCGCCTCGGAGGACACGTAGCCGGCGGGGATGTAGGCGTCGATTCGGGCGTCCACCCGGAGCGGGCGCGGCGTGGCGTGGCGCTTGCCCGACAGCTCGGCGACCGCCTCCTCGAGCATCTCCACGTAGAGCTCGAAGCCGACCGCGGCCACATGGCCGGACTGCTCATCGCCGAGCAACTCGCCGGCCCCGCGTAGCTCCAGGTCGCGCATCGCGATCGCGAGCCCGGCCCCCAGCTCGGTGTGGTCGGCCAGCGTGGCCAGGCGCATGCGAGCCTCGTGCGAGAGATCCTCGGCGCTGGGGTAGAAAAGGAAGGCGTGTGCGACGCGATCGGAGCGGCCGACGCGGCCGCGGATCTGGTAGAGCTGGGCCAAGCCGAGCGTATCCGCCCGCTCGATCACCAGTGTGTTGGCCTGCGGAATGTCCAGCCCCGACTCGATGATCGTGGTCGAGACGAGCACGTCGGCCTCGCCGTGCAGGAAGGCGAGCACCCTTTCTTCGAGCTGGCGCTCGCGCATCTTGCCGTGCGCGACGAGCATCGTCAGCCCGGGGCAGAGCTGACGCAGATGCTCGGCCGTCTCCTCGATCGTCTCGACTCGGTTGTGCAGATAGAAGGACTGGCCGCCGCGGGCATGCTCGCGATCTAGCGCACTCTTGATCAGCCCCTCGTCATAGGCACCGACGTAGGTCCGGATCGGTTGGCGCCCGTCGGGCGGCGTCTCGATCGTCGAGATGTCGCGCAGGCCGGCGAGCGACATGTGCAGGGTGCGCGGAATCGGCGTGGCGCTGAGCGTGAGCACGTCCACCTCCAGCCGAAGCGAGCGGAGAAGCTCCTTTTGAGCGACTCCGAAGCGTTGCTCCTCGTCGAGCACCACCAGGCCGAGATCCTTGGCGACCACGTCGCGCGACAGAACGCGGTGTGTGCCGATCAGCACGTCGATCTTGCCCTCGCGGAAGTCGGCCAGGATGCGCTTGGCCTCTGCGGGCTTGCGGAAGCGCGAGACCATCTCGACCCGCACGGGAAAGTCGCGGTATCGCTCGCGGAAGGTGTTCCAGTGCTGCTCGGCGAGCACGGTGGTCGGTGCCAGCACGAGCGTCTGGCGACCGTTCAGCGTGACGGCGAAGGCGGCGCGAACGGCGATCTCGGTCTTGCCGAAGCCCACGTCGCCGCAGACCAGCCGATCCATCGGGCGCGGCGCCTCCAGATCCTCCTTGACCGCCTCGATCGCGCGGGCCTGATCCTCCGTCTCGCGGAAGGAGAAGCTCGCCTCCAGCTGCTCCAGCCAGGGCTGATCGAGGTCGTAGGCAACTCCCTCCACCCGCTGGCGCTGGGCGTAGAGCGAGAGCAGCTCGCCGGCCAGCTCGTGCACATTGACCCGCGCCCGCGACTTGAGCAGCTGCCAGGCCTTGCCGCCGAGCTTGGAGAGAGCGGGCGCCTTGCCGTCGGCGCCGATGTAGCGCGAGACCTTGCCGATCTGCTCGTGCGGAACGTAGAGGCGATCGTCGCCCTTGAAGGCCAGCAGCAGGTAGTCGCGCGTAACGCCGGCGACCTTCTTGGTCTCGAAGGTCTCCAGCTTGCCGACGCCCTGGTCTTCGTGCACCACGTAGTCGCCCGGGCGCAGGTCGGAGAAGGACTGCAGCGCGCGCCCGATCCGCGGCGCCTCCCTGGACGGCCGCTTGCGGAAGACCTGGCTCGCCGGCAGGAGAACGAGACCGAGCTCGCGCCAGACCAGCCCGCGCCGAGCCGGTGAGACCGCGAAGTGAAGGTCTCCTTCTCGCGCCAGCTCTTCGCCCGGCTCGATCAGCGGCGCCGCAAGCGAGCGCAGGCGGCTGCCCGTGCGAAGTGCCTCGCCGCGATGCGGGAAGGCGACGACGACGCGCTGACCGCCACGCACGAACGAGCCGAGATCTCGCTCGGCCTCGCTCAAGCCGCGTGCGGCGATCGCCGGTCGCTGCGCCTCAAACGTGAAGGACTGCCCGTGCGGAAACGGATCGAGCTCGCTCACGCCCTCCAGCGGCAAGGGATCGAGCTCCAATTCCTCGCGCCAGACCCGCTCGACCTCCTCGCGCTGCCAGACGAGATCGGGCGCCGAGGTAAGCGGCGAGACGAGCGGCGCGGGAGGCGCGAACGCCTTTCCCTCCTCCTCCAGCGACGCGGCGAGACCGACCCCCCACTCGGCGGCGGGCTGGACGAGCACTTGCTCGACCTCGTGCAGCGTGCGCTGCGTGAAGGGCGAGAAGGCGCGCATCTGCTCGATCTCGTCGGCGAAGAGCTCGATCCGCAGGGGGTCGCGTCCGCTCGCCGGGAAGATGTCGACGAGGCCGCCGCGGACGGCGAACTGACCGCGCTCCTCCACCCGCTCGACCCGCTCGTAGCCCGCGCCGGCCAGCTCGAGCGAGATCTCTTCCAGGCTCCTTCGGTCGCCCGCGCGAAGCCTGATCGCCGCAGGCCTGAGCTCGGGCGGCGGCATACCCTCGGCGAGAGCCGTCGCCGAGACGATGACCAGTCCTCCGGCGGCCAGCACCTCCAGGGCGCGGGCCCGCTCACCGATCAGGTGGGCGGCCGGCGCCAGCCCCGAGTCCCAGCGAACACCGCGGCTGGGCAGGAAGGCGACCTCGTCTTCGCCCAGGAACCAGCCCGCAGCCTCGGCGAGATCGCGCGCGTCCTCGTCGTCGGCGACCAGAACGGTGAGCGCCCGCTCGAGCCGCTCGTGCAGAGCGCTGACGAGAAGGGGCAGCGCCGGCTCGGAAACACGCGCGCGCGTGGGAAGCGCAGCAGCGAAACTCGCTAGGCGCTCGTGGCCTGCGAGCTCACGTACGAAGGTGTGAAGAACTGGTCGGTCCATAGCTGCAACGGAACTTTCGTTCCGCGGGATCAGTGTAGCCCGCACCCACCGCCCGCTCGAACCGAGGGCCTACTCAGGAGTTGAATCGGGCCTGCGCGGTATCGAGACCCTCGCCGGCGAGCAGCTCAACAGCGTCTGCGGCACGAGAGACGATCTCCGCAACGTCGGTCTCGGGATCGAAATTGGAGAGCACGAAATCGGCCACCGAACGCCGGTCGCCGCGGCCGGGCCGCCCGACGCCCACGCGCAGGCGGAGAAACTCCTTCGTCGCCAGCGCCGTCGCAATCGAGCGCAGACCGTTGTGTCCCGCGAGGCCACCTCCCATTCGCACCTGTAAGCGACCGAGCTCCAGATCGACGTCGTCGTGCACGACGAGAAGATGTTCCGGCTCGAGCTTGAAGTAGTGCGCCGCGGCGACCAGCGAACGGCCGGACTCGTTCATGAAGGTCTCGGGCTCGAGCAGCGCGAGCCGGCTTCGCTCCAGCCTCAACTCGGCCAGGCGCCCATGGAACTTGGCCCGGAAGCGCGCGTCGTGGCGCCGAGCCAGTTCCTCGACGACCATGAAGCCGACGTTGTGGCGGTTGCGGGCGTATTCGCGCCCGGGGTTGCCCAGGCCGGCGATGAGCAGATCCAGCGTCGAGACCGACCTGTCTCGACGAAGCCAGCCCATCTACTCGGAGGGAGCCTCGGCCTCGCCCGCCGGGGTCTCGCCCTCGGCGGCTTCGCCCTCGCCTTCCTCGCCTTCCTCGCCTTCCTCTTCCTCCTCGACCTCTTCGACCACGAGAGAAGGAAGGGTGACGCTGACGAGAAGGGTGTCGGGCTCGTCGAGGAAGACGACGCCCTCGGGCGGTTTCAGATCGGAGAGGTGCAGCAGGTCGCCGATGTCTAGCTCGCTCACGTCGACCTCGATCTGATCGGGGATCTGAGCCGGTAGTGCCTCGACGTTGAGCTCGCGCGCCGACGGCGTGACGACGCCACCCGCCTTCGCGCCCGGCGACTCGCCCACGAGCGTGATGGTGACGCTCGACTGAATCGCCTGGTCGAGGCGAATGACGTGCAGATCGACATGCAGGAGAGCGCCCTTGACGGGATGGCGCTGGTAGTCCTTGAGGATCGCCGAGTGCGGTTTCTTCTCCTCGCCGACGACTACGTCGAGGATTGCGTGCGACCCGTGCTCGCCGGTGAGCGCGTGGCGCAACTCCGCCTCGGGCACGACGAATGCACACGGCTCGAGTGCGCTCCCGTAGAGAACGCCCGGAACCAGCCCCTGCTTGCGCAGGCGCCGATTGGCAGCGCTACCGCGTTGCGATCGTTCCTGAAGCTCGAGCTTTACTCTCTCAGTAGCCACGGCGCCGAAGTGTAGCGACCTGAGCGCATCGCGCGCCCGCTGAGGCGATAGGACTCAGTAGCTCAGACCCGTGCCGTAAGCGAAAAGCGGCTTCGCGCGCTTGCCGTCCTTGAGGCGGATTCCCTTCACCATCGGCACGTCCTTGATCGACGCCGGCCAGCTCACCGGCAGCTTGCCGCGCGGCGACACCCGGCCGAACAGAACGTCCGCCACACCGTGACCGGCCTCTGTGCCCGGGAGGTAGGCCATCAGGAAGGCGTCCGACTTCTTGACGAGGTTGGTGATCATCAGCGGACGCCCGGCTACGAGCAGCAGCACGACCGGCTTGCCGGTCGCTTCGGCCGCCTTGACCAGTCGCACCTGGTTGGCCGCAAGCGCTCCGCGCGGGTTGTCGCCGTACCACTCGGCGTAGGCCTTCTCGCCGATAGCAACGACGATTGCGCGCGCCTTCTTCGCTTTGGCGCGGATATCCGTCTTGCTGCGCCAGTTGGCGCTGAGCACCTTCTTGGCTCCGACAGCCTCGCGAATGCCCTGAAGGATGGTCACAGCGGGCGGCTTGGCGCCCGCCGGGATCCCCTGCCAGCCGATCGTCCAGCCGCCCATCTGCCGGGAGACGCTCGTCGCGGCCGGGCCGACGACCAAGAGCGGGCCGCCACGTTTCTTCAGCGGAAGTATGTGGTGACGGTTCTTGAGCAACGTGAGCGACCGATCGACGGCCTTGCGCGCGAGCCTGCGATCGCTTGCGGCGATCACGCCTGCCCGGGCTCGAGAGGCGTCGACATAGGGTTGCTCGAACAGGCCGAGCTCGAACTTGAGTGTGAGCACACGCTTCACCGCTTCGTCGAGGCGCTCTGTCGAGACGGCGCCGCTTTGCACAAGCTCGATCAAAGAGCTTGTGAACTGAGCCGAGTCGTCGGGAATCATCGTGACGTCGAGGCCGGCGTTGAGCGCGCGCCGCACGGCGTCTTTCGGGCTCGAGGCGAGGCAGGTAAATTTCGGGTTGGGCGGATTGCCGCCCGGGCAATAGAGGTCGGCGACATCGCCCCAATCGGAGATGAGCACACCGCCGAAGCGCATCGTGCCGCGCAGCAAGTCAGTGGCAAGCTCATGCGATGCGACGACGGGAGTGCCGTTGACCGCGCTGTGCTGGGTCATGACAGTGGCCGCGCCCGCATCCACAGCCGCCTGGAAGGGCGGAACAAACCACTTCGTCAGCGCCGCGGACGAGAGAGTCACCGGGAATCTGTCCCGGCCACTCCGCGGCTGCGAGTAGCCAATGAAGTGCTTCGCGGTAGCGGCAACCACGAGCTGGCTCGAGCTGTTGCCCTGAAGTCCACGCACCGTAGCCACGACCAGCGACGAGGCCAGTGTCGGGTCCTCGCTGTAAGTCTCGTAATATCGGCCCCAGCGCAGGTCGCGGGATACGTCGGCGACCGGCCCGAAGATCCAGCGGATCCCGAGCGCACTCGCTCCTCGCGCCGTGACCGCCGCCACCTGGCGAACGAGCGCCGGATCGCGCGTCGCTCCCATACCGATCTGCTGCGGGAAGATGACCGAGCCGAGCACAGGCGAAAGGCCGTGCGGCGCGTCGGCGCCATAGAGAATCGGAATCTGCAGCCGCGAGCGGTCGAGCGCCGCTTTCTGGATCCTGTTGATCCCCTCCGCCCAGGCACGAGGCGTGTTCGTGCCGCCCGGCAACTCGCCGCCGCCGCTCAGAATCGACCCGACCCCTTCGTCGGCGAAGACCTCGTCCAGGACGGAATCGGACGTCAGCTTGGCCACGTGCACCTGAGCGAGTTGACCGACCTTCTCGGCCAACGTCATTCGCCCGAGCAGGTCATCGGCTCGGCTTGCCGCCGGTAGCGCCGCATCTTGGTAGGGAAGATCGCGTGCGCGAGAGAAGCCGACCGCCGCGGCGTCGAGGGCGATCGGCAGACAAAGGGCAACGAGCAGTAAGAGCCGGGTACCTCGTCGTCTTTTGCGCGGAAGCCCGACCGGTGACGTGTTCATCTCAGCGATGAAAGCGCGGCGAGATAAAGAGCCCCTAAAGGCAGCGTTGGGCTTCGAGAGGAGAGGTCAGCTCTCGTCGATACAGGGGAGCTCGATGCGCAGTAGCGCTCCGCCGTCGCTCGGGCGCTCGACCGATACGCGGCCGCCGTTCGACTCGGCGACTTGGCGCACGATCGCCAGGCCGAGACCGGTCCCCGGAAGCGACCTTGCCGACGACGCCCGGTAAAAGCGGTCGAAGACGAGCGGTAGATCAGCATCGTCGATGCCCTGCCCGTGATCGCGGACGCTCACCGTGCCGCGGCTCACCTTCACCTCGATCGGCGCCTCGGGCGGGCTCCACTTGCAGGCGTTGTCGAGAAGGTTCGCGACCGCGCGCTCTAGCCTGCTCGGGACACCACGAACGAGGCACGGCTCGAGCTCGAGGGTGAACGTGCTCCTGGGCGAGAGCCGACGCGCGCGCTCTACCGTCTGCTCGACGAGCAGATCGAGGCGCACGTCCTCGATCTCGAGATTGGGCTCGACGCCACGGGCGAGGTCGACGATATCGGTCACGAGTACAGCCAGCTCGTCGATCTGCTGGCTGACATCGTGCAGGATCAAGTCCCGCTCTTCCTTCGGAAGCTCGGTGCGCCGCAGGACGTCGACGTTCGTCTTGGCGGTCGTCAGCGGAGTCCTGAGCTCGTGCGAAGCGTCGGCGACGAGTTGGCGCTGGGAGTGCAGCGATACGTCGAGCGCCTCGAGCATGGTGTTGAAGGACCGGGCAAGACGCGCGAGCTCGTCGCGACCACGCATCTCGATACGACCGGAAAGATCGCGTGTGCGAGCGACGTGCTCGCTGGCCTCGGTCATGCGCCGCACGGGCCGAAGCGCCATACCGGCGATGACCCAGCCGAGCACGATCGCAAGACCGATACCGGCGAGACTGACGACCGAGAGCACGACCTTCAACCGTTGCATCGGTTCCGTGACCGAGGCCAGAGGACGAGCCACTTCGAGAGCGCAGTTGGAGTTGTCTGGTGCCAGATGAACGACATAAACGTAAACAGGAATTCGATCGGCGCCGCGCCCCCGACCGGATACGGTGCCCTTGCGGAAATACGAGGCGATCCGGTTGGTGGCGACCTGTCTGTCATTTCCCGTCACAGGCAGGCTCGCCCCCTTCGGGAACCCAGCCGGATGACTCACCTGGCCGCTCGCATCGATCATTTGGAAGTAGCCGCCGAGCCGCGCAACTAAGGGGTGCGAGTAGTTCGTATAGCACTTCGTCGGACTAACGCCAGTAGCGTTCTTCGGAAAGGTGGTCGCCTGAGCCGCTCGATCCCGTAGCGAGTTGCGTAGCTCGCTGTAAAGCTGCCCCCGCACGCTCCAATAGACAGTGCCCGAGACAAGCGCGATCGTGGCGGCTACGGCCAGCGCCGACACGACTATCAGGCGCAGACGAAAGCTCATCGTGCGACTCCTAGGCGGCTTCGCGGAGGATGTAGCCGACACCACGTACGGTGTGGACCAGGCGCGGCTCTCCCCCGGCCTCCGTCTTGCGCCGCAGGTAGCCGATGTAGACCTCGAGCGAGTTTGAGCTAGGCCCGAAGTCGTAGCCCCAGACCCGCTCGAAGATGATCGAGCGCGAGAGCACCTGGCGCGGATTGAGCAGGAACAGCTCGAGCAGCAGGAACTCGGTGCGCGTGACCTCGATCAGGCGATCGCCGCGGTGCACCTCGTGAGCTACCGGGTCGAGAACGAGATCGGCGAAGCGAAGCACCTGATCGCTGGGGCTGCCAGCCCTGCGCAGGAGGGCGCGCAGACGTGCCAGCAACTCCTCGAGATCGAAGGGCTTGGTCACGTAGTCGTCAGCACCCGCGTCGAGCCCGGCGACTCGATCTTCGACCTCGACCCGGGCGGTCAGCATCAGCACCGGCGTCTTGTCGCCCGCGGCGCGCAGACGACGACAAACCTCGAGCCCGTCGATTCCGGGCATCAACACGTCCAGGACGATGGCGTCGATCTCGTTACCGGCGTTCTTCATCCGCTCCAGCGCCAGAGCGCCGTTCTCGAGCGTCTCGACTTCGTAGTTCTCAACCTTGAGCGCCCGCTCGAGCGCTTCGCGCAGGGGCTGCTCGTCGTCTACTACGAGAATTCGCATTTGCTTAGTCTGACGTCTTCGACGGTCATAGGTCAATGAGGAACGTCCGAGAGCGTTCTTTCCGACGTTTTCCGCGCTCTTCCCGCCCCGTTCCCGCGTCCCGATACGTCATCGCAGCTCGAAAGCCCTCGGCAGGAAATCGTGAGATTTCCTGCCGTTAAAAAAGCTGGTTCTCGCCCGAGAAGATCTCCGATACCGACCCGTCGGTGAAGACGCTGAGGATCGTCTCGGCAAGCAGCCCCGAGACCGGTAGCACGGCGAGCATCTCGGGCTGGTTGAGCGTGTCGATCGGCACCGTGTCGGTGACGACGATCTCGGCCAGATCGGCGCCGGCCAGCTTCTCCATCGCGTTGCCTGCAAAGTGCCCGTGCGTGGCGAAGACGTGCACGCTGACCGCGCCCGCCTCCTTCAGCGCAGCGGCGGCGGCAATGAGAGTTCCGCCGGTGACGATCATGTCGTCGCCCATCAGCGCGACCTTGCCCGTGACGTCACCGATCACCTGGCTGATCGCGGCCTGATCGTGAGCCGGCCGGGTCTTGTTCATCACGGCCATGTCGCACTCGAGCATCTGTCCGAACTTGCGCGCCATCTTGGCCCGCCCGGGATCCGGCGAGACCGAGACCACGCTCTCGCCCGAGAGTCCCTTGTCGCGGAAGTACTGGGCGAAGAGCGGCAGCGCGGTCATGTGATCGACCGGGATGTCGAAGAAGCCCTGAATCTGACCGGCGTGCAAATCCATCGTGAGGACGCGGTCTACGCCGGCATCCTGGAGGAAATCGGCCACCAGCTTGGCCGAGATCGGCTCTCTGGGCGCGGACTTCTTTTCCTGGCGGGAGTAGGGGAACCAGGGCATGACGGCGGTGATGCGCTTGGCGGAGGCGAGCTTGGCCGCCTGCGCCATCAGGAGCAGCTCCATCAGGTTGCGATCGACCGGCGGACAGCCCGTCTGCACGAGAAAGACATCGCTGCCACGGATCGACTCCTTGTAGTGGCAGTAGGTCTCGCCGTTGGCGAACGTCTCCAGCTCGACGGCTCCGAGCTCGATGCCGAGCTTGTCGGCGATGTGCTGCGCCAGCACCGGGTGCGAGCGCCCGGAAAAGAGCATCAGCCGCTTGCGCGGGCCGCGCTCGATCCAGCGTTGCTCCGGTTCCGGATCGGTCGTCATGGCCCCTTCCAGATCCTCCACCTGGGCGTCGTCAGTCGCCGTCTGGCTCACTAGCGTAATCCTCCTTGTTCAGCTGGCGCGTACGGGCGATGGCAAGCGCGCCGGGCGGAACGTCGTCTGTGATCACCGAACCTGCTGCAATTACCGCACCGTCCCCGACCTCCACCGGGGGCACGAACGAGTTGTGCACGCCGGTTCGGACGTTACGTCCGATCTTCGTCTTCTGTTTCTCCGGCCCCAGCTCGGGACGGTAGTTGGCCGTGATCGCACCGGCCGCGATATTCGTTCCGGCACCGACCTCGCTGTCGCCGATGTACGAGAGATGCGGCACCTTCGCTCCCTCGCCGACGCGGGAGTTCTTGATCTCGACGAAGGTACCGGCCCTGGCGCCCGCCTCCAGCACCGTTCCCGGGCGCAGGTAACAGAACGGGCCCACCGTCACGTTCTCGCCGATCTCGGCGTCGACGGCGACGACCTGAGGCCCGACCTCGGCGCCGCTACACACGCGGGTGCGACCTTTGAGCGTGCAGAAAGGATGGACGGTGGAGTCGGGCTCTAGCTCCACGCAGGGCTCGATCCAGGTCGAGCTCGGATCGACGATGCTTACTCCAGCCAGCATGTGCGCGCCGTTTATTCGATCGCGCAGGATGGCCGCGGCGGCCGCCATCTCGACTCGCGTGTTGACGCCCTCGGTCTCGACCGGATCCTCCGCGATGCAGGCGCCTACCGGCTCGTTTTCGGCGACGAGGTTACGGATCGCGTCGGTGAGGTAGAGCTCGCCCTGGGTGTTCGCCGGCTCGAGCTGCTCCAGCGCCGGCCAGAGCTTGTCGGCCTGGAAGACGTAGATGGAGGAGTTGACCTCGCGCACGGCCAGCTCTTCTGGCGAGGCGTCGGCGGCCTCGACGATGGCGCTCACACCGCCCTTCTCGTCGCGGAGCACGCGCCCGTAGCTGCGAACGTCCTCGGGGCAGAAGGTGAGCACGGTTGCGGCGGCTTTCTCCTGCCGATGCGTCTCGACGAGCCTGCCCAGCAAAGCGGAGGTGAGGAGTGGGGTGTCTCCAGAGAGAACAAGGATCTCGTCGACCTGTCCTTCCAGCAGTTCCCGCGCCGCGCGCACGGCGTCGCCCGTCCCGAGCGGTCGCTCCTGCACGGCCACATCGAGCCCGGGGAAGAGATCGGCGGTGCTCACCGAGGCGACGACCACGACCCGAGCGAGCTCGAGCTCCTGCGCCGCCGCCAGCACCCAGTCCACCATCCGCCGGCCGAGAATCGGATGCAGGTGCTTCGGCAGCGCGGAGTTCATGCGCGTCCCGAGCCCCGCGGCCATGACGACCGCTCCGAGTTTGTGGGGAACAGTCATCGCGCCCATCTTCTCCAGCCCGGCCGGCTCACGTGCTTATTCTGCCCGGTCCCGCGCAAAGGCGCCCCCACTCCCGTGCCGACATGGCTTTTAGAGCCCGGATAGCTAGTACGCGGTGACGCAGTTTCTTCCCGCAGCCTTGCTCCGGTAGATCCGCTCGTCGGCGCGATTGATGATGCTTTCGGCGGAGTCGTCGGGGCCCGGAATAGTGGCGCCGATCGAGACGGTGACCGCGATCTCGCCTTTCTCCGTGCGCAGACCCGAGCTCTCGACCAGCGAGCGAACGCACTCGGCGACACTGATGACACCGGGCTCGTGATTCGGTGATTAGTCCTCCATCAGGAGTTCCTATCGGCCAAGCCGCTGCGCCGGGATTACATAGATAAGAACTCAATACGCCTGATAGATATTTCAGCTGAAACGCATATTTCGCTTAACGGGCGTCTGTTCACCAAGATTAGGGATATCGGCCAGGCACAACAAACGCCGCCGCGACCGACATGGCGGGCGCGGCTCACATAACGCCATCCCCCGATCCATCCACTCCGAACACCGACCACACTCGCGGTAAGCCGAGCACGCTCCTAGGAGCAGACGAGTCACCCGCGCCGCAGGCGCGCCGACTCGTACAACGCAGAGGTCATACCGCGAAAAGTCTTAGCCGGCTCCGCCGGCCGACTTTTCGCGGAGAATCTGGGGCGCCAGGATTCGAACCTGGGATCACGGGACCAAAACCCGATGCCTTACCACTTGGCTACGCCCCAACGCTGCTTCGTCCGAAGAGTACCGTGCGTGCCGTGCCCGCACCGCGCCGCGTTCCTGCGCGGTCGAACCCTCAGCGCCGATTGGCGAGAAGAGAGGCCAGCACCGCGATCGCGAGCACGACGACGGCGACCACGACCAACGCCGCCGTAACCAGCACGAGCACGAACACCAGCACTCCCAGCGCCTGCGAGCCGGCCACTATCCAGGCCAGTTCGCGTGGCGACCCGGACAGCTCGCGGCGGAAGAGCAGATAGAGCGCCAGTAAACAGCCGGCGATCACGACCGTGAGCCAGAAGCTGAGCGCGCCGAAGGCGACGAGAAGCGCCTCGACGATGACCACGCCCAGTACCAGCTTGTAGCGATTCGAGTGCAGGAAGCGCTCGATCTGCGAGCTCCCGTGGTCGATCACCTGATGTCTTTCCTGCAACATGCCGCAAAACTACCAGGACGGCTCGCTAAGCCAGACCTCGGCGGCGGCCGCCATCGCCTGGGCCGCCCGCTCGGCCTTCCCCCACTGCTCGAACAGGCCGTACACCGCCGGGCCGGCGCCACTCACGTCGGCCCGAAAGGCACCAAGCTCCAGCAGGCGCGCGCTCAGAGGCGAGTCGGCCAGGTCGTTCGGGGGGAGATGCGCCAGGTCGGAAGGACGGTGCACGGAACTAAGCGCGCTGAGCAGGGCGGCGCGGCGCTCGGCGAAACCGCGTTCGCCGCGCCGCTCGTCGAAAGCACGGTAAACCTCGCCGGTCGAGTACTTGACGACGCCAGCCGGTAGAGCGAGAAGAACGCTGTAATCCTGCGGCAGCGAGAGCGAACTAAGCTCGCCCCCGTCGCCCTGGCCGAGCTGGGGGCCGTACAGGCAGAAGAAGGCGATGTCGGCGCCGAGCGGGCGGGCGAGCGCGATCAATTCGCTCGGTGCGAGTGGCTCGTCGAGCGCCGCGTTGGCCAGGCGAAGCGCGGTCGCCGCGTCGCTCGAGCCACCGCCTAGACCGGCCGCGACAGGCACCTTCTTCTCGATCGAGACCCGCCAGCGGGGCTCCACGCCGGCCCGCTCCGCCAGCGCCTCGAGAATCGAGCGAACGATCGTGTCAGCCGCGAAGCCCTCGATCTCGAGTGCCGGCGCCGGCTCCAGCTCGATCCGATCGGCGAGCGCGATGCGTTGGAAGACGGTCGCCAGCTCGTGCTTCCCGTTCTTCTGCAGCGGACCAACGACCAGCGCCAGATTGAGTTTGGCCGGAGCGAGCGCGACCGTCACGGCAACGCCTCCGCCAGCGCGATGAACTCCGCGGGCGCCAGCGCCTCCGCCCGACTCATCCGATCGCGACCGATCTGCTCGAGCATCGCCTCGGCCGCTTCCCTCGAGACGAGGCCGGAGATGGCAAGCGAATTGGCCAGCGTCTTGCGGCGATGGGCGAAGGCGCCACCGACCAGGCGCTTGAGGCAACTGTAATTCTCGGGCAGCGGCTTACGCTCGAAGGCGACGAGCGCGGAAGAGACTCGCGGCCGCGGCCGAAACACCTCGGGCGAGACGGGATGGAAACCCCGTTTCTCGGTCGCCAGCTGCACGAGCACCGAGACGGCTCCGTAGGCCTTACTGCTGGGCGAAGCGAACAGCCTGTCGGCCACCTCGCGCTGCAGCATCACGCACCACAGTTCGATCTGCGGCAGTCCGTCCAGGGATTCGACGATCAGCGGCGTGCCGATGTTGTAGGGCAGATTTGCCACCAGCTTCGTGGCAGCGGGAGCGATCGCGGCCAGATCGAGTGTGAGCGCATCGCCGAAGTGGAGCGAGACGTTCTCACACCCTGCGAGCCGCTCGCGCAGCCGGGGCTCGAGCTCGCGGTCGAGCTCGACGGCGTCCACGTGAGCCACTCGCTTGGCCAGATAAGCGGTCAGGACACCCAGCCCCGGCCCGATCTCGAGCACGCAGTCGCTCACGCTCAACTCGGCCAGGCGTCCGATCACCCCGAGCAGGTTCTCGTCGACGAGAAAGTGCTGCCCGAGCTTCTTCTTGGCGGCGAAGCGAGGCCCCGTCATGGCAGGCAGAAGGCCGCACGAGTGTTGGCAACCGTTCGCTCGGCCAACTCTGCAACCGGCTCGGCGAGTAACTCCGCCAGAGCCGCGAGCGTGTGAACGACGAAGGCGGGCTCGTTCGGGTGGCCGCGCTCGGGCTGAGGCGCGAGGAAGGGAGAGTCGCTCTCGATGAGCAGGCGCTGAGGCGGGACGAGGCGCGCCGCGTCGCGCAGATCGCCCGCACTCGGGTAGGTGACGTTACCGGCAAAGGAGATGAAGCAGTCGCGCTCGAGCGCCCAGGAAAGAAGTGCCGGCGAGGAGAAACAGTGCAAGACGATCGTCCCCGTAAAGCCTTCGAGCGCCAGCGGCGTATCGGCGTCGGCCTCGCGGGTGTGAATCACGATCGGCTTTCCGAGACGCGCGGCAAGCTCGAGCTGGGCGGCGAAGAGCTCCCGCTGAGCCGGACGAGGGGCGCGGTCACGAAAGTAGTCGAGGCCTATCTCCCCCAGCGCGACCGCCCGCGGCGCGGCAAGAAGCGTCTCGAGCTCGTCGAGGCGCCCGGCATCGGCACCGCCCGCCTCGTGTGGATGAACGCCGAGAATGGCGAACACCTCCTCGCAGCGCTCGGCAATGGCAATAGTCTCACGGCAGGAATCGAGGTCCGTGCCGACGCTGAGCACGGTCTCGACGCCTGCGGCGCGCGCCCGCGCGATCAGCTCCTCTGCGGCAGGCTCGCACGCGTCGAGATGCGCGTGCGCGTCGATCACGCGCCCGCCTCTTCCTCCATCCGCTTCAGCTCGTCTGCCACCACAGCCTCGGGATCGAGCTTGCGGAACAGCGGTTTCGGCTCGAGCAGCTTCTGCCCGACGGGAAGACGGCTCACCTGCCAGCGCCCGCGCAGGTTTTCGTAGTCGCCGGTCAGAACGAGGTGCGAGTCGCCCTCCTCCTGGTGCTCGACGAACTCGAGCTTGCCCGAGATGTCGTCGTCATAGCCGAGCAGCTCGTGCAAGGCCTGCGAGGAGAAGGGCAAAAACGGCGAGAAGAGCAGCTTCAGGTTGTCGACGCAGCGCAGGGCAACGTAGAGGATCGTCGCGGCTCGTTCGCGCTCCGACTCGATCAACTTCCAGGGCGCTTGCTCGCTGACGTACTGGTTGGCCAGCCCGGCCAGGCGCATCGCCTCGATCAGCCCGGCCTTGAAGCGGGCCCTCTCGATCTCGGCGCCGACCGATTCGAGTCCGGCCTCGATCGCCGCCAGGATCTGCTCGTCGGCCTCGCTCAGAGGCCCGGGCGCGGGCACCTCGCCGAAGTGGCGGTGAACGTTCTTGAGCGTGCGATTGACGAGATTGCCCCAGGTGGCGACCAGCTCGTCGTTGTTGCGGCGCACGAACTCCGACCAGGTGAAGTCGGTGTCCTGACTCTCAGGGCCGGCGACGGTGAGGAAGTAGCGCAGCGCGTCCGCGTCGTAGCGCTCCAGGAAGTCCTTCACATAGATGACCACGCCGCGGCTGGAGGAGAACTTGCGCCCCTCCATGGTCAGGAACTCGCTTGCGACCACGTCGTAGGGAAGCTCCAGCTTGCCCTTACCGGCGCCGGTCTCGCCGCCCTCGCCGTAACCGAGCAGCATGCTCGGCCAGATCACCGTGTGAAAGACGATGTTGTCCTTGCCCATGAAGTAGTAGTGACGCGAGTCGGGGTTCTGCCACCACTCGCGCCAGGCGTCCGGAGTGCCCCGCGCCGCCGCCCACTCCACCGTCGAGGAGAGATAGCCGACCACCGCGTCGAACCAGACGTAGATGCGCTTGCCGGAGTCCTCACCGTCGTAGCCCTCGACTGGGATCGGGACGCCCCAGTCGAGATCGCGGGTGATCGCGCGCGGGATCAGCTCGTCGAGCAGGTTGAGCGAGAAGCGGCGAACGTTTGGACGCCAGTCCTTCTGCCGCTCGATCCATTCGCGCAGCGCGTCGGCGAAGGCCGGCAGATCGAGGAAGAGGTGGCTCGTCTCCTTGAACACCGGCGTGGTGCCATCGATGCGCGAACGCGGATTGAGTAGGTCGATCGGGTCGAGCTGGCGCCCGCAGTTGTCGCACTGGTCGCCGCGAGCCTCGCCGTAGCCGCAGTGCGGGCAGGTGCCTTCGATATAGCGGTCGGGCAGGGTGTGCCCGCTGCTGGACGAGAAGGCGCCCATCGCCGTTTGCTCGACGATGTAGCCCTTCTCGTGCAGCGTGCGGAAAACGTCTCGCACGACTCGGTAGTGATTCTGGGTTGTCGTGCGCGTGAAGATGTCGTAGGAGAGACCGAGGCGCCTCAGGTCGTCGCGGATGACCTCGTTGTAGCGATCGGCCAGCTCACGAGACGAGAGCCCTTCTTGCTCGGCCGCGACCATCACGGGCGTACCGTGCTCGTCGGTGCCACTCACCATCAGCACGTCGTTGCCCTTGAGCCGGTGATAGCGGGCGAAGATGTCGGACGGGACGCCGAACCCGGCGACGTGCCCAATATGGCGCGGGCCGCTGGCATACGGCCAGGCCACCGCAACCAGGATCTTCTGTGGCTCGTTCTCGCTCATCGTCTCTTGTTTCTCCCTCGGGACTCACCATCATACGAGGCGGGCGGCGAGAGCCGCGCGAGCGCGCGGCGGCGAGAACTGATCCGCCGGTCGCCCCGAATAGGAGTAAGAGCAGACCCGGCAGCAGGATCCAGTGCGAATCGAGAGAGTGCGAGTGCGTCCCGACCTGTGGGTGTGTGCCGGGCGAAGCCGGCTCGGAGTTCCTCGCGCCTACGTTCTTGCGTTGCTTGAGTTGCGTCGCGCTGGCGGTTGCAGCTGTGCTTGTCTCTTTCACAGTGCTCCGCCTGGTCTGCGTATTGCGCGACGTCGCCGCTTCGCCGCCCGGCGAGCTCGATTCCTTAACCGGCGCCGAGGAAGACCGGGGCAACTCAGCTTCCCGCTGGGTCGGCACAGCAGTTGAGACGTCTATGGTCGCCTGAGACCGCGTGACCGCGGCGGCGGTGCTGCTGGGCACATTCGCCAACGCGGACGTTGTGCTCTCGGACGAAGGCTCGACCGGCGAAGCTACTGCGCTCTCTTCGCCCGTTCCCTCTGCCTGCCCCTCGGTCGGCTCGGCTCCGTTTTCACCCGCGATGACCGATTCATCGCCTGAGGACGGCGCCGTCGGCTCGACCTCGGCGATCGCGCCGACCGCTACGCCGACCGTTTCCGCGCCGTCGAGACCGGAGTTGTCGGTCGCGGCGGTGGCTTCCGGCTCGCTCGAGCTCTGGGCTTCATCGCCCATTGTCGGGACGCTCTCATCGAGTGCGGTCGGAGTCGCCTCGTCGCCGGCCTGATCGCTTACGATCGGCTTCTCCGTGCGCGCGGGCAGGAGCGTGATCGGATCGAGATAGCCGTTTGGATCGGAGGCGATCCTGATTCCGAGGTGGACGTTCGCAGGCGTAATCTCGTCCGGCGCCGGCGCGACCGTGCCGACCGTCTCGCCCTCGCTCACGAAAGCGTTCTTCTTAACTCCGATCGAGCCCAACCCGACCAGGGTGACCGCATAGCCGTCGCCCGTGCGAATCGTGACGGTGCGCCCATTGCCGGGCACGGTGCCGGCAAACGAGACGGTGCCGGCCGCGGGTGCCCGCACGCCCGAGCCGGAATCGGCGGCTATGTCGATGCCGCGGTGCTGCCCGCCAGCGTACGGATCGTCGCCGAGAGAGAAAGCCCGTATCACCTGACCGTCGGCCGGCCAGGTCCAGCTCGCCGCGGGAGCGGCCAGGATCATCGCAGTCAATGCGGCCGCGAACGTGAGCACGACCGAGCGTCGCATCTAGATCCCCCTTTTTATGTTGTCAGTTTAGTAAACAGGGGCAGCGTAGCTGGACGCCGTATCGTTGTCAATTCAGGCTACAGCGAGCGACCGTAGAGCTTGTTTCGGGCCACTCCCGTCAGCTTCGCCACGAGCTCGACGGCGTGGCGCCGAGGCAATCCGGCGCCGATCAATTCCGCTACCGCGGCTACCGCGGTCTCCTCTTCCTCTTCCGACTCGGCGGCGGCGGGACCGATCACGAGCGTGATCTCACCCTTCGGCTCGTGCTCGAACTTTTGAGCCAGCTCGCGCGCGCTCCCGCGCGCGATCTCCTCGAAGCGCTTGCTCAGCTCGCGACAGACCGCGACCTCGCGCTCGGGATCGAAGCCGGCGAGACTGGCCAGGGTCGCGGGCAGACGCTTCGGCGACTCGAAGGCGACGGCGGGATGCGGCCATAGCGCGAGCTCCTTCCAGAGCGCCTGCCGAGCCTTCTCGCCGCGCGGCAGGTACCCGAGGAACTGGTAGCGCTCGCCGGCCAGGCCGCTCGCGACCAGAGCCGTCTCGACCGCGCTCGGGCCGGGCAGCACGGTGACCGGCAAACCGGCGTCGAGCGCCGCGCGAACGAGCCGCGCGCCCGGGTCGTTGATCGCCGGCAGGCCCGCGTCGGAGACGAGCGCGATCCGCTCACCGGCCTCGAGCCGCGGCAGCAGCTCGGCCACGCGCGCCGCCTCGTTGTGCTCGTGGTAGCTGAGCGTGCGCGCCTCGATTCCGTGTCGATCGAGCAGCTTGCGTGTCTGGCGGGTGTCCTCGCAGAGGACGAGATCGGCCTCACGGAGCTCGCGCAGAACGCGCAAGGTCACATCTTCGAGATTTCCGATCGGTGTGGCGCAGAGCGCGAGCGGCATTGTCCACTTCCCTGGTTCGCGGCGGGCGAGGCTCTCGACGATAGATAGCACCCGGGCCGGAGTGGAGCGAACTTCACAGAGCTGTGACGATCCGGTGCGCTGCTTAACAGCGATCCGATACGGCCCAGAATCGATACACCTGGGTGCGTCTTTCCCGGGTACTTTGGCCCAGCCCCGCGGGTTGGTGGGGGGTGGTGGGTGGGCAATGAGGCGCCAAAACCCCGCGCAGCCGCTTTGAAATCAGGAGGAGCTAGCCCGAACGGCTCCTAGAGCGTGGCCGCCGCGTTCTCCAGCGTCTCGTAGGCGACGAAGCCGGCGCCGATCATGCCTGCGTCCGGCCCGAGCTCGGCCACGACGACACGGGTCAGCTCGGCCATGTTGGGTAGCGACTCGAGCGCCATGCGCTCGCGCGCGGGCGCGAGAATCAACTCACCGGCCGCCGCGAAGCCGCCGCCGACCACGATCAGCTCGGGGTTGAAGATGTTGACCAGGCTGCCGAAAGCGGCACCGAGGCTCTCACCGATCTTGTGCAAAAGCGCCAGCGCCGCCTCGTCGCCCGCCTCGCCGCGCTTCACCAGCTCGCGCGCGTCGACCTCGGGCCCGAACTGCTCGCGCGCCGCGAGCGTGGCCGCATGGCCGGAAGCGAGCGCCTCCAGGTGGCCGTGCCCCGGACAATTGCCGTAACAGGGAACACCGTCCTGGCGGATAACCATGTGGCCGAGCTCGGCGCCCGCCCCGACCGAGCCTCGGTAAGGCTTGCCGCCGAGGATCAGTCCGCCGCCGACGCCGGTGCCGAGCGTGATCATCACCAGATCGTTCGCACCGCGCGCGACGCCCGCCTTCCACTCGGCGATCGCGGCCACGTTGGCGTCGTTGTCGATGCCCACCGGAAGCTCGAAGCGATCGCGCATGCGCTGGCGGAAGCAGAGCCCCTGCAGCGGTAGGTTGACCGTGCCGAGCACCATGCCCGAGCGCTGATCGATGCTCGAGGGGATGCCGAAGCCGATCGCCTCGATCTCGGGGCTCAGTAGCTTCGTCACGGCCTGATCGAGCCCGTCGAGCAGCGCCTCGGTCGAGTCGGTCGGGCTCGGGATCAGCACGCGCTCGAGCACCTTCCCCTCGGGGTCGATTACGCCGGCCAGGATCTTCGTCCCGCCTACGTCGACGCCTATGACCTTCGATGTGCTCATCGCAGACGGGTACGATAACCCGTCGATGGCCCCCGGCGACAAGCCATACCGTGTCTACCGCGGCGGCCGGTCGAGGGGCAACGTACCGCTAAAGCAAAAAAGCGGTGCCTCTAGCGGCCGAAGAGCGGCGGCCGGCGACGGCGCCGGGCCCGGCTCGCATCGCTTCCATTTTCCGCGCTTTGGGCTCGCTCGCGGCGGTTGGAAACGCCGAATAATGATCGCCTTCATCCTCCTGCTGCTGCTCATTTGCGCCTGGGCGATAGCCGGCTACCTGTCTCTGCGCAGCGGCGCCCAACAGGCCAACGGACGGCTGAACGGCAGGGCAAAACAGGCGCTCACTCCGACGCACGGGCTGATGCTCTCCAACGTCTCGAACATCCTCGTGCTCGGCACCGATCACGCCGCCACTGCAGAGCGCCAGGGCATCCAGCACTCCGACTCGATGATGGTGGTGCACACCGATCCATCCCGGCACCGGATCGTCTACCTCTCGATCCCGCGCGACCTGCGCATCAACGTGCCCGGGCACGGCTACGACCGCGTCAACGTCGCCTTCCAGATCGGTGGGGCCGCCCTGGCGATCAAGACGGTGACGGACTACACCGGGCTGCCGATCAATCACGTCATCGTCGTCGATTTCGCCCAGTTCCGACAGCTGATCGATGCGCTTGGCGGCGTCGACATCAATGTGCCCAGGCCGATCTTCTCCAACGCTTTCGACTGCCCGTACTCGGCCTCGAAGTGCGCGACCTGGCAGGGCTATCGCTTCGCCAAGGGCGTGCAGCACATGGACGGCCACCACGCGCTCACCTACTCGCGCATCCGCGAGAACAGGCTCGATCCGGGCGAGTCGGACCTCACACGCGCCGCCCGCCAGCAGCAGGTCGTCCAGGCGGTGCTGGCCAAGATCACCAGCCCGATGGCGATGCTCAAGCTTCCCTGGCTGGGCGACAAATTGCTCCGCCCGATGGCAACAGACCTGAGCGCGGGCGAGCTGATGCAGCTTGGCTGGATCAAGCTGCGCGCCTCGAGCACGCTGCACTGCCGCCTCGGGGGCGACTCGGAGATGGTCGGCGGCGCCTCGGAGATCGTCCCCAGTGAGGACAACTTCGACGTCATCCGTATGGTCGAGGGAACGAAGCCCGCGAGAGCTCCCCAGACCAACGTCTCGATGTACGCGCCGGGTTGCAGCAAGAGCACGCTGCTGCCGTGATAACGTCGCCGCGATGAGCATTCTCGCCTGGATTCTCTTCGGCTTTCTTGCCGGCGCCGCGGCCAAGTTCGTCACGCCCGGGAAGCACCCGCAGGGCTGCATCGTCTCGATCGCCCTCGGCATCGCCGGCGCCGTACTCGGCGGCTTCGCCGGTATCGTCCTGTTCGGGGAGAGAGTCGGCTGGAGCTTTTCGCTACGGCCGTTCCTGGTCGCTGTACTGGGCACGGTCGTCGTGCTGCTGCTGCTGCAGGCGATCGAAGGCCGGCGCAGGCATTAGCCGCTGAGCCTTAGGAGTCGCCGGCGGCCTTGCCGGTCTCTTTCCGGCTCTCGCTCTTCGTACTACCTGCGCCGGAATCCGAGCTCGCCTCCTTGGCCTGGCGGCCCGAGCCGCGCCCGTAATCGGTCGCGTAGAAGCCCGATCCCTTGTAGTGGATCGCTACTGGATGGAGCACGCGCTCGAGCGGGCCCTCGCCGCAGACCTCGCAGACTTCGGGCTGAGCGTCGTTCATGCGCTGGAGGACTTCGAAGACGTGGCCGTTGGGGCAGCGGTACTCGTAGATCGGCATCGAGATTAAGGCTACACGGCTCGGCGTTTTCGCTCGCGCGCCTCGCGATGACAGGGTGCGTCGTCGAATGCCGTGAGCCCGTCGGGAAGCCGCCCCTGCTGCCGGCGACGACCACGGGCGGCCAGCGCGGCTGAGGCGCCGACAAGACCACCGAGCACGAACGAGCCCGCGCTGCGGAAGAAACCGCGTACGCCCCTGTCGCCGTTACTCATCGAGTGGTCTTCCCTCCTCGCCGTGCTGCACTTCGCCCGGCTCTCGATAACGTTTCGCCCCTCACGCTAGCGGCTCACGGGCGCCGCGTGAAGTAGCGATTCGACCGCCCGCATCCCGTTCGCGCCGAGATCGATGCTCGAATCGTTCACATACAGCTCGATGTGGGCGCGGCGCACCTGCTCGGAAAGCTCCTGAGCGTTGGCCCGAACGTAGTCGCGGCTCGCCTCGGGATGGGCAAAGGCGTACTCGACCGAGGCGCGAATCGCCCGCCCGGCGGCGGCGCATGTCGCCGCGTCGAGATCGGCGCGGGCGCAGATGCCGGCCAGCGGCAGCGGCAATCCGGTCTGCTCCTCCCAGAGCTCGCCCAGGTCGCAGACGCGCACCAGGCCATGCTCGGCGTAGGTGAAGCGGCTCTCGTGAATGATCAGCCCGGCTTTCACCTCTCCGCTTTCGACCGCGCCGAGAATGCGATCGTAGCGGAGCTCGACGACCTCGCCCAGCGCCGGCGCGAAGCGGCGCAAGAGCAGGAAGGCCGTCGTCTGCAGGCCGGGCACCGCGATCGGGCCCGCGGCGGCGCGAATCAGGTCGATCGCCTCGCGCGCGACCACCAGCGGCCCGCAGCCGAAACCGAGCGCGGCGCCGCTCTCGAGCAGCCGGTAGCGGTCGCCCAGTCCGGCGAAGACGCCGAAGCTGAGCTTGGTCAGCTCCAGCTCTCCCGTGTGCGCGCGCCGGTTCAGCTCCTCGATATCCAGCAGTACCGGCTCGACCCGGAAAGGCGCCTCGACCAGCCCGTGCGCCAGCGCATGGAAGGCGAAGGTGTCGTTGGGGCAGGGCGAGAAGCCGAAGCGAAGTGTGCGCATCGCCTCGACGGTACCGCAAACGACCCACTCTGCTTCAATCGGGCCTATGGCCGAGATCGAGATCGCACGCGAGCCCTACGGCGGCCCGCTGTCGCGACCGCTGACCGACGCCCAGGCCGAGGAGCTGCGCGAGCGCTACGGCGGCTGGGAGGGTGCCGGAGCCGAGCCGGCGTCCGAGCTGTTCGAGGATCCCGACGGCTACTTCCTCGTTGCCCGGCTCGACGGCAAGCCGGTCGGCTGCGCCGGAATCTGCCGCTGCGAGGGCGAGCGGACGGCCGAGCTGAGGCGCATGTACGTCGCCCCCGAGGCGCGCCGGCTCGGCATCGCCCGCGCCCTGATGAACAAGCTGGAAACACGGGCGCGCCGGCTTGGTTATGCGACGCTGCGCCTGGAGACCGGCCCCGAGCAGCCCGAGGCGGTTCGCCTCTACGAGACGGGCGGCTTCGCCGTGATCCCGAACTTCGGGCCCTACAGCGCGCAGCGGCGCAGTATCTGCATGGAGAAAGCTCTTCTAGAGCAGTGCCTCGACTAGCCGCCGGGTCGCGCCGGAGAGCACGAACAGGCCGTCGTCGACGCGCCAGTTGGAACGGCTCGGCTCCTCGACCTCGTTCGAGATCACGCGCAGCTCGAGCGCCGGAATGGCCGCGAGTTGGGCCGCGCGCATGACCGAGAAACCCTCCATCGCCTCGACCTTGACCTCGCTCGATCCACCGACACTGGCGGTCGTCCCGATCGGGAGGAAGCGTGCGTCGGGAAGAACGCTGCGCGCGGTTTCCAGCAGAGCGGGGTCGGGCGCGAGCCGGTTGGGCGAGAAGCGCGGGTAGAGGTCGCAGTAGAGGGCCTCGGTGCCGACGACAACGTCCAGCACGTCGATGTCCGAGCCGCGCCTGGCGCCTGCCAGCCCGACGTTGAGCACCGCCCGCGGCCGCTCCTTGATGATCTCCTTGGCGGTGGCGATCGCCGCCTCGACGGGCCCGACTCCGCAGGCGAGCAAGCGCGCCCGGTCGCGCGCGCCCGCGAGCTCTTGGCCGATCGCTCCGACAACCAGGATCATGTTGGAAAGCTACCCGCAGCGGCTGGGCTTCGAACACAAGGCCGGATTTGGAGGGGATTCCGAGCCGACGCGATCCGTTTCTCCGGAAGCGGACACTTATTCGACACGAATTCGGCGCATCGAGATGCGTCTTTTCTCGCCTCGGGACAGTAGTTTGAAGCGACCCCGCGGGCGGGTGGCTCGGCGGAGGGCGAAGAGAGAATCGCCGCGCACGCGATCAGGTGCCGACAAGGGTGCCAGGCAAACCCTCTAATAGAACCGCGCCCTAGGCCACGCGCAGGTGCATGCCGAGATCGCCGGACGCGCCCTTCGGCTGCCGGTGCTCTTCCAGCTCGTTGCTCGCTTGAGCCGGCTTGAGGATTTCCTTCACGCCGGGGCTGGAATCAACGGTAGTGCTGGGAGTCGCCTCCGCCTGCGGAGTCTCTGCGGAATCTTTCGGAGCCGGCTCGCTCGGTTCGTCCCCCATGTCGATTAGAACGAGAGACCGAGCGGAATCACCGCGTCGGACCATTGAGCCCAGCCAGATTGGCCGCTCGGCCTCTTCGGGATCAACCCAACCGGATTCGTCGCCGCCGCGTCTGCCCTCACGCCGCGCAACTGAACCTAGCCACTTCGGCCGCGCTTCCTCCTCATCAACCTCATTCTCTGTCCATCCCGCGCCGTGCTCCTGGGCCAGGCCACGCCGCAGTGTCGAACCAAGCCAGCGAGGCGACTCAGGATTAAGGTCGGACGGGAAACTTGTGTCGGGTGCCGTAGCCATGCCCTCGTGATCGACCTGACGAATATCCACTTTCGTCAGCCGCAGCGAATGACCGCAAAACGGTGATACCTGAATACCGCTTTTGCGTACTACGACCGGGGTCTCGACGGCCTTCACGATCGCCGGCCCGCCCAACTAGACTCCAACCCGTGGGCTATACGATCTTCCGTCCGGATGAGCTCGAATTCCGAACGTCGCAGCGCGGCGACCAGAGTCGTAGCCTCGCACCTCTCTCGGAAGCGCTGCACAACATGCGCGCCAACATCTGGCGCCTGCCTGCCGGAGTGCGCGGTAACCGCCACGTCGAGCACGTCCAGGACGAGCTTTTCGTCGTCCTCGAAGGCACCGCCACGCTGATGCTCGGCGACCCGCCCGAGCGAGTCGAACTGCCACGCGGCTCGGTCGCGGCAGTTGAATGCGAGACCGCCCTCCAACTCCGCAACGAGTCGGGCGAGCAGATCACCGTGCTGATCGTCGGCGCGCCGCCCATCCAGGGCAAGGCCGACTACCTGCCCGACGTGGACTAGCCGCCGGCAAGAGCCGGTAGCTCAGTTTTCCACTGTTAGCTCGAAAGCCTTTCGAGCGGTGTTCCTTTTGGTGTCTGAAGCCAGAACGACCAGTTTGTAGGAGCCGTTCGGAAGTCGCGAGCTGTCGAGGCCCCGGACGAGCCAGAAGTTGTAGACCCCGCCCCGCTTCGGGCCGTTTTGACGGGTGCCGGGCGCGAACACGTCGGCGAGCGAGGCCTTCGGCCTGTACAGCCGGAAATCGACGGTGGTCTGGGTCGGGACCACGACCTTGCCGGTCGCCTCGCCGATGAGTCGCCAGCGGATCAGCGCCGGCGTGACAACCGCGGAGGGCCAGTTCGGCGTCAGCTCGGGTTTGTCGTAGGCCTCGAGGACGAGATCGGCCCGGCCGGAGAGGGTGGCCGGCAGCGGTATGTATGTCCCGTTCTGATAGAGCTTGGCCGAGACGATCGTCGGCTTGGTGTGGTCGACGTAGGGCGTGAGGCCCCCGGCCCTGAGCGGGTTGACCGGCTTACCGCCCCACATCTCGGTCAGATGGACATGGCCCCATTTCGTGATGACATAACCGAGTAGTTGGTGCGTGGCCACGCGCCGGCCACTCTCGATCGCCGGTCGTATATGCCAGTACTCGAACCTGACGCCCTTTCCGCGCACGCCCAGCGCCACCGGATGACCGTGTAAATATGCCTCCGCGACGCCCGGGACGTAGACGGTGCCCGGGGCGACGGCATATACCGCCGTTCCGCCCGCCGCCGAGATGTCGATACCGGCGTGGAAGCTGAACGGCCCGGGCCCGTTGATGTGATGGTTCGGCATGCGCGGATCGTCGAAGTTGCCGCGAATCGGATGAGGCTTGTCGAACGGTTTCAGCGGCCATTCATAGCTCGGCCAGCTCGCCGGGTTCCCCCGCCCGCCGCCGGACGGGAAGAACAGAAAGCCGATCGCGACGAGTGCCGCCGCGAAGACTGCTACCGCAAGAGCGCGGAGATAGAGACGCCGTCGCGGAGTTCCGTCACGCCTCCTGCGGAAGGCGTCAGGGTGGCGAGTGAGCGGCATCGACGGGATGGCAGAGAGGCTACACGGTGTTCAGTCGAACGAGAGAACCTCGCAGCGCTGCCGCTAGGCCTTCGCAGCTTTCTTCGCTTTCGTGAACGCGATCTCGCCGTTCTCGGCGTCGACCAGCACGGTGTCGCCCTCGCCGAAATCGCCCTCGAGCAAGTGCTGGGCGAGCGGGTTCTCGATCAGGCGCTGAATGGCGCGCTTGAGCGGGCGGGCGCCGAAACTCGGATCCCAGCCCTCCTCGGCGATGACGTCCTTGGCCGCGTCGGTCAGCTCGAGCGAGATCTCGCGCTCGGCCAGGCGCTCGCGCAGGCGGGCGAGCTGGAGCTCGGCGACAGCCGCGATCTGCTCGCGGGTCAGCTGCTTGAACTCGATCACCTCGTCGATCCGGTTCAGGAACTCGGGCCGGAAGAACTCCTTCAGGTCGGCGGCCGAACGCAGGTTGGAGGTCATGATCACGACCGTATTGCGGAAGTCGACGGTGCGGCCCTGACCGTCGGTCAGGCGACCGTCGTCCAGGATCTGCAGCAGCACGTCGAAGACTTCCTGGTGCGCCTTCTCGATCTCGTCGAGCAGGATCACGCAATAGGGACGGCGGCGAACCGCCTCGGTCAGCTGGCCGCCCTCCTCGTAGCCGACGTAACCGGGTGGAGCGCCGATCAGCCGGGCGACGGTGTGGCGCTCCTGGTACTCGCTCATGTCCAGCCTGACCATGGCGCGCTCGTCGTCGAACATGAACTCGGCCAGCGCGCGGGCCAACTCTGTCTTGCCCACCCCGGTCGGGCCGAGGAAGACGAAGGAGCCGATCGGGCGGTTCGGATCTTGCAGGCCTGAGCGGGCGCGCCTGAGTGCGTTCGCCACCGCCTCGACCGCCTCGTCCTGACCGATCACGCGCTCGTGCAGGCGCTCTTCCATGTGGATCAGCTTCTCGGTCTCGCCCTCGAGCAGGCGATCGACCGGGATGCCCGTCCAGCGCGCCACGACCGAGGCGATGTCGTCCTCGTCCACTTCCTCCTTGACCATTCGCTCCTGCCCGGACTCGGCCTCGGCGCGCTCGTCGCGCTCCTTCTCCAGCGCGGGCAGCTCGCCGTAGCGGATCTCGGCCACGTGCTCCAGGTCGCCGGCTCTCTCGGCTCGCTCCGCCTCGCCGGAAAGCTCGTCGATCCGGTGCGTGATCTCCTTGATCCGGTCGAGCGCCTCCTTCTCCTTGGCCCAGCGGGCGGCCAGCTCGTCGCGACCCGCCTTGGCCTCGGCCAGCTCGCGCTCCAGCGGCGCCTTCACTTCCTTCTTCTCCTTGGCCATCGCGGCCAGCTCGATCTCGAGCTGGCGCACGCGCCGGTCGGCCTCGTCCAGCTCGATCGGCGAGGAATCGATCTCCATACGCAGGCGCGACGCGGCCTCGTCGACCAGGTCGATCGCCTTGTCGGGCAGGAAGCGGCCGGAGATGTAGCGATCGGAAAGGACGGGGGCGGCCACCAGCGCGGCATCGCGGATGCGCACGCCGTGGTGGGCCTCGTAGCGCTCCTTGAGCCCGCGCAGGATGGCGACGGTGTCGGTCACCGAAGGCTCGCCGACCATGATCGGCTGGAAACGGCGTTCGAGCGCAGCGTCCTTCTCGATGTACTTGCGGTACTCGTCCAGCGTCGTCGCGCCGACCGCGCGCAACTCGCCGCGCGCCAACATCGGCTTCAGCATGTTGGCGGCGTCCACGGCTCCCTCGGCCGCGCCGGCGCCCACGATCGTGTGCAGCTCGTCGATGAAGACGATCAGCTCGCCCTCGGCCGACTTGATCTCATTCAGCACGGCCTGCAGTCGCTCCTCGAACTCGCCGCGGTACTTGGCGCCCGCCAGCATCGAGCTGATATCCAGCGCCCAGACGCGCTTGCCTTTCAGCCCTTCGGGGACGTCGCCCGCGACGATCCGCTGCGCCAGCCCCTCGACGATCGCCGTCTTGCCTACGCCCGGCTCGCCGATCAAGACCGGATTGTTCTTGGTGCGGCGGGAAAGTACCTGCATCACGCGACGCACTTCGTCGTCGCGCCCGATCACCGGGTCGAGCTTTCCCTCCTCCGCCAGTGCGGTCAGATCGCGCCCGAACTTCTCCAGCGCCTGGTAGGTGCTCTCCGGGTTCTGATTCGTGACGCGCTGCGAGCCGCGCACCTGCTCGAGCTTTTGCATCAACTGGGCGCGCGGAACAACCTCCAGCGCCAGCAGCAGGTGCTCGACCGAGACGAAGTCGTCTCCGAGCTTCTTCGACTCGTCGAGGGCGCGGTCGAGCAGCGCGGCGAGCGCGGCCGATGCCTGCGGCTGCACCGCGGTGCCGGAGACCGTCGGGCGCCCGCGCAGGTCGGCTTCGGCCTTCTCTCGCAGCGCCTGGGCGTCGCCGACGAGCGCGCGCGGCAGCTCCTGATCGAGCAGCGCCAGCAGCAGGTGCTCGGGATAGACCTCGGGGCTGCCACCGCGGCGCGCCAGCTCCTGCGCGCCGCCGACCGCCTCCTGCGATTTCAGTGTCAGCCTGTTGAAGTCCATGCCTCCTCCTTACCCGGCCTGCCGTTTCCGTCGCGGGCGCGGCAGCGGTGGCTCGGGCGCGCGGTAGACGACGAGCTCGCGCCGGTACGAGCGGTGCACCTGATCGATCGCGTCGCGCATCTCGCGCTCCATCCGGTCGAGCCGGGCATGCATCCGCCGCATCTCCTCCTCCAGCGTGAGCACCCGCTCGACCCCGGCCAGGTTCAGCCCCAGCTCGGTAGTCAGGCGCTGAATCTCGCGCAACCGTTCGAGATCGGCCTCCGAGTACAGGCGCGTGTTGCCGCCCGTGCGCTGCGGCCGCACCAAGCCCTTGGTCTCGTAGATACGCAGCGTCTGCGGGTGCATGCCGACCAGCTCGGCGGCGATCGAGATCATGTAGCGGGGACGGTCGTCAGTCATCTTCATCGTCCTTCACGGGAGGGAGGGTTTTGTAGAAGCCGCTGGCCATGCGCTCGCGCCAGAGCTTCCTCGAACTGCGCCAGCTGCTGATCGCGCCCCACCAGTACAGAAGCAGGCCAAGCAGGAGCAGTCCGCAGGCGTAGGCGATTCCTACGACGACGGCCTGACGAGTGCTGCCGATCAGCAGCGTTACGATCACCGCGACAGGGAGGCCGACGGCGATCAGCAGGCCGAGCAGGCCCGCGAGGTGCGCGATTCGCGCCGGTTTCGGCGATCGTTCCGTGTCGACCATCAGCGCACCAGCCTCTCGCGCGGATTCTCTCTCGAAACGGACTTCAGCTGCTCTAGCGCTTCCTTCTCGGCCTTGTTGAGCTTTTTGGGAACGGTCACGCGCACGCGCGCGAGCAGGTCGCCGCGACCCGAGCCCTTGAGCTTGGGGGCGCCCTGGCCGCGCACGCGCAACAGCTTGCCCGACTCCGAGCCGGCCGGGATCTTGAGCGAGATCGAGCCGTCGGAAGTCGGCACCTCGACCGTGGCGCCGAGCGCGGCCTCCGGGTAGCTGACCGGCACCTCCACGACCAGGTCGGCGCCGCGGCGCTCGAACAGTTTTGAGGCTGCGACGCGGGTAGCCACGAATAGATCGCCGGGCGGGCCGCCGTTCAGTCCCGGCTCACCCTTCCCCTTGAGGCGGATGCGGGTGCCGTCCTTGACCCCGGCCGGAATCTTGACCTTGTACTGCTTGCTGCGCCGCACCTGGCCCGAGCCGCGACAGGTCGGGCAGGGCTTCTCGATGATCATCCCGGCGCCGCGGCAGCGCCGGCAGGGTTGTGAGATGGCGAACGGGCCCTGGCTCTCGGCGACGACGCCGCGACCGCCGCACTCGGGGCAGGTCTTGGGCGAGGTGCCGGGCTTGGCGCCCGAGCCGCCGCAGGTCGCGCAGGCCGCGTCTACCTCTACCGGAACGCGCGTCTCGGCCCCGCGCAGGGAGTCCTCGAAGGAGAGATTGAGCGTCGCCTCGATGTCGCCGCCCCGCGTCGCGCGAGTGTGCGATCTGCCTCCGCCGCCCCCGAACAGGCTCGAGAAGACGTCGCCGAAGCCGCCGAGATCGCCCAGATCGAACTGCTCGTAGCGGACGCCGCCCGGGCCCGGGCCACCCATTTGCGGGCCACCCGCGCCGAACGTGTCGTATTGCTTGCGCTTCTCGTCGTCGGAGAGGATGTCGTAGGCGTTCTGGACCTCCTTGAAGCGCTCCTCGGCTTCCTTGTCGCCGGGGTTGGCATCGGGATGATGAAGCCGGGCCAGCTTGCGATAGGCCTTCTTGATCTCCTGTGCACTGGCGCTACGTGGAGTCCCGAGCGTCTCGTAGAGGTCGCGGGCCATCGTCGATCAGTCCTCGGGGTTCTTCGCCGCCGCAACAACCACGCGCGCCGGCCGCAGCACCCGATCGCCGAGCAGGTAGCCGCGCTGTACGACCTCCAAAATCGTTCCCTCCTCGGCCTCGGACGGAATCGCCGCCAGCGCTTCGTGCACGTGCGGATCGAAGGGGATATCGGTGGGAATCTCCTCCAGCCCTTCCTTGGTCAGTACGCCCAAGAGCTGGCGATGGACGAAGCGGACACCGTCCTCGAGCTTGGCCTCCTCGTGCTGTCCCGCTGCTTCCAGAGCCCGTCCTAGATCGTCGAGCACGGGCAGGATCGCCTCGACCAGCCCGGCATGGGCGCGTGCCACCAGCGCCTGTTGGTCACGGGCGACGCGCTTGCGGTAGTTGTCGAAGTCGGCCGCGACCCGTTGCAGATCGGCCAGGTACTGGTCGCGCAAGGCCTCGGCTTCCGTCCGAGCTTGCTCGGACGCGGCCAGCGTCTTCTCCAGCTCCTCGCGATGAGGGGCGGGCGCCGAGCTTCTGCCCGGCGCCTTCTCGGATTCCGCCGCCTCATGCTTCTGCCCGGCGGGCTCGTTCGGCTCGTGCGGATTTGCTCTAGCGGGCATCGACGGTCAGGCCTTCTTCTCGTCGTCGTCGATGACCTCGTAGTCGGCCTCCTCGACGTCCTCCTCGTCGGCTCCGGCCTGACCGCCCTCGCTCGAGCCTGCGCTCGCCTGTGCCTGCGCCGATGCCTGGGCGTAGACGGCTTCGGCCAGCTTGTGCGAGGCCTCCTGGAGCGCTTCGGTCTTGCCGCGGATCTCGCCGACGTCGCTGCCTTCGACCGCCTTGCGCAGCTCTTCGATCCGGCCATCGATGTTCGAGGCGTCGTCGGAGGAGAGCTTGTCGCGATGCTCCTTGAGCGTGCGCTCGGTGGCGTAGAGCAGTTGCTCGGCCGTGTTCTTGGCCTCGGCCAGCTCGTGCAGCTTGTGCGCCTCGTCGGCGTGGGCCTCGGCCTCGTGCACCATCCGATCGACCTCGTTCGGGTTCAGCCCCGAGCCGCCCTCGATCTTGATCTGCTGCTGGTTACCGGTGCCGAGATCCTTGGCCGAGACGGCGATGATGCCGTTGGCGTCGATGTCGAAGGCGACCTCGATCTGCGGAAGCCCTTGCGGCGCCGGCGGAATGCCCATCAGGTGGAACTTGCCCAGCGTCTTGTTGTAGGTGGCCATCTCCGACTCGCCCTGCAGCACGTGCACCTCGACCGAGTCCTGGTTGTCGGCGGCCGTGGTGAAGATCTCCGACTTGCGAGTCGGAATGGTGGTGTTACGCTCGATCAGGCGGGTGAAGACGCCGCCCTTGGTCTCGATCCCGAGCGAGAGCGGAGTCACGTCGAGCAGTAGGATGTCCTTGACCTCGCCCTTGAGCACTCCGGCCTGGATCGAGGCGCCGACAGCAACTACCTCGTCGGGGTTGACGCCCTTGTGCGGATCCTTGCCGACGATCTCCTTGACCCTTTCTTGCACCGCAGGCATGCGGGTCATGCCGCCGACCAGGATGACATGGTCGATCTTGTCCGCGCCCAGCCCGGCGTCGGAGAGCGCCCGCTTGGTCGGGCCGACGACGCGCTCGAGCAGCGCCGCGGTCAGCTCGTTCAGCTTGGCCCGCGTCAGCTGCAAATCGAGGTGCTTAGGCCCCTCCGGCGTGGCGGTGATGAAGGGCAGGTTGATCTGCGTCGACATCGTCGAGGAGAGCTCGATCTTGGCCTTCTCGGCTGCCTCGTAGAGGCGCTGTAGCGCCATCGGATCCTGGCTCAAGTCGATGCCGTTGTCGCGCTTGAACTCCGCCACCATCCAGTCCACGACGGCCTTGTCGAAGTTGTCGCCGCCCAGGTGGTTGTCGCCCGAGGTCGACTTGACCTCGAACACGCCCTCACCGAGCTCGAGCACCGAGACGTCGAAGGTACCGCCGCCCAGGTCGAAGACGAGGATCGTCTGGTCGTTCTCCTTGTCGAGGCCGTACGCGAGCGAGGCCGCGGTCGGCTCGTTGATGATGCGCAGCACGTTCAGGCCGGCGATCTTGCCGGCGTCGCGCGTCGCCTCGCGCTGGGCGTTGTTGAAGTAGGCCGGGACGGTGATCACCGCATCGGTCACCGGCTCGCCCAGGTAAGCCTCGGCGTCGGTCTTCAACTTCTGCAGGATCATCGCCGAGATCTCCGGCGGCGCGTACTGCTTGCCTTCGGCCTCGACGCGCACGTCGGCGTTCGGCCCCTTGACGACCTTGTAAGGGACGATGGTCATCTCTTCGTTCACTTCGTCGAACTTGCGCCCCATGAAGCGCTTGATCGAGAAGATGGTGTTAGTGGGGTTGGTGACCTGCTGGCGCTTGGCCGGTGCGCCGACCAGGCGCTGGCCATCCTTGGCGAAGGCGACAACCGACGGCGTCGTCCGTCCGCCCTCGGCGTTCGGAATGACCGTCGGCTCGCCGCCTTCGAGCACGGCCATACAGCTGTTGGTCGTGCCCAGGTCGATACCGATCGTCTTTGCCATTTTGAGAATCTCCTTCTACGTTGTTTGCTGCTAAGAAAATCTAAGTCTCAGTATATCAACCTTTCTCTACTGATGCAAAACCCCGTACCTCGGCGCCCTCCCTCCGAGCGAGTGCCGACGCCGTTTTGGCTGAGCGCGAACCCGGGGCCGATAGAGATGTCTCGATCCTCTGCCGGCGGAAAACGCGAGATCCCTCATTTGAGGGAGCGCCGATTCACTCAAATGGGCGATCTCGATCGCGTTATAAGCACCCTTTTGGGTCAGAAACGCGGCTGTCAAGGGCGAGAACGAGGGATTAAACCGTGGCTGGACCCCGCCGATAACCCCGACCAGTGGCAGGCGCTGGCGGCATCGGTACTGACGTGCGGAAACCCCGCATACTTCTGGGTACCTCGGACGAGACTTACCTTAAAGACGTCCGCCGGGCGCTCCAAGAAGCCGGCTATCGCGTCGAGGCGGCGCTGGACAGCGAGACTGTGATGGCTTCGCTCGAACCGCGTCGTTACGACCTTGCCGTCCTCGACACGAACCTCGGCGAGATCGACGGACTGTCAATCTTCGATCGCCTGCGCACCGAGCCGGACGGCCGCGATCTCTATCTGATTGCCCTCGGCGTAAGCGACGAGGAGCAACCGCTCGGTGCTCCCGTCGGGCCCGACGACTGCGTGGACAAGCCGTTCGAGATTGCCGACCTGCTGGCAGCCGTGCACATCGGTGTGCGCATCGTGACGCTCCAGCACGAGCTCGATTTCGCCAATCACCGCATCTCGACGCTTGCCATGACCGACACGCTAACCGGGCTGCCGAACCGCCAGTCGATCTACGACATGCTCGGCACCGAGATCGCGCGGCAAGATCGGGAAAGCCCGCCTTCGTGCCTGGCGCTCGTCGACATTGACCACATGCGCGAGATCAACGATGCCTACGACCGCGCCGGTGGCGATCTGGCCGTCCTACGCGTTGCCCGAACGCTGCGCTCGACCGCCCGCGAGGCCGATACCGTCGGTCGGCTCAGCGGTGACAAGTTCACCGTGGTTCTTTATGACTGCACTCCCGAGGATTCAGTCGTTGCCTGCGACAGGCTCTGCGAGTCGATCGAGCACGAGCCGCTGGTCATGCCCGACGGCGAGGTTCGCCTCTCGGTGTCTTGCGGCGTGGTAGCGCTCGATCCGGATTTCTCGGCAGTCGAGACGCTTGACGCCGCGCGCGCCGCCCTACACACCGCCAAGGCGCGCGGCGTCAATCATGTCGCCCTCGAGGCGAAGTTCCGCGAAGCCTGGTTCTGAGCCTCTCTCCTCCGGTTGATGGGCCGAACGCACGACGCACTCTCGCGTTAGCGCGCTCGTGGTCAGGGAATTAAGACGAGAACTATTTACGTCGTCATTACTTTCGCATTTGATGTGGCGGCTATATCTGACGACAATTCAAGATGATGAAAATCATGCTACGAAAACGATCGGCGCAGCTGTTGCTGCTCGGCGCGCTTACCCTGGCGATCGGCGGCGTTACTTTTTCGACGCCTGCTTCGGGCGCGCCGGTGGTTTCCGGCCCGATGGCAAACAGCGCCGTGAAGGGCCTTATCCGCGCCGACCTAATCCGCGCCGAGATCGTGACCTTCGCCGGCGATCAGGTCGGCGACAACTGGGTCTATCGCGGTGTCGTTCGGAAGGTGCGGGGGCGCCAGCTGACGCTGGCTGAGCGCGACGGCTCCGTCATACGAATCAAGCTCTCGTCAGCCACTCAGATCAACATCGATTATCGGACGGTCACGGCGAAACGCGTGCGGCCGGGCATGCGTGCGACGGTAATGGTGGCGGGAAATGCGGCAGCTTCGTGGCTCTACGTCGCGAGAAGGTCGCCCGACAGATCCGTGCCCAAGATCAGGGCGCTCCTCTTGAACGGCTTCATGCGAGCCGAGGTGGTTTCATGGGGCGGCGGCGCAGAGTTCGAGACCCGCGCCGACACGGGCGTAATCGCGAGCGTCGACAGCAACAGTACTTCGCTGGTGCTGCAGGAAGACGACGGCACTAGCGTGGATATGCAGCTCGGCGACGCCAGCGACGTGTGGCTCAACGGCCTCGCGCTCAGCACGGGGGACCTCGTGGCGGGCATGAAAGCGACGACGATCGGCAGCGGCGACGGAGTGATCAGCCAGATCTGGGCCCAGGACAGGAAGAAGTCGAGCGGCGGAAAGACGTAGAGAGTGCCGACGACCGCTCCGCTCTCCGAATCCGGCGCGCACGCTCACCGAGCACCGCGCACAGTCCTTCTGATCGAAGACGAGGAGAGCATCGGAAACCTCGTCCGCGCCTATTTCGAGCGCGACGAGTTCGCAGTCGTCTGGCTGCGATCGGGCGAGGAAGCCCTGATCGAGCTGGCAGGCCGTAAGATCGACCTCGTGGTACTCGACATCGGCCTGCCGGGAATCGACGGCTTCGAAGTCTGCCGCCTGATCCGTGCTCGCTCGCAGGTGCCCGTCCTGATGCTGACCGCGCGCGACGAAGAGTCCGACCGCATCACCGGGTTCGAGCTCGGGGCAGATGACTACGTTCTCAAGCCGTTCTCGCCGCGCGAGCTGGTGGCCCGCGCGCACGCGATACTGCGCCGAGGCAGGCGTGCCGCCTACCAAGATGTGCTCCGGCTCGGAGCAGTCGAGCTTCACCGCAGCGAGCGGGTCGCACTCGCAAACGAACAAGAGGTCAAGCTCACTAGCAAGGAGTTCGATCTCCTGACGGTTCTGATCGAGAACGCCGGTCTCGTGCTCTCGCGCGACAAGCTGCTCGACGAGGTCTGGGGCATGACCTATCCGGGCGACACGCGCACGGTGGACGTGCACATCGCCCAGCTGAGGCGCAAGCTCAGCCTGCAGGATCTGATCCTCACCGTGCGAGGCTCCGGATACAAAGTCGTTCGCGAATGAGGCCGCGACTCAACTCGCTTCGAGCTCAGCTCTTCGCCGCGATCGGTCTGATTCTGTTGCTCTCGGCCGTGCTCACGCTCGGCGTCGGGGGATTGCTCACGCGCCAGGCGGTCGATCGGGCGACGCTGCGCGATCTCTCCCACCAGGCCGACCTGCTTGCGAGGCGCGAGCAGACAGGCATCTTGTTGCCGCTGACGCGACTGCCCAAGCTCAAGCCGTACCTCGCCAAGCAGAACGAGAAGGTGGAATTGCTGTATTCGCTCAGCTCGAAGACTCCCTTCGCCTCCGAAGAAACCCTGCGCAGATTGCGCGACCGCCAGGCGGTTGACGGCTCGATCACGATCGACGGCACGAGCAGCTACTTCGCCGCTCGAGTCGGTCCCAAGGTTTTCGTCGGCCCCAAGGCGTTCGTGCTCCTGCGTCCGCACCGCAACGCTACCGCCGACTGGCGTCCGTTCTTCAATGCGCTCGCGATCGCCGCCGCCGCCGGCATGCTGCTGGCCGCCCTGATCTCGCTCTTGCTTGGGCGCCTGATCACGCGCCCGCTCGATCGCGTGGCCCGCGCCAGCCGCGCACTTGCCAAGCGGGGCGTCTCCGATCCGGTTCCCGTGGAAGGCGCGGTAGAGCTGCGCTCGCTCGCGACTTCATTCAACGAGATGGCGACGCAACTCACCGATGCCCGAGCGGCCGAGAAGGCGTTTCTACTCTCGGTCAGCCACGAGCTGAGAACCCCTCTTGCGGCGGTGCGCGGCTATTCGGAAGCGCTCGCCGACGGCACGATCGCACCCCGTGAAGTTGCCGACACGATAGGAAAAGAGGCGCTTCGCTTGGAGCGATTGGTCGGCGATCTGCTCGACCTTGCACGCGTGAGTCAAAGTGAGTTCAGTATCCATTGTGCAGAGATAGATCTCGACGAAGTCGCCTGCGAGACGCTTCAGCGTTTTCAGGCCCAGGCGAAGTCGTTCGACGTCAGATTGGAGTACGTATCGAGCGGAGCGGCGCCGGCGCTCGGCGACCACGACCGGCTGCTCCAGGTCGCATCGAACCTGATCGAGAACGCGCTTCGGGTCACGCCGGTGGGAGGAACGGTTCGCATCGCGGTAGCCCCGGGAACGCTCACCGTCGAAGACACCGGGCCCGGCCTTGCGCCCGACGAGCTTCCACGCGCCTTCGAGCGCTTCTTCCTCTACTCGCGCTACCAAAGCGAGCGCCCCGTCGGCACCGGGCTCGGCCTGGCCATCGTCAGGGAGCTCGTCGACGGCATGAACGGCACCATCACCGTCACGAGCGAGCTCGGGAGCGGCACGAGCTTCACCGTTCGACTTCCACTCGCTGAAGCGGCCGAGACCTCAAAGCCTCCATCCGAGAAAGCGGAAACTACGTGAGAGACAACGATTTAATTACCGCTCGCGCTTCGCTGGCTGACTTCTTGCGCCGATATCGCTTTACATAGATTTTACATACCGATTAACGCGCCGGCTATTTACAACGATTTTACGCGATAGTTATTGACACTCCAGCGCGTAACGCTTAATACTGAGAGCAAGCTTAATTTAGAGCGCTTCAAGACTCCTTCAATCAGCGGAGTCGCGAGCCACAAAGGAGAGGGAAATGAAGTTCAGGGTTGCGCTAGTTACCGTGCTTTTCGCCGGTCTCGCCGCGTCGTTCGCGGTTGCGGCTCCGGCGAAGACACCGAAGAACCAGACGGCGACCGATACGACAGCCACCACGACGACGGCGCCGTACATTCCGGAGTGGGTCTGCCATCCCAGCTTGCTGGTCATGACGGGCACGCTCGCCTCGGTTACCGACGATCAGTTGTCGTTCACGATGCTTGTCAAGCACACCAACCGGCACGCGAAGACGTACAAGGGCCAGACGATCACGGTCAAGGTCGATGCGAACACGACGATCTGGCGCCTTGGCAAGAGGGTGGCGCTCGGCGATCTTACGCTCGGCGACCGCCTCGTTGTTCAGTCGCGCGCCTGCAAGAACTCCACCGACCCGGTCGTCCCTCTTGCGGCCCGAGTACGGGCCAGGCCCGCCAAGGATGCTTCGACGGAGAGAGTCTGCCGTGCCAGATTCGCTCTGATCCTGAGAGGCCCGCTGGCCACGGTGGCCGACGATCAGCTGTCGCTCACGATGCTCGTCAAGCACTCCAACAAGCATGCGAGGGCGTACGAGGGTCAGACGATCACGGTCCAGGTCGACACGAACACGAGGATCTGGCGTCTCGGCAAGAAGGTGGGGCTCGGCGATCTCACGCTCGGCGACCGCCTCGTTGTTCAGACGCGCGCCTGCAAGAAGGGCACCTACGTGACCGCGCCGTTGCTCGCAGCCCGCGTACTGGACAGGCCCGCCAAGACTGCTCCGACGACGACCACTACTTCGTAGGCGACTACCAACAACAAAGCTCTAAAGTTCGGCTGCGTGGGGAAGGATTGGCAAGCGCGTTCTTCCCCACGTTTTGCCGTTTCGGCCGCCCGGATCGGGCTGGAGCTCGCGATCACCGTCTACGGTCTTTCGTCGGCGGCCGTCACACGTAAGAGAAGCCCGCGTAATGCCCGCCCAGCCGCCGGCTCGGCAAGAGCGATACCGGCCATGATCACCGCGCAGCCGCCCCATCCGAGCCATCCGAGGCGATCGCCGGCCAACCAGACGCCGAAGATCGCCGCGAAAACCGGCTCCAGCGCGAACACGACCGCCGTGCGAACCGCGCTCATCTGCTGCTGAGCCCAGCTCTGCACGAGGAAGGCGAACGCGCTCGCAAGTAGGCCCGTAACTAGCAGCGCGCCCCAGACGACCCAGCCGCGCGGAACGCTCACCTCGCCCCGCACGAGCGCGATCGCCATGAAGCAGACGAGGCAGGTAGTCATCTCGCCGAGCGCAAGAATCAGCGGATCGAAGCGCGGTGCATAGCGCTCCATCAGCACGATCTGCGCCGCCCAGAGCAGCGCCGAGGCGAGCACCAGCGCGTTGCCGCGGCGCGACCCCTGCGGAATGCCCGAGAGCATCGCAAAACCGAGCCCCGCGAATGCAACCGCGACCCAGGTCGCCGGCTCGATCCGCCGGCGCAGCAGAACGAGAGCCAGAAGGGGCGTCATCACCACGTAAAGGCCGGTGAGAACCCCGCTGCCCGAGACGGTCGTGTGGACGAGGCCCGCGGTCTGGAAAGCGTAGGCGCCGGCGACCAGAAAGCCGAGCAGGATCCCGACCACGGCGCCCCTCTTCCACGGCCCTCGTCGCGCGCGCACTACAGCGAACGGAAACAGAGCCAAACTGCCGATGGCGAACCGAAGTGCAAGAAAAGCGAAGAGCGGATAGATGGCCACCGCGTCCTTGACCTGGACGAAGGTGATGCCCCAGACGACAGTGACGAGAATTAGCGCAACCAGCGGCACCGTCCGAGCATAGTCACTGCCGTTTAGCAGCCGGGGCGCCCGTTAGGGCGCCCCGCTCGATCCGCTGTCCCTTCTCAAGAGGAGGTGACACACGAGACTTTTCGCGTGCAAACCTCTATCTTTTAAGGAGGTTTTCATATTTGGGATCGGTCTAAACTGGCAAACCTTGAGGGCCGATTAACAAATAGGTTTCCAACGCCGCGTAGCGGCAATGAGCGAGGGGCACTCTGACTCGTCGCACCGTGACCAAGGTCATCAGTTCAAACACCCGCGTCCGCGTCTACAATCCTGGCCAATGACCGAAGGCAGCGCATCCGCAACCCCACAGCGAAGCTCAGCGCGATTCCTACCGCGCGGCTGGCGCGATTTCGTCCTCCAGGTTTCGATCTGGCTGGGGTTCGTTCTCGTCTACCGTCTGGCCTGGGGCATTGCCGATCACGGTGGCTCCGTCACACCGGTGGCAAAGGAGAACGCGCGCCACGTCATAGCCTTGGAAAGTCACGTGAACGCGCTCTTCGAGCAGAGCCTGCAAAAGATTCTCCTCTCCTCGCGCCTGCTCGTCGACGCGGCGGCCGCGACCTACTGGCTCTCGCAGTTCTTCGTCTTGGCGTTCGCGCTGCTCTGGGTCTATTTCCGGCAGACCGATTCGTTCATTCGCTTCCGCAACTGGCTGATGCTCGCCAACGTCATCGGCCTTATCGGCTACGTGCTCATCCCGACCGCGCCGCCGCGGATGTTCCCCAGCCTCGGCTTCCTCGACATCGAGGCGCTCTTCTCGGGCCTCACCACCTCGAGCAAGGGCGTCAGCGCCTTCGCCAATCCCTATGCGGCGATGCCTAGCCTGCATGCCGCTGATGCGCTCATCGTCGGCATCACGATGGCCTTCGTCTGCCGACGCCTGTGGGCCAAGGTGCTCTGGTGCTTCTGGCCGCCGTGGGTCTGGTTCACGGTCATGGCGACCGGCAACCACTTCTGGCTCGATTGCCTCGCCGGTGTTCTGGTCACGCTCGTCGCGGCGCCGGTCGTCGATCCGCGCTTCCGCTTCTGGCGGCGCAACAAATCGGCCCGGCCAAAGACCGTCGCAAGCAGCGGCTGAACTATCTCGCCGCCTAGCCCTGGGCCCGCTTGGCGGACGTTCGCTCCGCTGAGGGCGGCACGAGGGGTAGCGAAACACACCGATCGCAAATCCGCTATCCTCATAGCAGCTATGCGATTGGCAAGCTCGAAGACAGAGGCGGCGAGGCAGGGCTTTCTGAACGACGTCCGCCGGCTCGCCACCCGTGCGATGACTGGGCTGGCGCGTACCCGCATTACCCCTAATACCGTGACTGCCGTCGGCGTTTTGCTCACTATCGGCGCCTCGGTCTTCGTTTACTTCAGCTACCGCCACGAGCTCGCGTTCTTCTGGGCCGCCGCCGGACTTTTCGTGATCGGCTCGATACTCGACATCCTGGACGGCGCTCTCGCCCGGGCGAGCGGAAAGGTCTCACCGCTCGGCGCCTTCATCGATTCCACCACCGATCGCATCGGCGAGGCTTTCATGCTCGGGGCCGTCGTGCTCGTCTTCGCGCGCGGTCATGCCCTCTTCTCGGTAGGACTGACGCTCGCAGCAATCGTCGGCTCCTTCCTCGTCAGCTACACCCGCGCACGCGCCGAGATGATCGGGTTGCGCGGTGACGTAGGCGTGGGCGATCGCGCTACACGCGTAGTAGTAATCACAGCCGGCCTCGTGCTCGCGCCCTGGGGGGTTCTTCCCTGGGCGATCGGAGTACTGACGGCACTGGCCTGGTACACAGTCATCTTGCGGGCGCTGTTCGTTCGCTCGCAACTGCTTCAGGGAGGAAAATAATGGCTTCTACTCAACGCTCCGCGAACGGCAAAGTTCGCGTCGCAATCATCGGCGTCGGCAACTGCGCGAACTCGCTGTTGCAGGGCGTCGAGTATTACAAGAACACTCCGGCGGGCGAGTTCGTCCCCGGCCTGATGCACGTCGATCTTGGCGGCTACCACATCAACGACATCGAGTTCGTCGCCGCCTTCGACGTGGTCAAGGGAAAGGTCGGCAAGGACATCTCAGAGGCGATGTGGGCCTTCCCCAACAACACGATCAAGTTCTGCGACGTTCCCAAGACCGGCGTCAAGGTCTCGCGCGGCATGACCCACGACGGCCTCGGCAAGTACCTCTCGCAGATCCTCGAGAAGGCGCCCGGCCCGACCGACGACGTCGTCGGCATCCTCAAGGACAGAGGTGTCGACGTGGTCATCAACTACCTGCCGGTCGGCTCGGAAGAGGCGGTCAAGTGGTACACCGAGCTGATCCTGAAAGCGGGCTGCGCGATGGTGAACTGCATGCCGGTCTTCATCGCCCGTGAGAAGTACTGGCAGGGTCGCTTCGTCGAGGCGGGCTTGCCGATCATCGGCGACGACATCAAGTCGCAGGTCGGCGCCACGATCACCCACCGCGTGCTGACGAGCCTCTTCCGCGAGCGCGGCGTCAAGCTTGAGCGCACGATGCAGCTGAACGTCGGCGGCAACTCCGACTTCCTGAACATGCTCGAGCGCGAGCGACTGGAGTCGAAGAAGATCTCCAAGACCAATGCCGTCACCTCGATGCTCGACTACGACATGGGCGCCGACAATGTCCATGTCGGCCCGTCGGACTACGTGCCCTGGCTGACCGATCGCAAATGGGCTTACATCCGCATGGAGGGTCGCACCTTCGGTGACGTGCCGCTGAACATCGAGCTCAAGCTCGAGGTCTGGGACTCGCCCAACTCGGCCGGCGTCGTGATCGACGCGGTGCGCCTGGCCAAGCTGGCGCTCGACAACGGCGTCTCGGGCGCCCTCGAGGGGCCGAGCTCGTACCTGATGAAGTCGCCGCCGAAGCAGATCGTCGACGACGAGGCCTACGAGGCGGCCGAGGAGTTCATCACCAAGAACCCGCGCAAGGCGGCGGCCAAGCAGGCCAAATCGTAGCGGCGCTACTCAACCGCTTGTGTTCTGCGCCCGCTTCGGCGGGCGCAGACGTTTATCGAAGGATTCCAGCGGTACGACAGGACTACACTCGCAACCGGTAGCTATGCGCATCTGCCTCGTCACGCCGTTTTCCTGGTCTCAGCATCATCCCGTGAATGAGAACGTGGCCGGAATCGCCGCGGCCCTGAGAAAGCGCGGTCACCACGTCACGGTGCTGGCGCCTTCCAACCGCGCCGCCGATCTCAAGGCTGGCCGACGGGCGCTGGAGCGCGGCGAGGACGCCAACTTCATCGCCGTTGGAACGGCGATTCCCGTAACGCGGCGGAGCACGCTCGGCATCCCGGTCGGCGTTCGGGCCAACCTGGCGCTCGCTCTCGCGAAGGGACGCTTCGACATCGTGCACGGCTTCGAGCCCGGGCTTCCGAGCCTCTCTTATCTCGCCCTGCGCGACACGAGATCGCTGACGGTCGCCAGCTTCCTCTCCGCCGAGCGGATCGCCTATCTACCGGCAAAGAGCCGGCGCGAGCGACTGCTCGGTCGAACCGACGCGCTGCTGGCAACCGACGAGGCAATAGCCGCGGCCGCGAAGGAACGTTTCCCGGGCGACTACCGGCTGCTCCCGGAAGGCGTCGACATCGACCTCTTCCAACCGGGGAAGAAACGGCGCCTCGTCGCCGCCGAATGGCGCTCGACCGAGCGCGCCGTCGCCCGTAGCCTGATTCGCGCTCTGCGCGAGCTCGACGGGTGGGAGCTGTTGCTTCTGCGCACCAAGGCGCTAGCCGGCAAGCCCAGCGTGCCGCACGACCTGCGCGATCGCGTCCGCGTGCGTACGGTCCGCGACGCCGAGGCGCTGGCACGGTTGCTCGCGGAAGCCGCCGTCTTCGTTCCGGCGCCGGGCGGGCTGGGACGGCTACGGCTCGAGGCCGAGGCCTGCGGCGCGGCGAGCGCCGATCCGCCCGCGCTGGCCGAGCAGCCCCAGCTGGCCGCCGCGGCCGTGGCCCGGCTGGTCGAGAACGTGGCGCTGCGCGAAGAGCTTCAGGCGCAGGCCCGGGTGCACGCCGAAAAGCAATCCTTCACGGCGGTGGCGGGCAAGCTCGAGAGGATCTACCGTGAGCTGTGCAAGCGCCGCCGCCCGCCGCGCAAGCAAAGCGCCGACCCGCTCGCCGGGCGGGATTGGATCCTCTGCGACCTGCACATGCACACGAGCGCGTCACCGGACTGCTCGGTCGAGGTCGACGACCTGCTCGATCACGCCGAGGAGATCGGCCTGGGCGCCATCGCCGTTACCGATCACAACGTCTTCGCCGGCGCCGAGAAGGCTGCGGCCAAGGCGCGCTCCCGCAAGCTGATCGTGATCCCCGGCGAGGAGATCAAGACCGGCGGGCAGGGCGAGGTGATCGGCCTCTTCCTGAAGAAGGAGGTTCCACGCGGGCTCTCCTTCGCCGAGACGCTGGCGGCGATCCACGAGCAGGGCGGGCTGGTCTATGTACCGCATCCCTTCGATCGCCTGCACTCGGTTCCCGACTCGGCGACGCTGCGCCGGCATCTGGCCGAGATCGACACCTTCGAGGCCTACAACGCGCGGCTAGTGTTCGAGGTCTTCAACGACGAGGCGCTGCGCTTCGCGCGCAAGTACAACCTGATCATGGGCGCCGGCTCCGACGCGCACGTGCTGCAGGGAGTCGGCACCGGCTGCGTGCGGATGCGCTCTTTCGCAGGCCCCGAGGAGTTCTTGATCAGCCTGCACGGCGCCGAGATCGTGCGCCGGCCGAGGTCGCTCGTCTACCTACAGTCGCTCAAATGGGCGGCCCAGGTCAAGGAAAGGGCGCGCTAGGCGAGAACTTAGGACCCGCCTACCGTGCCTGTCGTGCCCAAAGACGAGCTGTTCGAGAAGTACCTGAAGAAGGCGATCACCGAGATCAACGATCTCGGCCATGAGATCGTCGCCACAGGTGACGGCCCACGCGCGGTCGTGCTCGGTTCGGGTCACCCGCTGGCCGACATCATGCTGCTGAAATTCGACCCCAAGCCGGCCGAGATTCAGGAGGGCGTCGCCTTCTTCGGCCGCTCCGGTCAGGCGATCCTCAAGTCGCTCCAGCGCCTGCACGTCGACCCGATGGCGATCTACGGCACGAACTGCCTCAAACTGGCCGGCGAAGACGAGGCCGAGGCGCTCCCCAACCTGTCCCGTGAGCTGCAAATCGTTCAGCCGCGGCTGGTCGTCATCATGGGTGAAGAGGCGCTTCGTTTCGTGAACGCGCTCGACTTCCCGCTCGCCGAGAAGCTCGAGCCGACGCCCGGCTCACTGCAGCGCTTTACCGCGACGATCGAGGTGCTCTACTGCCCCGATATCGACGCCTCGCTCGACGAGCAGGCGGCCAAGACGGCGTTCTGGAAGTCCTTCAAGCTGGTCGGGCCGTGGTGGGCAGAGCAACCGCCCTATTGAGACACCGATCAGCTCTCGCACTCGGCGCCCTCCTGCTGTTCGGCGCCTACTACGCGAGTAGCGAGCTCCTGCCCGACCTGCCCCAGTGGGCCGCCGTTCTATGGGTCGGCTTCGCGCTCAGTGCCCTGGCTTTCGCAGCGGTGGCGTTCGCTCTGCCTCTGCGCCGCGAGCGCGCGCTCGTCCCGGTCGCGCTCGTCTTCGTGGCGATCGCCGTCGTTCTTTACCTGGTCGGCGCCGACCTCTACACCTCGCTGCCCAAGCTCGCCGCCGCCGCACTCGTCGGCTTCCTCTTCCTGCGCTTCTTCGAGAAGCTGAGCTGGGTCGTTCTGCTCGCCCTGCTGATTCCCACAGTCGACACGCTCTCGGTCTGGCGCGGGCCGACGCACTATGTCGTGACCCAGAAACCGCAGGTCTTCGATCTCAGCTCGGTTGCCTTCCCCATCCCGGGCGAGCGCACGATCACCGTTCGCTGGCAGACGCCGCCGAAAGAGACCGTCTCGGGCTGGCGCATCTATCGCCGCGTCGGGGGCGGGCGCGAGCAGCTGCTCGCTCCGAGTCCTTTCTGCCCGCGCCGCGATCGTTGCGGCCAGAAGCTCTCCTTCAGCGACGGATCCGAGCCCTCCGGGAAGAAGATCCGCTATCGAATCGCGGCGTTACAGCGCGGCGCTACGCCGAGCGTGGCAAACGTCGTCTTTCCGCCGGCAGGCAAAGGCGCCCCACTGTACGGGCGGCGCGCTGGTGCGGCCGCGCCGAGAGATCTGCGGGCGACGAGCGCGCCGACCTCCGCCGGGCTCGGGCTGTCCGACGTCTTCTTCTTCGCGCTCTTTCTGGGCGCGGCCGCCCGCTTCGGCCTGCGGCGCAGGGCAACCTGGCTGGCGCTGGTCTGTTCGCTCGGGCTGACGACCGTGCTGGCGGTCTATGCCGATCCCTTCAAGACGAGCGGCCTGCCCGCGCTCCCGGGCATCTCGCTCGCCTTCCTGCTCGCCAATGCGGATCTGATCTGGCGTCGCCTTCGCGGCGGCGACGAGGTCGACCTCGATTCCCCACCACGGCCGGCGCCGCAGCTCTAGCGCTAGGCGCCCTGGAAGAACTCGGCCGGCTCGAAGCCGAACAGGTCGGCATAGAAGCTGACCGGAAAGGTCTGAATGCGCGTGTTGTAGATGCGAACGTTGCCGTTGTAGATGGTGCGCGCCGCCGCGACCTCGTCTTCGGTCGTGGCGATCTCCTTCTGCAGCGAGAGGAAGTTCTCCGCGGCGCGCAGGCTCGGGTAGCCCTCGGCCACGGCCACCGCTCCGGCGAGGGCTGTGGCCAGCTCGCTCTCCGGCGCACTCTGCGCGGCCGCGCCGCTCGCCTGCTCGGCCTCGCTGCGCAGCCGCGTCAGCTCGTCGAACAGCTCTTTCTCGTGGGCCGCGTATCCCTCCACAACCTCGACCAGCCTCGGAATCAGGTCGTGGCGGCGTTGAAGCTGAACGTCGACGTCCTGCCAGGCTTCGTTGACCTTGTTGCGCAGGCGGACGAGCCGGTTGAAGGAGAGCGCCACGAGCAGGCCGACGAGGACGAGTAGCGCCAGTACGACGTCGACGGGCGTCACGACGGGCGACTTTCGCCGACGGTAGCGGGCGGCTGCGCCTCCGGGCCGGCTTCCTCTGTCAGCCAGACCGCGATGGGTCGCCAGAGCTCGAGCAGCTCGACGATCAATTGCGGTCGCTTCGGCGACAGCGTCTTCTCGACCAGGAAGGCGACATTGGTGCCGACGATCTCGAAGCGGGCGTTTCCGTCCGGGAGCGCGCGCTGGAAATCGAGCAGCCTGACGATCGCGCTCGGCGTGAGCAGCCTTCTCAGCTCATCTTCCTGTCCGCGCAGGCCGCTGATTCGGAAGTGCTGATCGAGCTCGGCCGACTCGAGCTCGATCCGCTCGCCGAGCCCACTGAGGCGACCGAAAAGCTTCGCCTCCAGCTCGGCCGCGCGGCTGCGAGGCGAGATTTGCAACAGGTCGATCAGGGGCCGCCCGAGCGAGAAGTGCAGCACCAGGTAGTTGGTCACCTGCTCGTCGCGGCCGCTTCCCACGATCCGCTTGTGCTGATAGAGAACGAAACCGAGCTCGGGCCAGAAGCCCGAGAAGAAGTCGCTTGCCCTGCGCTTGTCTCCGCTTTGCAGAAAGGGCGTGTCCTCGAACGGCCTTCCGGCGGCTTCGTAGTGCCATTGCCGCTCGGCCGCCCAGCGTGTGAAGAAGCGCTCGCGGGCACGGCCCTGAACCTTGACCCAGCCGGCTACGAGGGCACAGAGCGCACCGATCGCCATGCCGGCGAAGACACGCCACGCCTCTACGCGCGATCCGTGACCGTGCCCGTAGAGAAAACCGAGCCCGGCCCCCATTAACGCACCCAGGACGACGATGTCCCAGTAGCCGAAGGAGCGGAGAAGGTGTCGCCTCTCCTCGGCCTCCACCTCACGGTATTCGGGCTCGGACATGAGCGGAGACTAACCGACACCGGCCTGATCGGGATCGAGGCCGGAGACGCGCGAGCCCCGCCCCCGGCAGGGGCAGGGCTCGAGTGCGCTACTTGACTATCTGAGCTACTTACTTGCGCAGGCCTTCTGAGCCCACTTGCCGAGATCCGTAGCGGCCGCCGATATCTTCGTGAGGTCCAGCTTGGACATCGCCGCCATCAGCTGCGCGGTTTGCGCTGCCGTCATTTTGGTTTGGCCGGACGACAGATGCAGCTTGGCGATCTGGCCGGCAGCGGTAGCGAGCGTTGCGATATCGCCCCGCACCGCAGCCGGAGCGGTCTTGGCGAGCGCGTTCATAGCGGCTATCTGCGCGTTGATATCGCCCGGGAGCTTGCCGCTGGTTGCATTGGAGATGGTCGACTCCGCGGCGATTAGGTTCCTACAGTCCGCGCTCGAGAGATTCAAACCGCCCGTTGCGGAGGCAGTGGTCGTGGGGGTAGTTGCCTTCGACGCCGTCGACGTCGCCTTCTTCTTCGAGCCGCATCCAGACGCGATCAGCAGCACGCCGACAAGGACGGCACAGATCAACTTCAGTCTCATGTACAGGGCCCCTTTCCAGCGCTGACGCGCATGGTTTCGCTTGCTGCGCGATCGTAAAGCACTTCGCTTCGTACTACAAGCGCCATCGAGCGGCGCTCACCGGCGCATCTCTCCGCGAGCTGTGGCGCGTAAACCCATTTCGAACGCCCGCGACCATCCTGGCCGCGATTGAAGAGCGCGGGTCGCCCTAGATCCGCTTCACTCTCCAGGCCCACCTGGCCGGAGTGCGATCGACGTTGCCGGCCTTGTCGGTGGCTCGAACCTGGAAGGTGTGCTTGCGCTTGCCCGCTTTGACCTTGAGGGTCTTGGCCGACTTGCATGCCTTCCACTTCCCCGAGTCGAGCTTGCAGGCGAATTTCGAGCCCGGCTCGTCAGAGCGGAAGCGGAAGCGTACTTTCGCGCTGTTCTTGGTTGTGCGCACCGTCTTCTTGGGATGGGAGGTGATCTTGGTTTGGGGCGGCGAGAAGTCGGCCAATTCCCAGAGCTCCGTTCCGTGACCGGGAGTCGTGGCAGAGAAGACGAGATTGGTCTTGAACGGTGTGAGGTACCTCGGGTTGCTGTCGGCCGTCGGGTTGATGTCGGCGACCATGGCTGTTCCGCTAGCGGTGCCGTTGCTCCTCCACAGCTCTAGACCGTGGGCGCCGTCGGTTGCCGCAAAGTAGAGCGTCCCGCTCAGCGAAACGAAGCCTGCCGGGTTGCTGCTGAAGCCGGCCGAGGTGTTGATGTCCTTGATCATGACGGTGCCCGCCGGCGTGCCGTCGCTCCTCCACGGCTCGGCTCCGTTCGCTCCATCGTTGGCCCGAAAGACCAGGTTGGTACCGAAGGCATGCAGCGAAGCGACGCCCGCGCCGCCGCTGCCCGGGTTGATGTCCTTTACGAGGCTCGTGCTCGCGGACGTGCCATTGGTCTTCCAGAGCTCGCGGCCGGTCTTTCCGTTGGTTGCAACGAAGTACGTGGTGCCGCCGATGGTGGTGAATTCATTCGGCGTGCTGCTCTGATTCGCGCCGGGCCTGATGTTCTTGACCATCGCCGTTCCCGCCGCCGTGCCGTTGCTCTTCCATAGCTCGATACCGTGCGTGCCGTCGTTGGCCCGGAAGCAGAGCGAGTTTCCGAGTACGCTCGAAATGAGGGTGGTCATGCTGTTGGCGCTACCGGGCCTGATGTTTTTCACCAGCGCGGTGCCGGCCGCCGTGCCATCGCTCCTCCAGAGCTCGATGCCGTTCTTGCCGTTGTCGGCGGAGAAGTAGATCCGGCCGGCAACCGCCACGAGCCCGCTCGGATTGCTGCTCGCAGCAGCGGTGGTCGTGTTGATGTCCGCGACCATCACGGTGCCCGCCGGCGTGCCGTCGCTCCTCCACAGCTCGCGACCGTGGCTGCTGTCTCCGGCCGAGAAGAAGAGCGTATTGCCGAGCACCGCAAAGTTGCCCGGATTGCTGCCGGCGCCGCTGACCGGATTGATGTCTTTGACGAGGACTGTCCCGGCCGCGGTGCCGTCGCTCTTCCAGAGCTCGGCGCCGTGAGCGCCGTCGTTGGCGACGAAGAAGAGAGCCCCGTTGAGCGCCGTAAAGCCACTCGGGAGGCTGTCGCCCGCCGGGTTGATGTCCTTGAGCATGGCGGTGCCCGCCGCCGTGCCGTCGCTCTTCCAGAGCTCGAGGCCGTGCGTTCCATCCGTGGCCTGGAAGTAGAGGGCGCCGCCCACGACTTTGAGATCGATCGGATTACCCGAGTTGACGCCCGGACTCAGGTCCTTGATCAGGCGAGCGCCGGTCGTCGCCGCCGCCTCACTCCGAGTTACCCGGGCGCCGACGACGAGAGCCGCGATCGCGCAAATCGAAACGACAATCGCCACTGAACGAATCGGATGGAATTTCACGGCGGCCTCCTTGGCGGTAGAGCACGAACGAACCGAGAGCTGGCATAAGCATCGCACTCGGATCCCCCTCGGACATTAGGAGTGTGTAAAAGGCGAGAAGAGCGCCGACGGTACTTCGGGCGGCACACGAAGAAATGCGCAACCCCCGCTGCGGCGAGCGGAGCGTCGCTCAGACAGGCATTTCGCGTTCTAGCAACGCCACGGTCTCGACGTGCGGCGTGTGCGGAAACATGTCGACCGGCTGGGCTCGTACCAGCCGGTAGCCCGCCTGCGCTTGCAGTTGCTTGAAGTCGCCCGCGAGAGTGGTTGGGTTGCAGGAGACGTAGACAATGCGCGGCGCCCCGGTCTCGGCCAGGCGGCGCAGGGCCTTGCCGGCCAGTCCGGCGCGGGGCGGATCGACGACGACGACGTCCGGCGACCCGGAGCGGTCCTTCAGATCGCGTATGACTTGACCGACGTTGCCGGCGAAGAAGGCGATGTTGCCGACGGAGTTTCGCTCGGCGTTCTCCAGCGCACAGGCGACCGACTCCTCCGAGATCTCGATTCCCCAGACCGAGCGCGCCTGCTTCGCCAGCGTCAGCCCGATCGTGCCGGTGCCGCAGTACAAGTCCCAGACGGTCTCCTCCCCGCTGAGGCCCGCGTACTCGCCGGCAAGCGCGTAGAGGCGCTCGGCCATGCCGGTGTTGGTCTGCAGGAAGGCGTTGGGGCGCAGGCGGAAGTGCAGACCGCAGAGCTCTTCCTCGATCGCCTCTTCACCCCAGATCAGATCTGCCGGTACGTTGGTCGTCTCGCCCACGCCCTCGTTGACGGCCCAGTAGATCGAGCGCACCTCGGGGAACTTCGTCAGCGAGCGAACGAGGAAGTCGGAGTCGAACGGCTTCTCGGAGGCCGTAACGAGCATCACGAGTGCCTGGCCGGTATTGCGTCCTTCGCGCACGACGAGGTGGCGTAGGTAACCGCGGTGCTCTTTCTGGTCGTAGGCTTCGAGCGCCTCCTCGCGCGCCCACTCCACGGCCGCGGCGCGGATCGAGTTGCCAAGCTCGGTCGTGAGCAGGCAGCGCTCGATCGGCAGCAGCTCGTCCCAGCGGCCGGCGCGGTGGAAACCGAGCGCCGGACCATCGGGCGTGCTCGCGAACGAGTACTCGAGCTTGTTGCGGTAGCCGTAGATCTCCGCCGCCGGGATGATCGGCTCGAGCGGCGGCTCGTCGATGCCGGCGATGCGCACCAGCGCGTCCTTGACCTGAGCGGCCTTCGACTCGCACTGCACCTCGTAGGCCAGATCCTGGAAGCGGCAGCCGCCGCAGCTGCCGAAGTAGGGACAGGGCGCCTCGACCCGGCACGGGCCCGGCTCCAGCACCTCGATCGCCTCGGCCTCGGCGTGGCTGCGCTTCACCTTGGTGACGCGGGCGCGCACGAGATCGCCGGGCAGGCCGCGGCGGACGAACAGCACGAAGCCCTCCAGGCGCGCGACGCCGTTGCCGCCGAAGGCGAGCGATTCGATCCGGAGCTCGAGCTCCTGTTCTTTCACTACCGGCGCAGCCATGAACCGGCAGCGTAGCTGTGACGAGAGGGAGCGCCGGCGACGTATCCGAATCGACGGGCGCGGGAGCCGCCGCCCGGCCCGTCAGTATCTGCTCGACCGCCACCCAGGAGGACTGACGATGAAACGCTCTACTCTCGCCCTTGCCGTGATCATGGTGCTCGTGCTCGGGCTGGCCACCGCCTGCGGCTCCCGCTCTCGCTCCGTCAAGAGGACGATCTCGGTCAGCGCCGACGCGACGATCAAGGCCACGCCCGATCTGGCCAACTTCTCTTTCGGCGTCTCGACGGACGGCAGCAGCGCGAGCCAGGCGCTGACCGCAAACTCGGTCGTGATGCGCCGGGTGATCGCCGTGACCAAGAAGGAGGGAGTCGCACAGCGAGACATCCAGACGCAGGAGGTGAACGTCTATCCGAAGACCGATTCGAACGGGAACACGACCGGCTATAGCGCCTCGAACACGATCAGCGTCGATCTGCACCAGGTTCTGAAGTCCGGCCGGCTGATCACACGTGTCACCGCCGCCGGCGCGAATCTCGAGAGCGGGCCTACCTTCTCGCTCGAGAAGACCGATCTCACCTACGAAAAAGCGCTCAACGAGGCGCTGGACAAGGCGCACTCGAAGGCCGCCTCGATGGCAGGTCACGTCGGCCTCAGCCTCGGCAAGCCCGCCACGATCAACGAAGGCGCCCAGAACGTCGAGCGGCAATACCTGGCCCCCACTATGGCCACTAGCAAGGCATTAGACATAGCGGTGCCCGTCAAGCGCGGTCGCATCGAGGTCAGCGCCTCGGTCACGGTCGTCTACTCCGTCAGTTAGCGCGCTCTTTCTCCCGCCCGTCCTCCTGGGCCAAGTCCCCGTGCCTGGCACCGGGACTTGGCCGGGCGGGGCGTTGACTCGCGATATGGCGCCCGCGCTCGATTAGGCGACGGAGGCCAGCGAGCGCTTCCGCTAACGCAGCACGCTGACGAGAACCTTGCGCGAACGGGGCCCGTCGAACTCGCAGAAGAAGATCCCCTGCCAGGTACCGAGCGCCAGCTTGCCGCCGTTGAGCGGCACCACAACCTGCGGCCCGATCAACGCGGTGCGGATGTGCGAGGAGGCGTTCTCGTCGCCGGGCTCCCAGTGCTTGAAGGGCCAGCCGTCCTCGACGATGCGCTCCAGCGACATCTCCAGATCGCGGGCCACGTTGGGATCGGCGTGCTCGTTGATCGTTACGCCGGCCGTGGTGTGCGGCACATAGACGAGCACCGCCGCGCCGTCGACCTTCTCGCCGAGCGCCTCGCGGACCGAGCTGGTGATATCGACGACTTGGGTTTTTCGTTCGGTCTTGACTGACACCTCGTGCACGGCACTATCCTAAGCCAGATGGTGGGGAGCTCGGAACAGGGTCTTCGGCTGGAGAAATACCGCGAACGGTCCGATCGCTTTCTGACCGAGCTCGAGGAGGAGATCTATCGGCACTTCGCGGGGCTCAAGCCCGAGTTCGAGCTGGCGGCCATCCATGAGCGCTACCGCGACCTGACCTCGCTCGAGCAGGCGCGCTGGATCGGCGAGCGGGTGGACGGCGACGGGCGCATGCGCGAGCTCTGGCACTTCGCCTGCGAGGGCTTTCTCGGAGCCGTCACGCGCGCCGACGAGGAGCGTTTGGCGACGCTCGAGGCCGGATTGGAGGCAGATGTCGACGGCGAGCGAATCGCCTTCCGCATGCTCGGCCCCGAAATCGCGAACGCCGCCGATCGCGAGCGCCGCGGCCGGCTCGAACGGGCGCGCTGCACCCTGGTCGACGAGGAGCTCAATCCGATTCTGCTCGATCTGCGCGGAAGCCTGCGCGCGGCCGTGCGCGAACTGGGCAGCGAGTCGGCGGTCGATCTCTACCGACGCTTCGGCCTGCCGCTCGACGATCTGGCCACACAGTGCGGCTCATTCCTGGACGAGACTGCGGGGCTGTACGAGCGATCGCTCGCGCGGCTGCTCGAGATGAGGCTCGGCCTCCGCCTCGACCAGATGGCCCGCTACGACACACCCAGGCTGTTACGGGCCAGCCATTGGGACGCGGCCTTCCCGGGCGAGCGGATGCTCTCGGCGCTGAAGGCCACTCTGGCCGGTCTCGGCATCGATCTACGCAGCCAGAAGAACGTGGAGATCGACATCGCCTCGCGCCCGAGCAAGACACCGCGCGCCTTCTGCGCCCCGATCGAAGTACCCAGCCGGATAGTTCTCGTGATCAATCCGATCGGCGGCCCGGACGACTGGCGGGCCCTCTTCCACGAGGCGGGTCACACCGAGCACTACGCCCACACCTCGGCCGATCTTCCCTTCGAGTACCGGCGCCGTGGCGACGACGCGGTCACCGAGGGCTGGGCCTTCCTGTTCGAAGGGATGATCTCGACCCCGGCCTGGCTGACGCGGCTGCTCGGCGAGGAGGAGGCGCGCGAGCTCGGTTGGGAAGGCGCCGTGCAGAAGCTCTATTTCGTGCGCCGCTACTGCGCGAAGCTCCTGTACGAGCTGGAGCTGCACGCCGCGACGGATTTCAGCGCGATGCCGGCGCGCTACGTAGAGCTGCAGCGGCGGGCAACCCTGATCGAGCCGTGCCCGACCGACTACCTGCGCGACGTGGACGAGGGCTTCTACTGCACCTCGTACCTGCGCGCTTGGGCCTTCGAGGCGCAGGTTCGCGGCGCTCTCGTCGAGCGCTTCGGGCCGGAGTGGTTCAAGCACCTCGAAACGGGCGAGTTGTTGCGCGGGCTCTGGTCGCAGGGACGGCGGCTGAGCGCCGACGAGCTCCTGCGGGAGATCAACGGCTCACAGCTGTCTCTCTCGGCGCTGGCCGACGAGCTGAAAAAGGCGCTCGCCTAGAACGCGCAGGAGGCGGCCGAAGCCGCCTCCTTCAATCGCTCGTCCCTATCTCGTGGGTCGCTAGTCCTTCTTGTGCGCCTTGCCCTCGATCGCGCCGGCCTCGCTCTTCGCGACAGGGATGCGATGCGGCTTGGGCAGCTCGGGCTTGCGAACGTGCAACTCGAGCTCTCCGTTCGAGTAACTGGCCTTGACGTCGGCCTCGGTCACCCCTGCGGGCAGCGCGATCGTCCGCTCGAAGCTGCCGAAGTGGCGCTCGTAGCGATGGAGACCGTTCTGCGACGAGGTTTCCTCGCGCTCCCTTTCGGCGCTGACGGTAACTGCTCCGTCCTCGAGATCGACAGCAATCTTATCTTCGGGAATGCCCGGTAGATCGAACGCGTAGACGATCTCTTTTTCGTTCTCGGTGATGTCCAGCGCCGGAATCCAGGCACGCGAGCCGCGCTCGCCCGGGCCTTCGGCGTAGATCATCCTGCGCATGTCGTTCTGCAGGCTTGCGAGCTCCCTGAAAGGATCAAATCGACGAACCAATGTGGCCATCTCAACCCCTCCCTTCCTAATTTGATGGCTTTTCTAGAATAAAACCTAAGTGCCTTATTGTCAAAGCTGGGGATCGCTAAACTCAGCGCCTTCCAATGACGCATCTGACCACCAAGGCGCTCAAGGGCAGGCACTTCCTCCGCGTTGCGGATTGGAAGCCCGACGAGCTGAAGGCCGCGCTCGATCTCGGCGACGAGTTGAAGATGCTTCTCGCCCGGGGCCGGCCGCACCGCCTTCTCCCCGGCCGCTCGATCGCGCTGATCTTCAAGAAGGCCTCGACTCGTACGCGCGTCTCCTTCGAGGTGGGTATCTGCCAGCTGGGCGGCACAGGAGTCAGCATCACCGCCGAGCACACCCACCTGGCCCGCGGCGAGACGCTCAAGGACACCGCCTGCGTGCTCTCGCGCTACGTCGATGCGATCGTCATCCGCACCGGCCCCCACTCCGACGTGGACGAGCTGGCGAGCTACTCCAGCGTCCCGGTCTTGAACGCGCTCACCGACAGCTCGCATCCCTGTCAGGCGCTGGCCGACGTGATGACGATCCGCGAGCGCTACGGTCGGCTCGAGGGCGTGCGCCTCGCCTTTCTCGGCGACGGCAACAACGTCTGTGCTTCGCTGATGGTCGCCGCGGCCAAGCTCGGCATGAGCTTCATCGCCGCCTGCCCGCCCGGATACGAGCCCGCCAAGCAAGCCCTGGCCGACGCCGCCGAGGCGGCCGCGGAGAGCGGCGCGACGATCGAGATCGTGAGCGACCCGGAACAGGCGGCCGCCGCCGCCGACGTCCTCTACACCGACGTCTGGGTGAGCATGGGCGAGGAGGACGAGCGGGACGAGCGCCTGGCCGCGTTCCAGGGCTATTCAATCAACGAGCACCTGCTCGAGCTGGCGGGGCCCGAAGCCTTCGTCATGCACTGCCTGCCGGCGCACTACGGCGAGGAGATCTCGGAAGAGATCGCCCACGGCCCGCGCTCGGCGATCTGGGATCAGGCCGAGAACCGCCTGCACGCCCAGAAGGCGCTGATGGCACTAGTAATGAGATAGACCGCCCCCTCGCCAGCCCGGCGTTATCTTTGGACTAAGTTCGCCGATATTCGGGAATACGGTGCAGCCAACCACGTTTGCACCGATAGATGAGGACTCTCGAACAGATACGCGAACAGATCGAGCGGGCCAGCGACCGGCGGGCGGAGCTGTGGCACCAGCTCTCCGAAGGGCGTGACCCGGAAGTTGCCAGCGAGCTGCACGAGCTCGAGCGCGAGATCGAAAGACTCTGGGACGAGCAGCGTGCCGTGCGCGCGGCGATCCGCTTCGGCGAGCGCGAGAAGATCCTCCGGCGAGCCCGCACCGAAGAGCGAATCGAACGTTCAGCGGCCTGAGGCGAGGCGAGCACAGAACCGCTCGAGCGGTAATCCCAGGCGCCGGTAGCTATCGTAACCGCCATGTCCAAAGCAACCATGAACACCTCAGAGGGCGCCATCGAGATCGAGCTCTTCGATGCCGACGCACCCAAGACCGTCGCGAACTTTCACAAGCTCGCCAAGGACGGCTTTTACGACGGCCTCACCTTCCACCGTGTGATCAAGGACTTCATGATCCAGGGCGGCTGCCCGAACGGCACCGGCACAGGCGGCCCGGGTTACACGTTCGAGGACGAGTTCAACCAGCACAAGATCGTTCGCGGAGCACTGGCGATGGCCAACGCCGGCCCGAACACGAACGGCTCGCAGTTCTTCATCGTCACGATTCCCGCCGCGGAGTGGCTCGACGGCAAGCACACCGTGTTCGGCGAGGTCACGTCCGGCATGGACACGGTCGACAAGATCGAGGCCAGCGAGACCGATCGCCGCGACGCGCCGCTCGCGCCCGTCCTGATCGAGAGCGTTTCGATCAGCGAGTAACGACCTGTCAGCTGAGATGCCCGTCGCAAGTCCGCCGGCATGACGGCTTGCGACGAATCGGTAAGGGCCACGCGCGAGCGGGCTAGACTGCGGGCGAAGGGGCGTTAGCTCAGCTGGGAGAGCGCCGGCTTTGCAAGCCGGAGGTCACCGGTTCGATCCCGGTACGCTCCAAACGATCGTTTTACGGGGTAAACGCGGACAACAAAAGTTCCACGTCCAAACCCCGACCTCTGAAGCGGGAGTTTCTGCCCGTTGCGCCCGATTCTCGCTTACTCGGCCGGCGGTTCGTGCGGCCAGGCGCGACTGGCCTCCCGAACCGCCTGGCACCGCTAGCGGCACGATCTTGTTCGAAGCCGTGCGACTGCACTGTCGTCTCACGGCTCCCACCGGCAGCGGCCCCGTGAGAGCGAGAGGGCGAATCGGCATTTTCACGCCTCCGCCCGCGTCACCCCTCTGGCAAACCGCTCCAACCCGCTCGTGACCTTTACGTAGAGGTCACGAGGTCTAGCGCGGAGGCCCCAGCACAGGCGTCAGGGAAGGAGAGGCGTCCGAACGGCTCGGCGAGGTCGCCACCGGGGATGAGTGGCGAGCGGAACTAAGAGACCTCAGTCGCCGCGCCAGCGCATCGCTATCTCCACAAGGTCTTGCTTCGGGCAAAGCACCCGAAACGCCTTACGGGCAGGGGGAGTCGCTATCAGCGACTCCGATCGCCCAGAGAGTCGTGAAAACGACTGTACCCGCCACGGTGGCGAGTAATAGCGCGAATGCTAAGTGAAACCATCTCCGGCGGTTCGGAAAAATCAAGCGAGCGAGGTACGTTAAGAGGCCGATGACCGCGAGCAGAACGCTAACGCCCGTTAAGTTGTCTTCGAGCGCACTACCACCGTGTGCCGGGGCGCACCGGACGCTGTCGAGATTGATGGCTTCGCGCGCAACGACGGCGAGAACGATGGCTAGAAAGAGTTCTCCGTAGAGGAATCGCTCGAGCCAGATGGCCCCGCGCCTCCGTTCTCTCGTTTCTTCGGGCGAAGACTCTTGAGGTTGCGGCACCATGATCTCCAATCATAGCATGACTGCTATACACATCGTCCGGCCCCCTCTATCTGGTCCAAGTCGTGTGTCGCAGCGCCCGACTTGTAGCTCTCGTTGGTAGTCCTTTGCCCGATCGCGAATCTCAACGCGGAAGTGCACCGTTTCGAGAAGAAAAAATACGGGATCATCCAGACGGTCGACGGACCGATAGCTCATATTCGCCGCGACAAACACGCCGGAATCGACGCTTCGGCCCTCCCGCGTAGCTCGCCAACGTCCCTTTCACCGACTTCGGCAGGAGAGTCCTTCCGAGGAGCGACTCCGCGGCGGAGTGGATCTCGCGTGTCCGCATGGGTCGGCGCTCACTCTCAAGCACGCGTGTGATCGTCTCGAGCACCGGAGCTGGGCGCTCCGGAGCAGACCCAGGTGTCCGTCGCTCTATCGCCGCTCGTTGCACGAGCCGCTTGTGAACTCCCGTGAGCCGGAATAGCTCAACCCCGAGTCGAGGGTTGGAAAGTGCCCCGCTTAGTTCCAAACGACGGTTTTTCAGGGGTAACACAAACAACAAAAACGCCAGGTACGAACCCCGATCTCTGTCGCCCCTGCTCGGTTCTAGCCCGAGCGCCCAGATGCGAGCCGCGAGCGTTGGCGTTCGATAGCCAGGCGGCTTGTATCCAGACCCGCGTCCGTCCTCTCCCAGCGGGACTCCCGAGATGACCACCCTGCGGATCTGCGAGTTGACTCGCTTTCAGCGATAGCGTACGAGGTTCGCGGTGTAGGTCTCCGAGGGGTTCTGCTTGAGCAGCGTGATGAGCACGGTTCCGTCGGAGGCGGCGAGAATCCCCCTGATGATCAGCTTGCCGCCGCCGTATAGCCGCTGAGGAGGATAGGAGGGATCGAGCACACCCTTCGGCGTGGTCCTCGCGAGCCGGTGGCCGGCGCCCACGAGCTCTCCGCTTGGGAGCTGGGCGAAGACGGCGTAGGCGAAGCCGAATGTGGCGCCACCGAAGTTCTCGTAGTTGCTCTTGCCGTGAATCGATAGCGGCCGCCCCGAGCTTGTGAAGCGGATGAGGAAGGGGCCTTCGTTGTTAGTGCCGGTGACCGAGAGGGTTCCGTGCCCGTCGCTCATGAGCGCGGTGAGGGTATTGAGGCTAGACGAGCTGCTTGCCGCCCGGGTGAAGGCGACTCCCTTTCGGCCGAAGCGCGGATCGAGCGCTCCGTTAGGGAGCAGGCCGGTCAGCCGCGCCATCCCGCCCTTCGGTGTTGTTCCGCCTACCACCAGATGCCCGTCTGGCAGCGCGAGCAGCGGGGCGTCGTCCGTCAGGGGGGCCGTTCCAGAGGTGACCTCCCCCTTCTTACCGAAGGAGCTGTCGAGCGTTCCGTTCGCATTCAAGCGCATGACGACGATGTGGTGGGGCTCGAACGGCTTGCAGAAGCGAGTGGCAGCGACGACGATCTTCTCCCCCTGCGCAGCGAGGCTCTCGGGGCCACGCGTGCAGGTTGTCTTCTTGCGGGCCAGGGCGAAGAACTGGCGCTCGCAACCCTTGCCGATCTTCGAGCAATCGTAGAGCCGCTTGTCGGCGGTGAAGTAGCCGTTCTGGCCGAAGCTCTCTACGACCTTTCCGCTCTGGTCGAGCTCCGAGACGACCAGGGTCGACTCATCGTCCACTATGCCGACGATGTTCGTCCCAGCGAGAGCGATCCTTCCATCCGGCAGGAGGGCGGCTTCGGCCCAGCCGAGGTAGTCCATCCCATGCGGGAAGCGCCCCTCGAACATGTGGAAGGGCCAGCGGACGACCCCGTCCTTGCCGAAGGATGAGTCGAGCGAGCCATTTGGTAGCAGGCGCACCACCTGGGCGTAGTTGCCCTTGTAGTTACCGACCGCGACGATCCTGCCCGAGCGGTCCTCGATGGTCTGTTTCACCTCGAAGCCCGGGAGCTCCACCACCCCGTCCTTGCCCCAGCTCGTGACGAGGCCGGGCTTGTCGTTCGCTCCTCCGCAGCCCACTGCTAGCGCGTAGAGGACGAGAGCCAGAGCGACGGCTGATATCAGAGGGGAAAGGCGGCGCATGGATTGACTGGAGTTCACTATCACTAGTCGGCCAGACCGCAAGCCGGCTGAAGCTCGTCAGAGAGATCAGTAGGTCGGTCAACGTCCCCGAGCTCGTATACGCCTCGAGATGCGCGAACGAACCGGGGCATCCGGCCCTGCGCGTAGTTGAACAGAGTCCCCTTCACCGACTTCCAGAGAAGAGGCCGACCGAGCAGCTCTTCTGCCGCCGAGTGGATCTCTCGAGCGCGCATGGGCCGATTCTCCAGTTCGAGCACGCGCGCGATCGTCTCGAGGACAGGGCTGGGACGAGCCGGATCCGGCCTCGGTTCCGTGGGATTAGCAGCGGCTTTTCGCAACAGGCGCTCCTGGACATCGCGTAGTTGGGAGAGATCAACCCCGGCTCGGGGGTTGGAAAGTGCCCCGTTTAGTTCCAAAGCCCGATTTTCCAGGGGTAACCAAAACAACAAAAACGTCAGGTACGAACCCCCACCTCTGTCGACCCAGCTCGGGCCCGGCTCGAGCGCTCAGATGCGAGCCGTATGAGTTGGCGCCCAATAGCCAGGCGCCCTGCATCCAGACCTGGTCTGTCCTCTCCGAGCGCCGGCTCCCGCGATGACCGCCTGGCCAACCTGCGGATCTACGAGCGAACCCGTTTCTAGCGGTAGCGCGCGAGCTCTGCCGTGAAGGTCAACGAGGGGTTCTGCTTGAGCAGCGTGACGAGCACTGTGCCGTCGGAGCTGGCGAGAATCCCTCTGATGATCAGCTTGCTGCCTCCATATAGTTGCAGGCGTGGGTAGGAGGTATCGAGCGCTCCGTCCGATGTGATTCTCGCGAGCAGATGGCCGGCGGCCACGAGCTCTCCCGATGGGAGCTGGGCGAAGACGGCAAAGGGAATGCCAAAGGCGGCGCTGCCGAAGTTCTCGTAGTTGCCCTTGGCGCGGATCGAGGGCGGCCGGCGGGACCCGGTCCGGAAGTCGAGCGGCTGCCCCGAGCTTGTGAAGCGGACTAGAAAGGGACCTTCGTCGTTAGTGCCCGTGAGCGAGAGGATTCCCTGGTTGTCGCTCATGAGCGATGTCAGGTTGTGGAATCCCAGCCTGCTTTCTGCCGCATGAGTGAAGACGACTCCGTTCTTGCCGAAGTGCGAATCTATCGCTCCTTTCGGGAGTAGCTCGGTCAGCTGCACCTTTTCGGTCGCCGTCGTTCCGCCTACGACCAGATGATCGTTCGGAAGCACGATCAGCGGGGCGCTGACGATCAGGGGCGCAGTTCCAGAGACGGTGGCCTCTCCCTTCTTTCCGAAGGAGCGGTCGCGGGTTCCATTCGCGTTCAGGCGCATGACGACGATGTGGTAGGGCTCGAACTCCCCGCAGAAGCGATCGGCCGAGACGACGATCTTCTCTCCCTGGATCGCGAGACCGGCAGGGCCGCGGGTGCAGGTCGTCTTCTTTTCTGCCAGAGTTAAGAACTGACGGTCGCAAGCATCGGCTCCCTTCGCAGCAGCGGCAGCGGAGCAGTCGTAGAGCCTCTTGTCGGCGGTGAAGTAGCCGTTGTCGCCGAAGCTCCCAACGACCTTTCCGCTCTCGTCGAGCTCGGAGACGACGAGAGTGGTTT
>Ga0182017_10000070_pt1 | contig 72769 bp, 58 predicted proteins | sample 712E3DmetaG_FD_120492 | JGI IMG/M metagenome (GOLD analysis project Ga0182017, IMG submission 120492) | Permafrost microbial communities from Stordalen Mire, Sweden - 712E3D metaG | ecosystem: Environmental > Terrestrial > Soil > Wetlands > Permafrost | place: Sweden: Stordalen | collected... | reverse complement strand
TTGCACATCCATCCGAGGCCTCCTTGCCACGCCAGGCGAAGCATGCGCGACCGGAGACCTTGGCGCAATACCTAACTTGCGCCGAACTGCGCGCAAAAACTAAGCGGAATGCGTATCACTCCATCGCTGCGCCCCGCGGCGATGAAAACACAGGCCCCGGCGTGGGCCGGGGCCTGGATAAGTCTGTCCCGTCGATCAGGTAAAGGCGGTGCGTAGCTACTGCAGCAGCGACAGGATGGCCTGTGGGGCCTGATTGGCGGCCTTGAGGACGATCGTCGCAGACTGCACAAGAATCTGCGCCCGCGTGAGATTGCTGGTTTCCTGGGCGAAATCCGCGTCGCGTAGCGTGCTTTCCGCCGAGCTGATGTTCTCATACTGGATGGCCAGAGAACTGTCGCTGGTCGCCAGCGTGTCGCGCTCGAAGGCTCCCAACCGACCGCGCAGCGCGGCCACCTGGTTGGCCGCGAGGCGGACGATCTGCTGCGCGGTCTGGTAATTCTTGTTGGTCAGGGCATTCACCTCGCCCGTGGCGAGCGTGTACAGCAGGCCCGTGTTTCGGTCGCCCAGCGATGTAGTCTGCACTGAATCGACGCCGAGCGAGGCGAGGGAGCCGAAGTCCAGTTTCGGGGTGAAGCTGAAGGTCGCTCCGCCGCCGGTGATCTGGAACGCCGCCGTGGCGGTCGTCTGGGTGGCCATGCCGGTCGTGAGCGTGATGTCGGCGTCCAGGCTCGAGGTTCGCAGGCTCACCTTCAATCCGGTGCCGACGGTGGTCATGCCGTTCACGCGGGCCACGACGTCCTCGCCGTAGTCCTCCGTCTTTCCACCCGCCAGATTGAACGAGTTGCCGCTCAGGAGTTTGACGCGTACGAACTGCGCGGCGCCGTACTCGCGGCTCCGGAAGTACACGTAATTGGTGCCGCTGGCGTAGGCGGACACGCCGGTCGTATTCGCCGCTTGGTTGATGGCCGAGACCATGTTGCCGACTGTCGTGCCCGAGCTGAACGTGAAGATCTCGCGCCCGAGCTTGCCGCCAACCTCGATCGTCCGGCCGCTGCCGGTTATGGTCCCGCTGACATACGAGAGGGACGCCTGCGAGGCGGCCTGCGTGACCTGGATGGACATGGCCTGGTGTCCCGAGGCTGGCATACGCACGGAGTTGATCTGAAGGTGCGCAATCTGCGACGTCTGAACGCCGGAGGTCGTGTACGCCAGGTCCCCATTGAGTAGCCGGCGTCCCTGCAACTCGTTCGAGTTGGCGATCCGGTTGATCGAGCCGAGGATGGCGTCAATCTCGAGCTGGTTGGCGTCGCGCTCGTCGTCGGTGATCGCGGCGTCGTTCGCGCTCTTGTCCACCAGACCTTCCAGGTCCTGCAGCAGAGTGGAGACCTCGGTCAGCCCCGCCTCGGCCACCGCAACCACGTTGGTGGTGCGGGACACGTTGCCCTGGGCCGCCTGGATGGCGCCCTCTTCAGCCCGCATCTGCTCCGAGGCGATCAACCCCGCCGGATCGTCCTTGGCGGTGTTGATGCGCAGGCCGGTGCTCAACCTCTGGAGTGCGAGATTGAGCCGGCTGTTCTGGGTTCCGAGGATCCGCTGGGCAATAATGGACGAGACGTTGGTGTTGATTCGACTCATGGGCCTGCGCCTCCAGAGGCGTTTCACGCCGGGCGTCGTCGCGTGTGCGTCGGCGCCAGGCACTGTGCCGTGCCTCCGAGCGGGGGCGGCGACACCTGTAACCGCTCACCCAACTCGAAATTGCATAGGGGGCATCGTCTGTACTGAGACGGGGCTTTAATTATTCCCGCGCTGGAGGACGTGCGTGCAACTAGCTGAAAGGACAGGACTTGGGCGGGCCCCCGCCAGGCGTTTCCGCGGACCCGCGAACGCCCGGCCGACGATATCGGTGCCGGGCGTTCGCAGGCCGCTGCGAACAGGCTTAGCCGCCCAGCAGCTTCAACACGGCCTGGGTCGTCTGGTTCGCCAGCGTGAGCACGGTCGTGCCGGCGCTCACCAGGATCTGGTTGCGTGCGAGCTGCGAAGTCTCGTAGGCGAAATCGGCGTCGCGGATGCTTGACTCCGCCGACGTCAGGTTCTCCATGACGATGTTCAACTGATTCGCGTTCGTGTCGAGCGTGCCGCGTTCGAATGAGCCGAGCCGGCCGCGCAGCAAGGAGATCTGGTCGATCGCCTTGTCCACGATCTGTGAGGCCTCGGTGAACTTGCCGTCGGTCAGCGAGTTCGGTCCGCCGGTCTTGACAGTGGCCAGGTAGCCGACGACCGGATTGCCCAGGTTCGAGGCGGCCACGGACTGTATGCCCAGGTTGACCTGGAGGTTCGTGTTCACGTGTGGCCCGACCTGGAAGAGCGCCCCGCCGCCGGTGATATCGAAGGTCGTCGTGCTGCCGGCGGCGAACGTGTCAGCGACGTCCATTTCGAGATCGATCGACGAGGTTTTGACCGCCAGGTGATTGCCATCGGCGTCGGCAAGCGTGCCGTTGATCGTGACCTCGGCGTTGGCGCCGGAGTCCTTGCCTGCCGTGAGGCCGCCGCCGCCGCTGAGGATCTTGATGCAGGCGAACTCCTTGCTGCCGTAGTTGATGCTGCCGATGCGCAAGGCGGCGCCGTTGGTGGTGGCCGAGACGCCGGTGGCGTCCTTGACGGCGGCGATGGCCGAGGCAACCTGCGCACAGGTCGTGCTGGTGCCGAAGGAGAGGGACGTCGTGCCGAGACGGCCGCTGACCTCGATCGTTACAGGGGCGGACAGGGCGGCGAAGGGGAAGTCACGCAGGGCACGCTCGGCCGGATTCATCATCTTGACGCGCACCGGGATTGCGCTGGCGGTCCCGAACTGGGCGCCGTGCACCTGGTAGGCCGCGATCTTGTCGGTTGCAACGCCGCTGGTGGTGTATTGCAGCGATCCGTCGAGCAGGCGGCGTCCGCCGAAGGAGGCCGTGTTCGCGATACGCGTGATGCTGTCGATGGACTGGTCGATCTGCAGCTGGTTGGCGCGGATCTCGTCATCGGACATGGCGCCCCGGTTCGAGGCCTGGACGACCTTGGCCTGGATGTCCGTGAGCAGCGAGGCGACCTCGTCGAGGGCGCCTTCGGCGGTGGCGACGATCAGTCCGGCCCGCTGGGTGTTGGAGACTGCCTGGCCGACTGCGGCGACCTCGCTGCGCAGGCGTTCCGAGATGATCAGCCCGGCCGGGTCGTCCTTGCCGCTGCTGATGCGCAGGCCGGTGCTGAGGTGTTGCATCGTGTCGTTCAACGAACTGTAGGCGTGATTGAGGTTTCTCTGGGCGGTCAGCGCAGAGATATTGGTGTTAATACGAGCCATTGGCCATCCTCCTTGAACGGTTCGTGGCTGAGGGGCTTGCAGAAGAACAAGAAGACGTGAAAACGTCAGACGTCGCGCGCAGGCCGAGGCTTACTTGCCGTGCGGCTGCCCGTCGCGCTGGGGCGGCGCTGCCGCCGCCAGGTCTTCGGATGTGACCCCCGCCGCCTTGCGATTCTCGCGTTGAATGGCGTCGAAGACCTCTTTGCGGTGCACGGATATGTGCGGCGGAGCCTGAATGCCAAGCCGCACTTTGTCCCCCCGAATGTCGACGATCGTGATCTGCACGTTGTCGCCGACGATGATGGATTCGTCGCGTTGTCTTGAGAGCACCAACATCCGCGGCTCCTTCCTGGATTGTGCCGATGCCATGCCGGACCGTGGTCAGAACGGGCGATGCCCACAGGCCCGCGTCCGAGCCGGGGTCCTCGGTCACGAAGGTGCCGGCGGCGTACCTCGCCGCACGCGGTTCGTGCCATCCGTAGACGTCGAGTACACCCGTGTCCATTATAACACACCTTCGGGCCGGAACACCACTACTTTTGGACCACAACCGCTAGGCCGTCTTGGCGACCAGCTGCTGACGGGACAGCGTGAGCAAGCGGTGGCGTGTGCCGTACCGCCTCTCGGACAGGACCAGTTGCTTGGCGCACCGCGAGTGCGCCCCCACGACGATTGGACCGAGCAGGTTCGCAGTCAGCTCGCCGTTGACCTTGTTCACGATGACCAGCACCTGGCAGTCGTCCAGATCGTTCAGCCCCAGCCCCGCCACGTCGTCCGGGCGGACCGGCACCTGGTAATCCGGGACGAAGGCGCGCGGGTCGCACACGACGAACGCTAGGTAGGGGTCGTCCACCGACTGCAGCCAGAAGAGCACCGGATCGGGCGACGTCTGGATGAGCGCGAAGCGCTGGTGGTTGGGGAACCCGAGCAGCCCTTCGCGAAAGCGCAGGATGCGGGTCTCATCGATGTCGAGCGGTCCAAAACGGTTCGTCTCAATGAGCATCATCAGGCTCCATCGGCTCGTGCCATTACGGTTGCCCGGCGGGCGGTCGGCCGGCGTCAGCCGGCGCTCCAATACGCTCCGTCCGTCGAGCCGGGCGCTCCACCGCCCGGCCCGCACTCCGCGGGCCACCTCGAGCCGCGCCGCCCCGAGCCAGGGGCGCGTCGCAGCCGTGGTTAGGTCAGGAAGTTCAGCAGAGACAGACTCATCAGCTTGGATCCCGTGACCAGGTTCGCCTGCAGCGCCGTTTGAAGCTGCTGGAAACGAAGGGTCGCGTCCGTGAAGTCCACGTCTTGGACGTCGCTCAGCAACGTGCGCGCCGCCGTCGTTTCCGTGTCGACGCGCTCGGTGCGATCGGCCATCGTCTTGGCCTGTGACGCCATCTGGCCCTGCACTTGCTGCATGTTCTGGAGCGTTCGGTCGAGACGCTGGGCGGCCGCCTGCACGGCCTGGCGATCGTCACCCTGCAGACCCCGGCTGAGCTGGAGCAGCGCCGTGAAGGGGCTGTCCACGCGCACGGGGTTCACGTCCCGTCCGAGCAGTTGGTTCCCGGTCGCCGCCACATCCAGGCCGAGCCCCGCGAGCGCCGGCGAGCTGTCGATCGCCGCGATGCTCAACGTGCCTGCGCCGCGCGTCTCGTCGGTGATGGCCAGCCCGTTACCCGGATTCACGAAGCCGGCGGTAATTCGACCGGCCCCGGCGGTGTTCAGACGGTCCAGCACGTCCTGAAGTGTCGTGGCCCCGTCGAGGTCGACGTCGATCTGGTCCCCGCTGGAGGTCGTGACCCGTAAATCCGCCCCCCCAACTGTCTGAACCCCTTGCCCGTCATTCAGATCGGCGAGTTTCGTGCCGGCCTGCATCGTCCGCAGGCCCAGCGCGGTCGCCAGCGACCCGCCGTCTTCCTCAATTGACAAGTCGACGCCAGAGACGCGGCTGACCACTTCGAGCGACCGCCCGTCGGGGGCGATGCGCGCCCACACGCCGACGTTGGCCTGGTTGATGAGGTTCAGCAGGTCTTCGACCGTTTCGGCTCGGTCCGGTGCGATCGTCGCGGTTTCGGTGCCGTTGCGGATCACGAACCCGTGGCTGAGATCCACGCCCGTGCCGCCGCGCAGGTCGCCGAGGCGTGTCAGGGGGGTCAACCGCGGGTTCAGGTCGGCGGTGTTCCGAGCAGTTGTCGGATACGTGCCGGCCAGACCGAGGTCGATCGCGCTGCGGCCGCCGCCGATGTCGGCGACGGTGGCGCTGCGCCCGTCCCCGAGCGTCAGGACGAGGCCCCGCGTGCCGAGACTGACGGTGAGGCCCGCCGGCAACTCCGCATTGAGCCGCGCGACGAGGTCGCCGACCGTGGCGCACCCGCTCAAGTCGATCTCTTTCCGCTCGTCGCCCACCGTGACGATGATGTGCCCGAGTTGCACGCCGCGGCCGGCCGCACCGCCAAGGTCGCTGATCCGCGTATCCGCCGTGAGCGCCGGGTCGAGATCGGCCGCGCCGCGCACCTTGGACACGGCGTTGAACAGCTCCAGGCCGGGGATGGTGAAGGCCGCGGTCGAGCCGTCGCTGTCGATGGCGGTTACCATACGGTTGCCATCGCCGGTGTAGTACACGCCGCCGTGGCTGAGCTCGAACGGCGCGCGGTTCTGCTGGCCGCTGTAGAGGTAGGTGTTCTGATAGCGTCGGTTGGCGGCGTCGACGAGTTGCTGCAAGAGGCCGTCGACGACAGGGGTCAGGGCTTGCCGCTCGTCAGGCGTCATCGTGTCGCCGACGGCGCTGACGGCGAGGCTCTGGGCTTCCCGTACCGCGTCGACCGCGTCGGAGGCCGACGATTCGCCCTCGGTCAGCACGGCGTTGGCATTGCGGACATTCGTGGCCACCTGGCCGAGGGCCTCCAACCGCCGGTCGAGCGCGTTGGCCGAGGCGGCGGCGGACGGATCGTCGCTGGGCTGGAGAAAGCGGAGCCCGGTCGTGAGCTGGTTCTGGACACTGTACAGCCCGGTCTGGTTTGCGCGCAGCGCCTCCCGCAGGTTGACAATCTGCTGATTGAAGCTCACGCGGGCCAGATTGACCGGGGTAACCGCCATGACCACTTCTCCGCGACCGCGGCGCGCCCCGGCCTACTGCACCAGGGCGAGCACCGAATCCGAAAGCGTGTTGAGGACGTTCACGTAGCGCGACACGCCCTGAAAAGCCTGTTCGAACATCGTCAAATTGATCGTTTCCTCGTCCAGGTTGACGCCGCTGACCGCCTCACGCTGCGCGGACAGGCCGCTGTAGACGGCGTCACTGGCGTCGTACGTCGTCTTCGCAGCGGCGGTATCGACCGCGAGCCGGTTGACCATCGACGCCTGGTAATCCTGCACGCTCCGGCCGCCCAGCAGCGTGCTGGCCGTCGTGCCGGCCGCGGCCAGGCAACCCGCGTTGCTGCCGTCGCCCGGTGCACCGTTCAGCGACGTCGCGATGAGCTGCGGGTCGCTGCGGACGGCCGCGTTGACCGCGAGCGTCGATGCGTCGGTCCCCGCGAAGAACGTGCCGATGCCCAAGGCAGCGAGCGCCCCGGACGTGTCCTCCGAGAAGGACACTTGCAGTCCGGCGTCGGCGTCGACCTGAATGCGATTGTCGGCCGTGACCGCGGCGTGCAGGCCCGGCACTTCGCCCAGCACGCGGGCCAGCACGTTCAGGCTGGTGTCGCCGCCGCCGGGCGTGCCCGCGTCGGGCAGGCCGTTGAGGTCGACCTTGATCATGCGTGTCGTCGTCTGGCCGCTGTTCTGGTCGCGGACCTGCACGAGGAATGTGCCGTTCTGGACCGGGAAGGGCAGGCTGGCGGCCGCGCTATTGAGCGGGGCGACGGCGTCGCCGACCGCGTATGTGCCACTAATGCTCGTGTAACCGACCAATCCCTGGCCTGCGGAATGCACGCGATTGACTTCGTAGATCAGGCCTTTGGCCAATTGATCGAGTTGGCCGAGCTGGCCGGCCAGGTGCGTGTCCCGCGCGTCGGCGATCGCCGCCAGTTGGCCGTCGTGGATCGGAACCGTTCCATTGTTGTCGGCGAAGCGGACTTCTGCCCGCTGGACGCCGTCGGCGATGGTGGCCTTGGTCGTCAGACTGCGCGCCCGGCTGTATTCGACGAGCGGCTCGCTGCCGACGTAGACATTGACGATGCCGTTCTGCTGCTCCCGCGTCTGCACGTCCATCAGCTTGGCCAGGTCCTGCAGCAGGGTGTCGCGCCGGTCGCGCAACGCGCTGTCGCCGCCGGTGCCGGAGGCGCCGGACGCGACGATGCGCTGGTTCAGATCGGCGATCTCGGCGGTCTTGGCGTTGATGTCGCGAACGGCCGCCTCAGTCTGGTCGTTCAGATCGCTGATCTGCGTGAGCAGGCCGCTTCGCTGACGCTGCATTGTGTCGATGACGGCGTCGGCCTTCGCGATCACCTGGTCGCGCGCGGTCGGTTCCAACGGATCGGTCTGGAGGTTGGCGAAGCTGCTGAACAGATCGTTGAGCTGGGACGACAGGTCGTGGTCGGTCAGCTCGCTGTACAGCGTTTCGACCTGGTTGAGCGCCTGGTACTTCGTGTTGGCTCCCTCGCGCTGCGCCAGGGCCAGCCGCAAGCGCCCCTCGAGCGCCTCGTCGACGTGCCGCTCGAGCGTGCTCATGCTCACGCCGGTGCCGGGGCTGATGCCGGCCGGCTGCACGGCGCCGGGCAGAGCGTCCAGGTGGCCGGTCTGCCGCGCGTAATTCGGATTGCCGACGTTCGCGACGTTCTGGCCGGTGACCGCAATCGCGGCCTGGTACGCGGCCAGCGCGCTACGTCCGATCTGGAATGCCGCACCCAACACTGCCACGTTTCACCCGACTGCATCCATGCAGCACCGCGTGCTGCCCACTTCGTGTTGTCCCCGGGCACCGTAGACCAGGGATTCCTGCGCGGCCTTCGCCACTTCGGCGAAGACGCCGCGGATGTGTGCTTGCAGGTTCCGTACCACCGCTTCGACCAGCCGGTTTTTTCGCTGCAACTCCGTCGCCATCTCTTGCAAACCCGCGCTGCGGGCCCGCAGCGGCCCGGCGAGCGGCTCCGGCAGGTGTTCGATCAGCTCCGTGAGCCGCACCGGTTTGGGCGGGCAACCGGGCAGGCTCTGCGCGAGGCGCGCAAGAACCGCGTCCCGCTGCTGCTCGTCGCAGAGCACCTGCCTGACCAGCTCGTTCTCGCGCACGGCACAGTCGCGCAGGGCCGCCGTGTTCGCGGTCCGCAAGGCGGCGAGCTTCTCGGCCGCCAATGCTCCCAGGCGCTTCAGTGCGTCGTGCAAGTCGGCCAGATACTGGCTCAGCTCGCGCAGCGGCAGGGCGAACGCCGTCGTGGGCTGACTCTGTGCGGGCAGGCGGACGGCCGGTGTAGGCGGGTGGCCGGCGTTCATTTCGCACCTCCGGACGGGCTGGCGGCCCGGAGCTGAAGCCGGAGCGGCCAGGCGGTTTGCTGCGCGTCGGTCTTGGGCGGTTCGATTGGCTTGGAGGGTGCACGTTTCTGCAGGCGGCAAGCAATCTGCTGTACGAGGGCCGGATCGCTGGCGGCGACCGTGTCGGCGATGTGCTGGTCGAGCTGCTGCCCGAACGTATCTTCCGTGAACCCGCCGCCGAGCGAACGCCCGAACGGAAAGCTGCGCATCTCGGTAAGCATGGGTTTATAGAAGAGCTCGGACAGCAGTTGCGCCGCCGCCTGCTGCGTGAGGGCCGGGTCGTGGGTGTCGAGCCGCCGGCCGAGCCCTTGCAGCGTACGCATCGTCGCCAACGTCGATTTCACCGGGCCCTGCGTGCCCGTCTCGCGGGGGCTCGCGGCGGTTGACGTGGATCCGGCTTGTCCAACGGCCATGACCATCAGGGGCCTCTACTCGTACTGAATCTGGGCGTGCAGCGTGCCGGTCTTGTATAGTTGCTCGATCGCGTTGATGAGCTGGTCCGGCGTGGCTTTCACTGACGACAGCGTGTTGAGCAGGTCGCTGAACTCCACCGGTCCCGGCTTCTCGGCCTTGTTCTTCTGAGCGCTGTCCTGACCTTCCTTACCTTCCTTGGTCACGTCGCTCTTGCCGATCAGCACCGTCCCGAGGCCCGGTATCTGCAAGACGGTCGGCGACACCGTGACCGTGCCGGTGAACGAGACGCTCTTGGTCGTGCGGTTGATCGTGACGCGTGCCGGCTGCTGTGGAAGCATGAATAGCGGCGTCTGCAGCACTCGGCTCATGAAGTTCGCGGGTCGCGCCAGCTCGTACTCCGGCACGCGGACCTGGATGTTCTTCGGTCCCAGCGCCACGGCCAGGTCCGCCGCCATCGCCGCCTGCCCGCCCGCATTCACGCCGGCCGGTGCCCCGACGGGACCCGACAACTCGTGATTGAGCGCCCGCGCCACCATGTGCGCCCACGGCCAGCCGGCATGTGTGTCGTCCAGCACCAGCGCAACGCAGCCGTCCTCGATGAAGTAGTACAGGAAATCCTCTTCCAGCGTCGCCCCCTGGCGGATCACGCCGCGCGTCAGCGTCGTCTCGTCTGGCGTGTTGATTTGTCCGCCGGCCAGGGCCAGGATGGCCTGCGTGGCGGGGTTTTCGGCATCGAACATGGCGTACTGGAGCGGCGTGGTGAGCAACTGGCCGCCGTGGAGGCTCTTGGAGCTGCCGACCGCGGAGACGACGACGTCAATGGTCTGCCCCTCGCGGGCGCCGAACTCCGGGATGGTGGCTTCGACGGCGACCAGCGCGACGCTGCGATTGCCCTTGATGTCGGCCTCGGTCATGATCGGTGCGTGGTAGCGCTGGTGCAGCCGCATCAGTGCCCGCATGGTCGGGGCGTACTTTTCGCCGTCGCCTGTCCCGTTCAGCCCGACGACGAGCCCATAGCCCATGAGCTTGTTCGTGCGCTGCCCCTGCAGGCGGGCGATGTCCTGCACGCGAACCTCGGCGACGGCCGGTATCCCCAGGGCTAGGGCCAGCCCCAGTCCGCCGTATCTTCGTAGCCTTTGCATTTCGCCGGACCTGCTCACCTTGTCACCTTGCTACCTTGTCACGTTGTCACGTGCGGTCAGAACGGCCGCAGGAAGTCCAGCCCGCGCTGGATCCATCCGCGCCGCGTCACGTCGCGGACGGCGCCGCTGTCCTTCACGTCCAGCCGCAGATTCGCGATCTGTGTGCTCAGCACGCTGTTCTGCGGGGTCACGTCACGGCTGCGGCAGTCGCCGGTGAGCGTGACCGTGTAGCCCTCGTCATCCACGGTGACGCGCTTGTGGGCTTCAAGCACCAGCGTGCCGTTCGGCTTCACGTCCACGATCGTGGCCTGGATGCGCGTCGTGAACTCGTCCTTGCGGTCGTACTTGCCGTCGCCCTTGTAGTCATTGTTCCAGTTCAGCGCGACCTCTGGACTGCCGGCCAGGAACTGCCCGGCCTGCAGGCCGTTCTTGTCCGATAGGCTGATCCACTTCTTCAGGGCGCCGTCGAGGGTCCAGTCCTTCTTGGACTCGAGCTTCGAGTCGGTCGTGGCGGTCTTCGTCTCGCGAATGATGATCGTGACCTGATCGTTGACGCCGAACTTCTCGGGTTCCGGCGCCTCCACCGCGAACGGCGACGCGCGCAACAGCGTCGCGTTTGTCCTGGGCTTGTTTTGCTTGTCCTTCGGACCAGCGTGCAGGCCGGGCTCGCAGCCGCGCGCCGGTCCGGCCGCCGGCTGTCCCGCCGGTTGCGTGGTCGCGGCCGGTCCCCCACATGCCGCGCCATTCGGATGCTGGCCGAACAGCGAGTTGTGCTGGGCGACGGCTGGCGGCAGGCACAGCAGGAGCCACGCGACCGCTGCGATAGCAAAGATCGCTCGTCCTGCCGACGGTTTGCTGCAATGCGTGACGGTCATGGCGTGCCCTCCGCGATGCGAACCGTTCCGACCGCGGTGACCACGCCGCGCAATAACTGCTGGCCGCGCGGCGACTCGCCGAGCCGCACGCGGACGCTGTCCCCGTAGGTCCCCGAGTCGAGCGCGACGCCGCTGAGCCGCACCTCCACGGGGCCGCCCGCGCCCAGCACGGTGACCGGGCGTGAGCGTTGCACGAGGTCGATAGCTTTGAGGGTGTCGGGCTGGACCAACTCGCCGGCCGGGACGAACCGCTTGACCTGCTGCCCGATCACCCGCTCGATCTCGGCCAGGCCGAGCTTGCCGGTGTCGTCGAATACGCGGGACTCGAGCCCGACGTCGTCAGCCCGGACGGAATTGCCGATGCTCAGTGGCCGGCGCGCCACCACCACCTGCCGCGCGATCCGCACGTGCGCGGAGACCTCGGCCGTCCGCTGCACTTGTCCCTCCCGGCGGATCACCACGCGGAACTCGCGCAGCCCGAGCTTCTCCGCGCCGCTGCTCGTGACAATGAACTCCCACGGCGGCGTCGTGAGCTGGAGAAACTCCTGCCCGGCCCGCTCGAACTGAAGCTCCGCCGTGCCGCCCAGTGCGCGGATTTCCGCGTTGACGTGATCGCGCAGCACGTCGGCGAGGGTTCGCGCGCCGGCGGGCTTCGTGCCGGTTTCCCGCAGCGGCGCATCGGCCGGCATGTCCGCGGCTGACGGTGGCGGCGGTGCGGACTTCTGGAACGTCACTTCGCAGACTGAAGCCCCGCTGACGAGCACGCGCGCCAGGTTCACGCCCAGCTCTTCCAGCCGGCGCAGGATCTGCTCGTGAGTGACAAAGCTCTTGCCGGCGGCCAGCGGCTGCACGAGGGCCGGTTCGTCGCCGAGTTTCTCGGCGAGATCGGCCCCGCCGTCCGCGAACGACAGCACGTCGCCCAGCGTCACATGGCCCGTGCTGACGGTGACCTGGGCGCGCAGCTTGAGGCGCGTTACGTCGGGATCGCCCAGTACGCCGGGGACCAGCGTTGCGGTCAGGAGAAGAGGAGCGAACCGTCTCATGCTTGCGTCTCCGCAGGTATCTCAAAGGGCCGGGCGATTACGTCCGCAGGCTCGCCACAACCTGTAGCGCCTGGTCCGCCGCCTGGATCGTTTGCGAATTCATCTGGAACACGCGCTGCGTCTTGATCAGCTCGACCAGCTCGGTCACGGCCTCGGTCGTGCTTTGCTCCAGCGTGGCCGGCACGACGGTCCCCAGCCCGTTCTGGCCGGCGAGCGCCTGGATCGGCTCCCCGGAGGCCGCCGTCTGCGTGTAGATGTTGCTGCCGTATTGCAGCAGCCCGGCGGGATTCACGAAGCGGACGAGCTGAATCTGGCCGAGGTCCTCCTGGGTGCCGTCCTGCTTGGTGGCGACGAACCGCCCGTCGGTCGTGATGCTGACGTTGTTGATGGGGATGTCCTGGGGGATGGTCGGCGCGTCCTTGAGCCGGTGCCCGAACGCGTCGCCGAGCACCAGCTCGCCGTTGGGATTGCGGACGAAGTTGCCCGCCCGCGTGTAGCCCGTACCGCCGCCAGGCAGCTCGACCTGGAAGAAGCCGTCGCCCTGGATCATCGCGTCGAGCGGCTCGCCGGTCTGCACGAACGACCCCTGCCGGAACATCGTCTGCGTGTTGCTCAAGGCGACGCCCAGCCCGACCTGCGTGCCCAACGGCGCCTTGGTGTCCTCGGCGCTCGTCTGTACGCCCGGCTGCGCGCGAAGCTGGTAGAGCAGGTCCTGGAAATTCGTGCGGGCCGCTTTGTAGCCCACGGTGTCCGCGTTCGCGATGTTGTTCGCGATCACGTCGATCTTGGTGGACAGAGCCTGCATCCCTGTCGCGGCCGTATGCAGTGCGGTAATCGCCATGATTCAGCGTCCTTTTGCGTTCCACGGCGCGGCGTACGTTGCCGCGGGTGTCTCCCAGGGTCGTGCTAGCCGGAGATCAGCGTGACCAGCCGCCCGAGGGTTTGGTCCTGCACGGAGATCATCTGGGCGTTCAACTGGTATGCGCGTGAGGCGTCGATCATGCTGACCAGCTCGCTCACCGGCTTGACGCCCGAACTCTCGGTATAGCCGGAATACACGTTTGCCGGCGACGGCCGCAGGTTCTCGTCCGGCGTCGCGTAACGCCCTTCGCCGACTTTCTGGAGCGCGGCGTGGTTGGTGACGTCGGCCAGGTCCAGTTCGCCGAGAATCTGTCCGTCCTGTTGAATCCGCCCGTCCTGATCAATGCTGGGTGGCCCGCCGAAGGGGTTCAGTTGGAGCGGCATCCCGCCCCGGCCGAGTATCGGGGCACCGTCACTGACCGCGACGAGGCGGCCCTGCGTGTCGAGCCGCATCCGGCCGTCGCGCGTCAGCCGCCGTTGCCCATCTGCGGCCACGCTGAGGAACCCGGGTCCATCCAGCGCCACGTCGAGCGGGTTGTCCGTCTTCACCTTCGACGCTTCGCCGAAATCTGTGCACGTTCGGCCAAGCCACAGGCCGCCAGACAACCCGGCGAGATCTGGGGCGCTGGGTCCGCTGCGGTCGCCGGCGAGCCAAGCCGGGGCTCGTTCCGCGAAGACGGGGATGTCGCGTTTGAACCCGACGGTGTCGGCGTTTGCGAGGTTGTTCGCGAGCACCGCCTGCCGGTATTCGTTCGTCGCCATCCCCGCCGCCGAGTTGTAGAGCCCATAGATCATGATTGCCCCTCCGAAAGAGAAGCCGGGACGACGGGCGTGGCGCTACGGGTGTGGCGTGCCGCAAGCTCCTCCGTGGTCCGGCGCCACGCCTCGGCCAGCACCCGTCGTCCCAATTGGCTCCAATCCCGCGGCGCAGGGTCGGCGTCCGGCACGGCGGTGTGCTCCTGGGGCACTGGCACGCCGGACGAGCGGCGAGAACTCGACGCGACGACGTCAAACGTGTCGTCAAGTGGTCGCGGCATGTAGCGACTCCTACGCCCAATGGCACCGCACGCGCCGCGTCCCTGCGGACAGACCGCGCGGTAGCACGTTGACCTCGGGGGCAGAAGGCGTGCCAGACGCTGGCCGGTCGCGCAGCGCAGCTCGCGGTCGCCGGCGTCAAGTCGTTGTCAAGATAAGAGTTGGAACGTTATCGCCGGAGTGTGATCTGTCGAGCCGCGCCAGCCGCGGCAGACATGCCGGCGTGCAGCCGTTGCGCGGAGCAGGCAACATCTACGATGCGCGGCTCAGTGGAAGCTTCGCCCACCCCGGGATTGGTGGCTGCGCACGTTGGGTTAGTGTTTTTCCGAGTCGCGCAGGATGCGCTCGCGCACCGTGAGGATGTCCGGATCGCCGCGCGACAGCTCACAGATCGAGCGCCAGGTCGCTGCGGCCCGGTCCACGAGGCCGATGTTTTGGAGTGCCAGGGCCAGGTTGGCCTGAAATGCGATGTTGCGGTCGTTGCCGGCGACGGCCTGCTCGAATTGCTCGACGGCCAAGTCGAACTGCGCCCGCTGCGCGAACAGCAGGCCGAGTTGGTAATGCACGTCGACGTACTTGTCGTGCAGCCGCAGGGCGCGCTGGAATGTCTCCACCGCCTCGTCCACCTGCCCCGCTTCCTTCAGGCAAATCCCCAGCTTCACCAGGGCCTTCGAGTAGTGCGGGTTGATCGCGACCGCGCGACGGAATGCTTCCGTCGCTTCCCCCAGACGTCCGACCTGCCGCAGCAGCAGCCCATAGCGATAATGCAGGTCGGCGTGCCCGGGTGTCCCGGCTAGCGCCTGGCGGTGCCGTCGCAGGGCCTCTTCGACCAACTCGTCATGCCCGACCGCGACGGCCGAGTCGTCGGGCTCGTCGCCGGTCGGCATGGTTTCCGTGTGGCGTTCGGTTTGCAGATGCAGGCGGGCCGACTCGGAGAACAACAATGTCGTGCTCGGCTCAAGGCTGGCGGCCAGATCGAAGGACGCGAGCGACTCCTGCTCGCGCCCGCAGGCGTGTTGCGCCACGCCGAGCCCGACGAACGCCGTGATCAGCCGGTCATTCAACTCGACGGCGCGGTTGAACGTAATCGCGGCGTCGACAAAGCGGCCCTGGCGCATGTGCTGCGTGCCGAGCTTGACGGTTGCCTCCAGGAAGCTCGGTTGGGCCTCCAAGGCCGACTGGTACTGCTCGATGGCCTTTGCGTCGTGCCCGGCCTTGACGTACAGGTCGCCGAGCTGCACGTGGAAGGGCGCCACACCGGAGTAGCGCCGCGCCAGCTTCTCGAGCGCGTGGATCGCTTCGTGCAGACATCCTTCATCCGCCAGACCTTCGGCCACCACGCCGGACGCGTCCGTCTCCGGTTCGATGAACAGGGCCTGCTGATACTGGTCGATGGCTTCGGCGGGACGGTCCGCCTGCAGGTACAGGTTGCCCAGCGTCAGCAGCGCTTCCAGGTCGCCCGGCTCCATCTCGACCAGCCGCTCGTACTGGACGACGGCCTCGGCGCAGTTGCGCTCCCGCAGCGCGATTGCCGCCAGGCGCTCGTACGCGTTGCGGAGCTGCGGGCACAAGTCGATCGCCTGCTGGTACGCCGCTTTCGCCTCGGCGGCGCGGTCCAACCGCTCGAGGCTGAACGCGATTGCGAACACGACGGCGGCGTCCCCCGGGTCGCGCGTTTGGGCCTGGCGGAGATAGTCCAGCGCACGCGGAACCTGCCCCAGATCGTCGTAGACGCTCGCCAGCCCGAGCAGGGCCTGCGTACCAGTTTTGTCCAGCTCGCTGGCCCGTTCGAAGGCTTCGCGGGCCCGGCTCAGCCGCGACTCCCGCAGACACGCCATCCCCAGCCGCATGGCCAGATCCTTCGAGGATGGGGAAGCGGCGGCGCGCGCCTGCAAGTCCGGAAGCTCGTCTTCCGCGGTATGAGGGAGCTGGTTCTCGAACGCGGAGCGCAGGTTCGTGAGGAGCCCGCGGCCCAGCGCTTCAAGCAGGTAACTCATTGCTCTTTCCGCTCGTATCCGCGGGCGGCAGGTCCGCCAGCGCGGCCCGCGCCGCCGTCAGATTCGGGTTCAGCTCGCAGGCGCGCACGTACGCGCCACGGGCCCGGTTCAGGTCACCCAGCTCGCGCCACGCGCTGCCCAGCAGCATGTGCACGTCCGGAAAGTCGCCGCCCAGTGGCACCGCTCGCTCAAGCAGTTCGACCGCACGCCGCGGCTTTTGTTGTTGCAGCGCGACGCGGGCGGCGAGGACGAGCGCGTCCTTGTAGTCCGGGTTTAACTCGAGCGCGCGGTACAGCGCCGCGTCCGCGGCGACGTAGTCGCGCGCCGCCACCGCCGCCTGGCCGACGTAGTAGAGCAGGTCGGCATAGTCGGGGCGGGCCGCGGCGGCCGTCTGCGCCGCCGCAAGTACGATCCCGGCCCGATCGGACGTCTCCTGGTCGATGCCCTGGAGGAAGGCGAGGATCAACTCGGGCTCACAAGCGAAGGCGTCGGCGAGCTCCGCGATGGCGCGGGTGCGCGCCGAGGGCGCGGGCCCGCACGGCGGGGGATTCACGGGGTCACTGACAGGGCTGAACAGCATCGGTTTCACGGCTCCCGTTTACTGGGTTCCGGTTGCTGCGCCGCGTCACCCCCGGGGACTGGGCTTGTCCGCCTCCGGCGCGGGCTGCGGCGCGGGCTGGGGTTCTTCCGGACGGTGGGTCGGTACCAGGAGAAGCTGATGGCAGTACGCACAGCGCACGACCTTCCCACGCGCCAGGTCGGGCGCCACAACAGTGCGTCCACACTTCAGGTTTGGACAAATCATCGTTACAGCCACGGTTGTTTGACCGCCTTGCCGGGGTTCCAAGGGAATCTCGGTGGTGGTATCGACACATTCGGGTCGCACGATCATCGACTGCGGGCCGGCTTCAAGGCCGCGCGCGGGACCGGCCTCCGGTGGTGTGCTCTTTTTTTCGGGCCGTGGGTCTGTCCGCAGAATCTCGGACCGATGGTATGCGCGCGGAGCGCCCTGCACGGACTGGTGGTGCTCAGGCTTGGCGGGGTTTGTGCGCGGTGCCCGAACGGCGTTTGACAGTTTGCACGGCGCGCTCCCGCGCGCTGCCGCGAACCGGGCTTATCGGACGACGTGACGATGGCACGGGGATCAGCTCGCGGCCCGACAGGTACGCTCCGGTCACCGATGAGGGCGCGCCCGCCAGATCGTCCACCGTGCCCGCTGCGACGACCTGCCCACCGCGCGTACCCGGTCCCGGGCCGAAGTCGACGAGCCAGTCCGCCGCCTCCATCGTGTCGCGGTCGTGCTCGACGACGATCACGGTGTTGCCCATGTCGCGCAGCCGCTGCAGCGACGCGAGCAACCGGCGGTTGTCGCGCGGGTGCAGCCCGACGCTGGGCTCGTCCAGCACATACAGCACGCCCACTAGGCCGCAGCCGATCTGGCTGGCGAGGCGGATGCGCTGCGATTCGCCGCCCGACAGCGTCGGGGCCGCGCGACCCAGCGTGAGATAGTCCAGCCCGACGTCAATCAGGAACTGCAGGCGGGCGCGAATCTCCTTGAGCGGCTCCTCGGCGACCATGCGGCCGACGCCGTCAAGCTCCAGGCGGCCGAAAAAGGTGTGCGCGCGGCGGATCGGCAATTCGCCCACCTCGTGGAGGTTCAGGGTCTCGACCTTCGCGCCGGAGCCCGCGGGCTGGCCCGCCAGCCGCACCGCCAACGCCTGCGGATTCAGCCGCCCGCCGTGGCATCGCGGGCACACGGCCTGCCGCATGAACTGCTCGTAGAAGCTCCGCACGAAGGTGGACTGCGACTTCTTATGGCGAGCGTGTAAGTCGGCGATCACGCCCTCGTACGTGCCGCCGTGCTTCCACGTACCGTGCCGCCCGCGCCACGTGAAGGTGATGTGGGTCTCGCCGGTGCCATAGAGCAGGGCCCGGCGTGCCGGGGCGGGCAAATCGCGCCACGGCGTACGCAGGTCGAAGCCGAGGTGCTCCGCGACGCCCTCGTAGATGTGCCGGCGCCACCGGCCGGGCCTGTGTCGGAGGGCCGCCACGCAGGGGGCCAGAAAGTCGAGCGACGGATCGGGCACCAACAGGTCCGCATCGAAGTCGAAGCGCGTTCCCAGCCCGTCGCAGTATGCACACATGCCCTGCGGGCTGTTGAAGCTGAACATCTGCGGGCTGGGCGGCTCAAAGTCGAGCCCGCAGGCGGTGCAGGAGAAGCCCGACGACAACAACACGTCGCCCGGAGGGCCGGCGGAGCGTCTGCGCGCTGCCACGGCGCCCCGGCGGTCGCCGCTCGGCTCGTCGGCGCTCACGGCGAGGATCGCCGTGCCGTTGCCGGCCGCCAAAGCGGTGTCGAGGGCCTCGGCGAGGCGCGCCCGCAGGCCGTTGCGCATTGCCAGCCGATCCACGACGACCTCGATATCGTGGCGGCGATAGCGGTCGAGCGCCGGCGGATTGGCCAGGTCGAGGATCTCACCGTCGACGCGCGCCCGCACGTAGCCTTGGCGCAGCAGCTCGCCGAACAGGTCGCGGTATTCGCCTTTCTGCGCGCGAATCCTGGGCGCCAGGATCGTGAAGCGCGTGCCCTCGGGCAGCGCCATGACGCGCGCCAGCATTTGCTCGCGCGTCTGCGCGCTGATCGGGCGGCCGCATTGCGGGCAGTGCTGGCAACCGGCTCGGGCGAACAGCACGCGCAAATAGTCGTGAATCTGCGTGACCGTCCCGACCGTGCTGCGCGGGTTCCAGCCGCTTGTCTTCTGCTGGATCGAGATCGCCGGGGCCAGCCCCGCGATCTGGTCCACGTCGGGCTTGGGCAGCTCGCCCAGAAACTGCCGCGCGTAGGCGCTAAGTGACTCGACGTAGCGACGCTGGCCTTCAGCGTACAGGGTATCGAACGCCAGGCTGCTCTTGCCGCTGCCGGAAACCCCCGTGAAGCAGACCAGCTTGTTGCGCGGGATTTCGAGCGCGACGTTCCGCAGGTTGTGCTCGCGCGCCCCGGTGACCCGGATGACGTCGGCTGCGGCCGGCGGCGGCGCGGGTCCCAGGCTGGAGTCGCTCGTGCTCATAAGGCGGAAAAAGCCGCCCGCGGCCGAAGGCCGAGTCAGGGCGGCTATGTTGTGCGCAGCGCGCTACCGCTAGGTCGGCGGCAGCTCGATAATCGACTGTGTCTTGACGATCGTCCGCTCGTGCGGATACGCGTGAAAGGCGTGGACGTGGAACTCGGCGTCGCGCGCCTCGTGGTCGATGTACGTGAACGGCACCAATTCTCCCTCGCCCCACGCCTCGTACGCGTAGAACCAGCCGCGGCGCTCCGTGTGGCGCAGCAGATCGAAGTGAACCGACTTGTACAACGCCTGGTCCATCGTCTCGACCTGGGTGCTGACCATGTAGCCCCAGCCGTCCGGCGTGCGCCGTTCGTGATCGCGCTCGCCCTTCAGCCGGAAACGCGAAATGACGCCGCGCGCCGGAACCGCCTCGGTGTCGTGCGTCAGCAGCTCCGTGAGCGAGCGCGACCCCATCGTCACGGTCAGCACGTGGCTCAGCCCCACGACCCAAATGTCTGCGTGGTAGCGGCCCTGCTCGACCCGGTAGTCGGCAAAATGCCGGAACAGCTCCGGATGCAACGCACGGTCGAACGCAAGTAGATGCAGATCCGCAGCTTGCAGCGCTAGCGCTCCGGGCTCGGTCTTCCTCAGTGTGTCTTCTGTCACCGCAAGTCCCTCTACACCGTTAGCAAGATTCTAGTATACCACGCTTTCCGCAAAACTCGCACACAATTGTGCGGCTGTCACTGCTCAGTACGCCTCGGACCCGCTTCCCGTTCGCCGGTGCCACGGCATCGTGGACACGCCGGGCTCTGGTTGCCGCCCGGCAAGCTGCGGAGGAAGGCGTAATCGTAGATTCCCGCGGCGTGCCCGTCTTGCCACGTGATTCGTAACGCTCGTAACGCATAGTTCCCGACCAACTCCACTTTCTCCGCAACGGCCATCCTCCGCTGGACCTCCGGCGGCGGCACAGTTGGCAGCCGTGTACCCGTCGTCGCCTCACGCTCCGTCCGGCACGCCGCACACGGGCAACCGCGGCGTAGGAGCGACAGCGGATACACGCTTACTTCCCCATCCTCCCAGCAAATACGCAATTCCCTGGCCCGGTCCAACTCAATCTGTACCGGGCGAGCCCCGGATCCAGCCATTCTCCTGCTACCTGCCTGCTCGCCGGGCGCCGCTGGACCCGCTTGGGCCGTCCGCCACGCGCCGCGTCATTCGCGGGCCGCTGCGGCCGTCCGCGTGCGGCGAATGCGCACTTTTGGCGGCGGGGCAGGCTCCGTGGGCGGCGTTTCGACGAACGCCGAGCCGAGCTTGCGCAGCCGCTCGGCGCGACGACGTAAAAGCGTCTCGGTCTTCAAACGACGCAGATCACGCAGTGCCTTTCCGACCCAGGCCTCGACGTTCTTCGCCGCGGTCTCCGGGTCGCGATGCGCTCCGCCGAGCGGCTCGGCGATGACGGCGTCGATCAAATCCAGCCGCTTCAGGTCCTGTGGTGCAAGGCGCAGGGCCTCCGCCGCGCGCGGGGCGTGCTCCGCGGACTTCCACAGGATTGCCGCGCAGCCCTCGGGACTGATAACTGAATAATACGAGTGCTGCATGACGGCCACCTGGTCGGCTACCGCGATGCCAAGTGCCCCGCCGCTCCCACCCTCGCCGATGACCACCGCGACGACGGGCGTCGGCAAGCGCGACATCTCCATCAAGCTGACGGCGATCGCACGGGAGATCCCGCGCTCCTCGGCGCCAACGCCAGGGTATGCGCCCGGCGTGTCTACGAGGCAGACGATGGGCACGCGGAACTTCGCGGCGAGCTGCATCTTCTGAATGGCCTTGCGATAGCCTTCGGGGTGGGCGCAACCGAAGTTGACCTCGATCTTTTCGCGCGTCTCGCGGCCTTTTTGGTGTCCGATAATCATGACGCGATGGCCGGCCATGCGGGCGAATCCGCACACGACCGCCTTGTCGTCGCCGAAGAGCTTGTCGCCGTGCAGCTCGCAAAAGTCCTTGGTGAGCAGCCGGATGTAATCGCGCGTCAGCGGACGCCGCGGGTGGCGTGCCACGAGCACGTTCTCCCACGGTGTGAGGTTGGCGTAGGACTGTCGGAGCGCACTCTGCAACTGCCCGCGAATCCCCGCTATCACGCCGGCGTAGTCGCGTCCCGAATCGCCCTGGAGTCCCTCCAGCCTCTGGATTTCCTGCTCCATCTTCGCGATGGGCTTCTCGAACTCCAGAACGTAGGTGGGGGAGCTACCAGCCGGGCTTCCAGCAGTAGGCTCTGAACTCATAGGTCTCCCAGAAGACAGCCGCGCCAGCGACAGGTTTGCCAACCTGCTCCCATCTTCTGTTCGTTACAGGTCGAGATGATAGACCAGCGGCGGCGGCAGGGCAAGACAAAACTGGTTTTCAGGCTGATCGACGGATGAAGACACGCGCTCGGTTGGGCGCGTAGTTAGCAGTAAGTACTTAACCTTACGTATTTTATACGCGCATGGGCCTGTTTCGTGTCGTGCGCGGTAACGGACTCCTCCGGACCCCGTCGCGGGTTGCTCCGGACCTCGCTCCGACGCAGGGACCAAAGTATCATCTATGTCGGTCCGCACGGAACGCTGCCAAGGTGCCTCGGGGCGAGAGGAGGAAATGCAGCGGTGGGTGTATATCGTATCGAGGTCGGGCTCCGAAGCGCCGCCAGTGGCCAGGCGCCGGATCTCCACCTGATGAGCCTGCTCCAGGAGGCCGGACTGGCTGGCGCCGCCTCTGCTTGGTCGTCGCGGCTGTTCTATGTCGAGGGGGCTGCCCTGGACCGCACCCAGGCTGGGCAGATTGCTGAGACGCTGCTTGTCGACCAGGTCACGGAGCGCGCTGAGGTGCTGGGCGAGAGCGACCATGTCCCGGAGGCCGAGCGAGGGCGGACGGCGATCGAAGTGCACCGTCGTCCGGGCGTGATGGACCCGGTTGCAGAGAGTGCACTGGCCGAGCTACGGGCGGAAGGGTGGGCGGTCGAAAGCGTCCGTACCGGGCGTCGGTACATCATCCGGGGGCCTGCATCATCGCCGGCGGTCCTCGAGACGGCTCGTCGGATCCTCGCAAACGACTGCGTTGAAGAAGTGGTTCTTGGGACGGTGGGAATCCGCGCTGCCTCTCAACCGCCGGTATTCGAGTTCGAACTTCGCCACATTATGTTGCGCGGTCTGGACGATACCGCCCTGGAGCAACTGTCGCGCTCCGCGCATCTCTTCCTGTCGCTGGCTGAGCTGCGGGCGATACAGGACCACTACGGCGAACTGGGCCGCGAGCCCACGGACCTGGAACTGGAGACGCTCGCGCAGACGTGGTCGGAACATTGCGTGCACAAGACGCTCAGGGCCACCATCGTCTATCAAGGGGCGCCGCTGCCGTTCCCGGACGGCGTTGGAGCGGACGCCGCGGCGGTGGCGTCGGAGAGCACGCGCCGGTACGGAAATCTGCTCGGAGAAACGATTGCGCGGGCGACCGAGGAGCTCATCGCCGCGGGCCACGGCCCTCAGTGCCTCTCAGTCTTCAAAGACAACGCGGGCGTGATCGCATTCGACGAGGACTACGGCGTCGCGTTCAAGGTTGAGACCCATAATCATCCGTCCGCGATCGAACCGTACGGCGGCGCGGCGACGGGCATTGGCGGCGTGATCCGGGACGTCATCGGCTGCGGTCTCGGCGCCAAGCCGATCGCGAGCACGGACGTGTTCTGCGTTGCCCCGGTCGACTGGCCGCCGGATCGGCTGCCCAAGGGCGTGCTGCATCCGCAGCGCGTGCTTCGCGGCATCGTGCAGGGTGTGGCCGACTACGGGAACCGGATGGGGATCCCGACCGTCAACGGCACGGTGTACTTCGACCCGCGATACCTGGGCAATCCGCTCGTGTTCTGCGGCAGCGTTGGGTTGATCCCCCGTCGGATGGTTCAGAAGGCGGCTCAGCCCGGCGACCTGATCGTGGTGATCGGCGGACGGACGGGGCGGGATGGGATTCACGGAGCCACGTTCTCGTCTGCCGAGTTGACGGACACGCACGCGGACGAGTTCTCCCACGCCGTCCAGATCGGCAACGCGATCACGGAGAAGCGGTTCCTCGACGCCATCCTGCAAGCGCGCGACGACGAGTCCGGGTGCCTGTACACGGCGATCACCGACTGCGGCGCCGGCGGGTTGAGCAGTGCGGTGGGCGAGATGGCCGAGGACATCGGGGCCGTGGTCGAGCTGGACCGGGTGCCGCTGAAGTACGCCGGCTTGCGCTATGACGAGATCTGGATCAGCGAAGCGCAGGAACGCATGGTCGTCGCCGTGCCGCCTGCCCGGCTCGACCGGTTCCTGCACATCATGCAGGACGAAGAGGTCGAGGCGACGGTGATCGGCCGGTTTGGCACCGAGCAGCCGCGCGCGCCGTGGCTTGTACTGCGCTACCGGCAGCAAGTGGTCGGCGACCTCGACTTGGCATTCCTGTACGACGGCTTTCCGCGGTCGGAGCGCGTTGCGGAATGGTCATCGCCCGCGGCGACGCGCGCGTATCCTGCCGCGGCGGAGGCGCGCGACGAGACCGGCGGCCTTGCGACGGCGCTCCGGCGACTGCCGGACGAGTTGGCGCGCCCGAACGTCTCGTCGAAAGAGTGGATCATTCGCCAGTACGACCATGAAGTGCAAGGCGGCAGCGTGGTCAAGCCGCTGGTCGGGCCGGGGCACGGGCCGGCGGATGCGGCGGTGCTGCGGCCGCGGCTGGATTCGTACCGCGGCGTCGCCCTCGGGTGCGGGCTGGCGCCGCACCTGTCGGACAGTGACCCATACTGGATGGCGGCCGCGTCGATCGACGAGGCGCTGCGGAACGTCGTCAGTGTCGGCGGGAATCCGGACCGCACGGCCCTGCTCGACAATTTCTGCTGGGGGCGGAGCGACGACCCGCAGCAACTCGGCGCGCTCGTCCGCGCGTGCCAGGCGTGCTACGACGTCGCCAAGGCGAATCGCACGCCCTTCATCTCCGGCAAGGACTCGCTCAACAACGAGTTCGCGCTGGATGAGGCCGACGTCGAGCCGTTGCTCGAGACGCTGCGACAGCGCGCGGCAACGGAAGGCGTCGAGGCGGAGCGTCTCCGTGCCCTGCTGTCCGAGTTGGAGTCGCGCGTGCGAACTCGGCGCCGGCTGGCGATTCCGCCGACGCTGCTCATCAGCGCCGTCAGCGTGGTCGACGACGTGCGGCGGTGCGTAACGCCCGATTTGAAGTACGCCGGTCACGACGTCCTGCTCGTCGGCGGCGTGCCGCAGACAGACTTCTCGCTGGCGGCCGCGGCGACGATTCATCGCACCGTGGCGGAGCTGATCCACAAACGGCTTGTGGCGGCGTGCCACGACGTGGCGGACGGCGGCTGGCTGGTGGCGCTGGCGGAGATGGCCATTGCCGGCGATCGCGGCGTGGAGCTGCACGACGACCCCCGCGCACCGCAGGGGCCGTTGGCGGAGTGCTGCGCCGGCTACGTCGCCGAAGTGATCGACTGCACGGCCGCCGTGGGCGCGCTTGAGCAAAGCGGGGTTGCGTGGGCCAAGGTCGGTCGTGTACGCGCGGATCAAGCCCTGGCATACGGCGGAACGACGGTGGAGGTGGCCGACTTGCGGGCGGCCTGGTCAGGCCGCCGACGTTGAGCGGTGTGCGTCACACGGAATCCGACGAGCGCTCGTCGACGTCCGTGCGGTCTTCGGCTTGGTTGTCAGGCAGGGAGCGAGCCCGGCCAGGCGCGCGGCCTGGGTCACAGAAATGGGTGCGCCACTCGTTTCGGGTCCAGCCGATAATGGCGGCGGTTAGCACGACGGTGACCGCCGTTCCCGCGACCACCCACGTCCATCCGCCGAGCTCGGCGATCAGGCCCATTGCACCACCACGCGCAGGACGCCTTTACCAGCGTGCCGACGGCTATAGAATGAAGCTGACCATGGCATTGTGCAAGGAGGACGAGCCTTGCCAGGCAGTCAAGCGTGACGACGGGACCGGGCACTTTGGAGTACGAGAGTCCGACGGCCGGCCAGGTCGCGCTGCGCACGCTGCGCGAGCGCCGGCGACGCGTGTTGCGCAGCGTGCTGACGATCGTGGCGGTTTTCCTGGTGATGGTCGCGGTCGTCGTCATCAACCGCGACGAGGCGAATATCCGCTCGTGCGCGCAGCGCATGGAAGCCGCGCGACAGGTGTTCCAAACGCTGCAGGACCAGGGGCTGCCGCCGCCCCCGGCGTTGCCGCTGCCGAGGGAAGGGCTCGACGCCGACGAGCACCGGCGTCTGGTTCAGGAGCTGCAGAGTCACGTCTACTACGATGCGCTCTTCGACCATCGGCCCGGCACGTCGCACGAGGTCGGCGTGTGCTGCTGCCGCGAGCCGCACGCGCGCCTGCTCGGGCCCGACGGGCGCCACGTGCTCGTCTTCGACACAGCGACGGGGAAATATGCCGTGCTCTGGCTGCGCGAGACGGAGTTTGCCCGGCGTGCCGACGAGCTGGGATTGCGCATCCCGGACGAGGACTAACCCGCGTGCGCCACAGCTCCCCGAGGCGGTCCCCGCGATGAACCGGTTCGAGTACCACGACGGGCAGCTACGGTGCGAGGGGCAGCCGCTGCGCGACTTGGCAGCGCGTTTCGGCACCCCGTTGTACGTGTACTCGGCCGAGACGTTCCGGACGCACTTCGCACGCCTCGCACACGCCTTCGGCGCCCTGCAGCCGCGGATCTGCTACTCCGTCAAGTGCTGCCCGAACCTGGATATCCTGCGCTTGCTGGCGGCGTGCGGCAGCGGCTTCGACATCGTCAGCGGCGGGGAGCTGTTTCGCGTGCTGCGTATCGGCACGCCCCCGGACCGGATCGTGTTCGCCGGCGTCGGCAAGACCGAGCGCGAGATCGACGAAGCCCTCGCGGCGCGCGTCGGCCTGCTGAACGTGGAGTCCGCAGGCGAGTTGGAGCTGCTGGCACGCGCGGCCCAGCGCCACGCCGTCACGCCGGATGTCGCCCTCCGCATCATCCCGGACGTGGACGCGAAGACCCACGCCTACACGACGACCGGCACGCGGCACAACAAGTTTGGCATCCCCCTCGACCAGGCCGCCGACCTGTATCGCCGTTTCGGCGCCTCGCCGCTCGTGCGGCTGCGCGGGCTGCACCTGCACATCGGCTCCCCGGTGAGCGACCCGGAGCGGTACGCGCTGGGCATCCGCCGGGCGTTGCAGCTTATCGACACGCTGCGGGCGGAGGGGTTGACGGTGGATACGCTCGACATCGGCGGGGGCTACGGGGCGCACTACGTCGGCGACGACGCGCCGTCCGCGGACGCGTATGCGCAGGTTATCGTGCCGCTGCTCGCAGACCGCGGGCTGCGGGTGATTCTGGAGCCCGGCCGGTCGATCGCCGCCAACGCCGGCGTGCTCGTGACGCGCGTGCTGTACGTCAAGACGTCGGGGCGGCGGCGGTTCGTCGTCGTGGACGCCTCGATGAACGAGCTGATCCGTCCGGCGTTGTACAGCGCTTATCACTTCATCTGGCCGGTCGATGCCGGCCCGCGCATCCCGCAGGACTGGTCGCCGAACCAGCCGTTTGACGGGCTGCGGCGGTGCGATGTGGTCGGCCCCGTGTGCGAAAGCGGTGATTTCCTGGCCAAGGGCCGCCGCTTGCCGCCGGTGCAACCCGGGGACCTCCTGGCGGTGCATACGGCGGGAGCGTACGGGATGGCGATGGCCAGCCAGTACAACTCGCGGCCGCGGGCGGCGGAAGTGCTGGTCGACGGCGGCGCGGTCCGTCTCATGCGTCGGCGAGAGACGTACGAGGACCTGATCGCCGCCGAGCATGTCCCGCCCGAGTGACACGCGGCGCCATCAGGTCGACACTACTCTCCATGCGAGCTATCCTCGGGACATGGAAGTCACTCGCCGTTTGGAGCAATTCGTCGCGCCGTCGCAGGGCGTCGTGCTCACCGTCGGCAACTTCGACGGCGTGCACCTGGGGCACGCCCAGATTGTCGCGACAGCCCGCTGCGTCGCCGCACGTTTCCGTGTTCCTACCGTCGCGATGACGTTTGAGCCGCACCCGCTGGCCGTGCTGGCGCCCGAACGCGCCCCCGCCAGGCTCACGACGCTGCCGGAGAAGCTCGCCCTCCTGGAACGGTGCGGCGTCGACTTCTGCATCGTGCTGCGCAGCGAGCCGGCCCTGTTGGCCATGGAGGCCGAGGATTTTCTGGCCAGCGTGGTGGCGCACTGCCGGCCGCGGGCGATCGTGGAGGGGCCCGACTTCAACTTCGGTCGTGGACGCGGCGGATCGATCGAGACGCTGGCGCGGCACGCGGCCCGCTGGGGTTACCAGTTGCACAAAGTCGCCGCGCTGCACTGCGAAGCGCTGTCGCCCCGGCCGACGGTCGGCAGCTCGTCGATCCGTCAGGCGTTGCGCGACGGCCGCATTGCGGAAGCCAACGCCATGTTGGGGCGGCCGTATCGCATCGTCGGTACGACGGGACACGGCGCCGGGCGCGGGACGCCGCTCGGTTTCCCGACCGCAAACCTGGAGGCGATCGCGCACCTCCTGCCGCAGGAGGCCGTGTATGCGGCGATCGCGCAGTTGGAGGACGGCGAGATACGCCTGGCGGCGGTCAACATCGGCCCGCAGCCGACGTTCGGGGAAGAGCACTCGCGCGTCGAGGCCCACGTGCTGGATTGCGCGGACGATTTGCGCGGCCAACGTATGGGCGTGCACTTTCTGGCCCGGCTGCGAACGCAGATGAAGTTCTCAGGACCGGATGAACTGGCTTGTCAGATCCGCCAGGACGTGGCCGCCACGCGCGCGTTTGCGGCGGAGGTCGACGCGCTGCGTCGCTCCGTCCCGGTCGCGCTTTAGCGCCGGCGGAGCAGCAGGCTCGCGAGGCCGAGCAGCAACGTGCTGGCCGGCTCGGGCGTGATGTGGGCCGAACCGACATTCAGCACCGGATGCCCGATGTCCTCGGTGATAAATGCCCCCGGATCGACGTACAGTTCGGCATCATAGTGGCCGGGGGCGAAGCGCACCGCACCGAGCAAGTACGTCCGGCTGACGCGGTCGTACAGGTTCCAATCGTAGGAGCTGTCTGACACGTTCCTCAGGCCCGCCGACGCGGTGCCCGAGCAGATTTGTGGATTCTGCCTGTACTCAGGGTCGCTCGCGGGGGTGTAGGGCCCGTCCCAGCGCTTGGAACCATGAGCCCCGTTCAGATCGTCCATGACGTACCAGGCCATGTCCGTGACGCCACCGGTAGGGGCCACCACGCCCACATGCATACCTTCGACCTTCAGGTTGTCCCGCTCGCCGTTGAACTTCAGCCAGACGTACGCCCATTCGCCGGAGCCTGCGGCGATGGTGGGCGTCCCGTTGACGCCGGCGGCGCCGTTGAGGGCGTACGGCGGAGGCGTGCCGCTGGCGTCCATCTGAACATCCGTCGTGGGGTCGAACGCACGCGCCGGGTTCGTCAGTCCGGTCCCGTCCGCGGATGACGTGAAGAACAGGTCAATGCTCGCGCTGGCCGACGCAGCCAGCGCCAAGGTCGCCAATACGACGTGTGTTTTTCTCATGGTCCCGTCTCCCACCAAGGTGCCAGGGAGCACTCCCTACCTCCCCAGAGCATCGTACCCCCGTCTGTGCTGAGTTGCAACGGGTGACCGGCGTGGCCGGCACAACGGTTCGGGGAGCGGCGTGGCGTACGACGGGGGGTAGTCCCGGCGCATAGGGACCGCCGCGCCATCTTCGAAACGGCTCGGCGACGGCCCTGCCCTCCCTGGCCGAGGCGCAAAAGAAGAGGAGCCGGACCAGCGTCCGGCTCCTCGATGACTTTCAGCTTTGTCTGTCTAAGTCACAGACTAGCGACGGCGGAGCAGCAGGCCCAGACCGATCAGCAACAGGCTGGCCGGCTCGGGGGTGATACGCGCGCCGTAAATGTGCTGCGTCGGGTACTGGACGCCACCGTCGTAGGCGATGCCCAGCTCGCCGATGATCGGGGTCAGGTCATAGTTGCCCGGGGCGACCTTGAGCGCGCCGAGCAAGTAGATCGTCGAGCGGCCGGTGGTGCCGCTATACGCGCCCTGGAGGTTGTAGCCCGGCCCGGTGGCAGATGGCCACCAGCCGTAGCCGTCGCCGACGTCGCCCCAACGCAGCGATGCGTTGGCTCTCGGCAGGCCCCAGGTCTGGACCGCAGCCAGAATCTGCGGGTTCATCTTGAACTCCGGATCAGCGGCGGCTTGGTACGCACCGTCCCACCGCTTGCCCAGCGGGGCAGAACCATCGTCCTCGTCACCGAGCGCGTTGTCGACGACGTAATACGCCTTGTCGACAAGGGGTACCGTCGAATTCCAGCCCAACTGCAGGCCCTGAACCTTGGTCCCGAGCGTCTCGTGATTGAACTGGAACCAGATGTACAGCGTATCGCCATCAGTCAGCGGGTTGATCGTCGGCACAACCGGCGTGTACTGGATGGCGACGTTGCGGTCCAACCTGTACAGCGGGTTGGTGAACGGGGACACATCCCGTTGCGCATCACCGGTGGGATCGAAATTCAGCCCGGGGTTCGCGAGCCCGCCGATGTACCCGGCGTTCGCCGGGTTGGCCGAGGTCACGAAGATGTCGACACCTGCCAGTGCCGATGCCGCAACCGTTGCGACGATCAAAACAGCTAGTACTTTCTTCATAATGCCAATCTCCCATCAAAGTGCCAGTGGAGGTGCTTCCTACCTCCTGAGACCGTTATCACGCGAGGGTGACGCTCACCCTTCCTCTCACGACTCTTATTTATACCCCGGTGGATTGCTGATTGCAAGCGCGATCTATTGAATTTTCTCTTATCGAGGCGGATGTCCGCCATGCCGCCGGCGGGCCGGCGGCGCCACACCCGGCGCGATCATTCCAGCCGCAAGCCCCGCGGCTCTAAGCCAATATAAATGGCCCTGTTATGCGACTTGCCCGGTCGCTGCGCCCTCCCGCCGCCGCCCAGGTGTCCCGCCGGACCGCACGGGCCGGAACTGGCGCCACCGACGGGCCTTCCGCGCTGGCCCCACGCGCGGCGGGGGGGGGAATCGCAAAACTGTGGCGGTCGGCCGCGGTCGGCGCGCCGCTCGGTAGTACGCGGTGGGACCGGGCGAGCAGAGGCCCAAGCGCAAGCCCGGGCTTGCCGGCGGGCTTCGCGTTTCCCGTCGGCGCGCGTTGGCCGGGAATCCGTCGCTGGCGCATTGGGCTCTGACCCCCGTCTCCCGCCAAGGCCCGCCGGTACGCCCGTGGCCGCCTACATTCTCGGAATAGGCTTGCCGCCGGGCCTGAGTTGTGGTAGTCTGCCGCGGTTGTAACAAGATGTAGTGGTCGCGGTCTGACTGGCGCGGTCGCGCACGGCTTCAGCATGGGATAGTGTGCCTTTGGAACAGCCGCTGTGTTTCTGAAAAGAGCCGTCCTACAAGGTTTTAAGAGCTTCGCCGACCGGACCGAGTTCGAGTTCGGCGGGGGCATTACGGCCGTCGTCGGCCCGAACGGCTGCGGCAAGAGCAACATCCTCGACGCGATCCGCTGGGTGCTCGGCGAGCAATCCGCCAAGAGCCTCCGCGGGGACCACATGGCCGACGTGATCTTCGCCGGCTCGCGCTCCCGTAAGCCGGCGAGCTTCGCCGAGGTCGAGCTGACTTTCGACAACACCACCGGCGTGCTGCGCCGCGACGAGCCCGAGGTGATCGTCGGCCGCGTGCTTTATCGCAGCGGCGATAGCGAGTACCGGCTCAACGGGACGTCGTGTCGGCTGAAAGACGTGCGCGAGCTGCTGCTGGACACGGGCGTCGGCGTGGACGCGTACAGCGTGATCGAGCAGGGACGCGTCGATCTGCTGTTGCAGTCGAGCCCGCAGCAACGGCGGGAAACCTTCGAAGAGGCGGCGGGGATCAGCCGGTACAAGCTGCGGCGCACCGAGGCGCAGCGCCGGCTCGAGCGGACGCAGAACAACCTCCTGCGGCTCAAAGACATCATCGACGAGGTCGAGAAACGGCTGCGCAGCGTGCGCCTGGCGGCGGGAAAAGCCCGGAATTATCAGCAATACGACGCGCGCCTGCGGGAGCTGCGCGCGACGTTCAGCCTGGCGGAGTTTCACGAGCTCGAGCAGGGGCGCGCCCAGGTGCAGCACGAGATCGACGAGCTGGCCGAGGCGCTGCGGGAGGAACGCGCCCGTCTGGCCGAGCTGGAGGCGACGGCGACCGAGCTTGGACACGCGCTCCAGGCCCAGGACGACCGGATCCAGGCGGCGGACACGGAGCTGCATGAACTGCAGGCCGGGCTGCGGGCGCTCGAGGAGCGCATTACGCAGAGCGAACGGCGTCTGGCCGATGCGCAAGCAGCGCGCGAGCGCCGCGAGGTGCAAATCGCGGAAATCGTCCGGCAACGCGAGGTGCTGACGGAGCGCCTGGCGGCCGAGCAGGCCGCGCACGCGGACCTGGTGGCTGCCGAAGATGCGGCGAGCACGCGAATCGGCGTGCTGCAAGCCGAGCGGCAGGCCGCGGAGCAGCGGTGCGAAGAAGCGCGGCACGCGTTGGAGCACGAACGCGTGGCCTCGTTCGACGCGGCGCGCCGCGCGGCGCTGGTGCAGAACGAGCAAGCGAACTTGCAGCCACAGCGGCAGCGCCTGGCCGCGGTTATCGAACGCTTGACCGCGCGGCAGCGCGAGATCGAGGACGAAGTGGCGCGGCTCGAGGAGCGCCAGGCCGGCCTCGTGCAGCGCGGCGAGCAGCTCGACGAGCAGGCGGGCGCGCTGGCGGAAGAGCTGCGGGCGGACGACGCGCGCCGGGCCGCGCTTGACGCCGAGGCCGACCAGCTCGACGAGGAGATCAGTCAGGCGAAGGAGCAGCGTACGGCGCTGATGTCGCGGCTGGCGCTGCTGGAGGACATGGAGCGGCGTCTGGAAGGCGTCGACCAGGGGACGCGCGCCGTATTGGCGTGGCGCGACGAGGCGGGTTCGCCGGGCGGAGTGCTCGACCTGGCGGCGGAGTTGTTACGGATCGACGATCCGCGCGTCGCCTCGCTTCAGGTCGTGCTGGCCGGCTTCGAGAGTCACGTGGTCGTGCAAGACACGGCCGCTTTCGTGGCCGAGTCGGAGCGCCGCGGTGCGCCGTCGGGGCCGCTGCGCGTGCTGGGCCTGGATCGAGTGGCGCCGCGGCCGCTGGCCGCGGGCTACGAGGGTACGCCGGGGTTCGTGGCGCGGGCGTGCGATTGGGTGCGTTGCGCGGAGGGATTCCGGCCGCTGGCGGAACAGCTCCTCGGACGGACGATCGTGGTGGACACGCTGGAGCGTGCCTTGCGGCTGGCGGCCGAAGCGCTGGCCGGCTACGTGTTCGTCACGCTCGACGGGTGGACGGTGCAGCCAGACGGGCGCTTGACGTGGGGCGCGGCCCAGGCGGCGGGGGGGCTCATCAGCCGCAAGGCCGAGATTCGGCAACTGCGCGGCGACCTGGAGGACGTCGAGGCGCGGCTGGTGCTGGCCACGCGGCGGCGGATGGAGCTCGAGCAGGCGATTTCCGACCTGCACCTGCGGCGTGAGGCAGCGTTGCAGCGGATTGCGACCGTGCAGCGCGAGCACGCGGAAGTGCGCGCCGAGTGCACCCGCGCGGATGACGAGCGGCAGCGGCTCGCGCGGGAGACGATGCTGGTGGCGGGCGACCTGGCCAGTCAGCAGCGCGCGGTGGCGGAACTCGCCGAGCAGGCGTCGCGGCTGAGCGCGGAGAGTACCGCGGCGGACGCGGCCCAACACGAACATGAGTTGCGCGTGGGGGCGCTGGCACAGGAGTTGGCGCTGTCGGAGGCCGCCGTCGCCGAGCGCTCCGGCGCCTGCACCGAGGCCCTCGTGGAACGCGGGCGGGTGGTCGAGAAGCGGGCGGCGGCCGAGCAGAGCCTGCGCGAGTTCGAGAGCCGTCGGGCCGCCTGCGCGGCTGAGGAAAGCCAGGTGCGGCGCGAGACCGACGAAGCGCAGCGGCAAAGCGCAGCGCTGACGGAGGAGCTGCGGCAGGCGCGCGAGCAGCAGACCGAGCAAACGGCGGAAGGCGAGCGCCGGCAGGCGAACGTGCTGCAGATGCGCGAGCAGCGCCAGACGCTGCGCCAGCAGCTCGAAGAGCAGAGCGCAGCGGCACGCGAGGCGCAGCGGCGGATCGAGGCGGCCGACGCGGTCCTGCACGAGAAACAGGTTGCGCTACGCGAAAACGAGGTTCGTCGGGAGGCGCTGGTGGCGCGGGGGCGCGAGGAGCTGGGGCTGGACCTCGCGGAACATTACGCCACGTACCAGCACGCGGAGCAGGACTGGGAGGCGATCAAGACGGAGATCGCCGAGTTGAAGGGGAAGGTCGCGCGGCTGGGCAACGTCAACCTGGATGCGATCGCCGAGTTGGAGGAGCTGACGCCGCGCTACGAGCACCTGATGGCGCAGCAGGCCGACCTGACGAGCGCGATCGAGCGCTTGCAGGCGTTGATCGTGGAGCTGGATGCCGAGTCGCGGGCGCGTTTCCTGGCGACGTTCGAGCAGGTGCGGCTGAATTTTCAGGAGATGTTCCGCAAGCTCTTCGGCGGCGGCAAGGCCGACGTGGTGCTCGAGGACCCGGAGCGGCCGCTCGAATGCGGGGTGGAGATCATCGCGCGGCCGCCGGGCAAAGAGCCGCAGTCGATCTCGCTGCTGTCGGGCGGCGAGAAGACGATGACGGCGGTGGCGCTGCTGATGAGCGTGTTCAAGTGCCGGCCGTCGCCGTTTGCAATCTTAGATGAAGTTGATGCAGCCCTTGATGAATCGAACACGGAGCGTTTCAATAGCGTGCTGCAAGAGTTCCTGTCGCATACGCAGTTCGTGGTGATCACGCACAGCAAGCGGACGATGGCGAGCGCAGATGTCCTGTACGGTATCACGATGGAAGAACCGGGCGTGACCAAGCGCGTGAGCGTCCGGTTCGAGGAGCGCGTGCAAACGCCCAATGTGGCGTGAGTGTTTCCTGTTTCCTTTTTTTAGTGAGGTTGCGCCATGGCTAAGAAGAAAGCCAAGAAGAAGACCGCGAAGAAGGGCAAGAAGGCGAAGAAGGCCAAGCACGCCAAGCGGCGCTGCGGGCCCTGCTAGCCAGGATGGAGGCGTGTCCGGTGCCGCATTCGATGGTGAACGGCATGCGACCTGATCTGCCCGTGCTGACCGGCGGCTGGACCGACAAGCGGTCCACGGCCGGCTGCCCGGGGTAAGCGCCATGTAGAACGGCCCGCCTGACCGGCGGGCCCGACAGAACAGTCGCGGAATCCATCGCAAGGCGACCGAAGACACGCAGGCCTTTCTGGGGCACGCGCAACACGTCGTCGTCTCTGCCGGCGAGCGAAGCACGTATCGCCGACGTCCTGCCAAATGGCAGGGAGACACAACCCATTGGGGTGTTGCGCGTGCCCCCGGTTTGTTTATGTGCGATCCAGCGGGCGCCGCGGCGGAGCGGCCGCGCGCTGTGCTTTTGCGGCGCCCCGCTCCGCCTCGGGGGCCGAGACTCGTTGCCGGTCCCGTGAACCTCTCCGTGCCCACGAAGAATAGGCACTCCCGTCCCGCCGCTCGGGTGCCACGAGCGGACACTGACCGATAACCTGCCGTTTGCGACGCGTCGGCCCGCTCGGCCAAGCCGGGAAAGGCGGCGACTGTGTCGCCAGAGCTGCTGGACGACGGCCCTGAGCCCGGCGTGGCGGAGCACCGGGGCTCGGCCTATCGCCCGGACGCCCGCCCGGTCGGCGGGGCGCTCATTTTGGGCAAAACTTGTCCGGCTGGCTCGCGATGCGACCGCCCAAGTGCCCGTACCAAACCGTCCAGGACAATTCCAAGCCGCATCAGCTCGTTCCGCGCACGAGATTCGCTTGAACGGCCCGAATCCGCTGAGCCGACCGGTACCGACGCAAGTGTGGACCGTTCACGCGTCGAGCCGCCCGGGAACGGTCTCGGGTGCGTGCGACGGCTGCTCCACATCGACTCGCGCCGGTCTCTGAGGACAGGCCGGCGGTTCAGACGCCGCGTCGGATCGCAACCCGCCACGTCCTGGCGTGCGTCGCATACGCAGGAAATTTGGTTGTGGACAAATCCTCCGCCGACAGTAATATAAATGGCGGTATGGGTGGAGCGCTGCCCGCCGGAAGGGCGGGTGGTGCGGTGTGCTGGGTCTGGCCGGCGGTCCAGGACGGGACGCCGCCCGCCGTGTCGCGCTGTCGCGGACGTATGTCCGACCGGATGGCGGCGTGACACGTGTGTTCGTGGGCGTCGCCCGGACGCGCCGGTTGCGCTGGTGAATGGCGAGTAGCTTACGATTCAAGGCTGTGTGGCGAAGGCGATACGGTGCTGCTGGCGGACGAGGCCTCTGGCCTCGCAGGCGCATCAGAGAGCGTGCAGTAGTGCGCCGCTCGACGTGTTGACCGAGCGGCGTGTCGGGCCAGATTCGCTGGCCAGGAGATGAGCAATGCGAAGAGGCTTGAAGAGAGCGGCATTCACGCTGATTGAGTTGTTGGTAGTGGTCGCGATCATCGCGCTGCTGCTGTCGATCCTGCTGCCGAGCTTGAGCGGCGCCCGCGAGCAGGGCAAGCGGGCCAAGTGCCTGTCCAACCTGCGCAGCATCGGGCTGTCGATCCATCAGTACGCAAATGACGACCCGGCGGAGCAGACCATCCCGATCATGCGGCAGATGATCCAAGACGTATCGACGATTGGGCTAACGGCCGACGGGGGCTATTCCCTGTGGCGGACCGCGAACTGGTTCTGCTGGGGCGGGCGCTCAGGGCAGAAAGTCTTCAAGGTCTCCGCCAAGGGTGGGTATGCCCTGGCGAAGGACATGCCCCTTGACTCCTCCGGCGGCACGCCGGTGCTGAGGCCGGACTACGACGCCACCGAGCGTCCTTTGAACCTGTACATAGTCAGCGGCGTCGGCATCGAGGACCAGAAGCGGATGGAGTGGTTCAGTTGCCCCGGCGATACGGGGTACCCGGATGACGCGCGGGTCGACGACTCCCCGCAGCCGTACAATGCGCTGCGACCGTGTTACGACACGCTGGGCAGCAGCTATCGCGGCAGTCTCTCGAGTTTTAACTTCTACCCGGGGGGCAATAAACCCTCGAAGGCGGCGTTTTCTTGCGGCATCTGGGGACTCCGCCTCTCCTCGCTGGTCGACACCGGGCGGGTCGTGCTCGCCGGCGAGCCGACATTCTTCAACATGATCGGTCAAGACGACGGCGGCGACCCGAACAGCGAAGTGCCAATGATGGGCTGGCACAAGCGGAAGATGACCGATAACCTCTTGTTCTGCGATGGCTCCACGCGCTCCACTAAGGCAGACAAGAAGGCGGAGGTGTCGCAGGGGCTGCTCGACGATCTCGCCGATATTGTCCCCGACAAGGGGTCGTTTGTAGATCGCCGCGGACCCACTTGGCGGCTGGACCCGTACCCCGTCGGTGGCGCGATCATCTGGGGCCGCAAAATCCTGCAGGACAATTTGTTCAACAACCCGGCCGCCATGTTGAAGTATCCCCTGCGGAACATGCAGGACAACTTGAGGGCGGAGTAAGGGTTGATCCGCGGCCGCGACCAATGTCGCGGCCGGAACGTGACGCAAACGACACGGGCCCGCGGCAGAGCATGCCGCGGGCCCTTTGCATTGGCGCGGTCCATAGCGCTGGCCCCGCCTTGGGCCGGGATACCCTCGGCACTGGCGATCCCGGGCGCGGGTGGCATCGGGGGGGCGCGGGCTACACGCGATGGGCCAGGAGCACCGTGATGTCGTCCGGCTGCGAGCCGCCTTCCGTGAAGTTCCGCAGGTCGGTGAGCATTTCCTTCAGCGTGGCGCTGGCGAGCTGCCCGAAGCCGTCGCACAGGATGTTCACGAAACGCTCCTCGCCAAACGTCTCCTCGCGGCGGTTCTTGGCGGTCGAAACCCCGGGCGTGGAGAGCACGAACGTCTCGCCGGGCTCCAGTTGCTCGGTGAGGAGCGGATAGACCGTGGTCTTGGCGAGGCCGAGTTCGGGCGCGGGCTCTTCTGGGGCCAGCGAGCGCTCTTCGCCGCGGGCGCTGACGATGAACGCGGCGACGTGGCCGGCCTGGGCATAGCGCAACTCGCCGGTGGCGGGGTCGATGACCCCGGTGAAGCAGTGCAGGGGGTGATCGCGCTGGCCGTCGTACAGCAGCCAGTTCAGCGCGCGGAGGAAGGCGTTGGGGCTGTCCTGGTGCATGGCGGCGGAACGGAACGCAGTCTGCGCCTGCACCATCAGGACGCCCGGCAGCGCGCCGGCGGCGGGCGTGTGGGCGACCAGGAACGCGATGGAGTTGTTCGGCAGGCGCACGACGTCGTAGATGTCCCCGGAGCGCTCGCGGCCCGGCTCGCGGAACGCACCGAATTGCAGATCGTCCGACTGCGGCAGCTTGCGGGGGGTCAGGCGCTGTTGGACCTCGTGCGCCACGCTCACCTGCCCCTCGATCATCGCGGCCCGGTTGCGCGCCAGCGACTTGAAGATGGCGTCGAGTTGGTACGCGCAGATGCTTAGCAGCAAGACGAGCAGGTCGACGTCGCGCAGATCGAAGCGCCGCCCCGAGTCGCCGTTGTCCAGGTAGACCATGCCGAGCGTCCCGTCGGGGCCGACGAGCGGGCCGGCCAGCGCGGACACGCGCTCTTCCGCGCTGATGAGGGGGATCAGGACGAACTGCGCCCGGTCCAGGATGCGCGGCTTGAGGTCGTGCCCGATCGGCGGCAGGTCCGTGGGCTGCCCCGTGATCAGCCGCCCCTCCTCGTATTCCATCGGTCCATAGTTGACGCGCCGGACCCCGATCCAGACCCGCTGCGCCGCGAACGTCGTCAGCAGCGTGCCCAGCAGCGCGTCCATGAACTCCTCGACCGAGACGCAGCCGGCGACCACGAGGTTGGCCCGGGCCACCGCGTCCAACTGGGCCGGGTGGATCGTCAGCGGTTCGTCGGATTTCCGGAGCGTCGCGCCGACCGGCAGCTTGGACTGCGCAAAACGCTCGAGGGCGGCGCGCGACGTGCCGAGCGCGCCCCGACCGGGCGACTTCTCGTCATAGTCGGGGTACACGCGCACCGCGTAGTCGAGAATTTGAATCTCGTCCCCCGGCTTGAGGTCCGCCTCGCCCGTCACCGTCATCTGATTCAGACGCACCTCGCAGGCGCCGTCCAGTTGCTTGAGCGTCCAGACGCCGTTGCGCTCCGGCCAGATGACGACCTGCTGCGCGGCGACGCGCGCGTCCGGGAGCTGGATCCGGCAGCCCTCACGCGAGCCGACGTAGACCGCTTCCAGGCCGCAGACCACATCGGCGATCATCGCTTCATTTTGCAGGACAATCAGGCGCATGCGTCACAGGCTTTCGGGCGGCGGCGCCGCGACGAACGTGTTGGCGGGCGGCCCGACGACCTGAGTCGCACGCAATTGATGGTCTCGTGCCGCGCCGCCCGAATAGTAGCGGCCCCCGTGGTGGCCGGCCAGATCCCAGGCACGATTCCGGGACGGCGGCGCGACGCGCGCCGGACGAAGGGCGGGCGGGCGCGCCGCCCTACGCCGTGGGGACGCCGAGGACGCTTTTCACCTTCGCGGCCAGTTGATCGGGCGAGAAAGGCTTGATGAGGTAGTCGTTGGCCCCCGTCTTGATGGCCTCGATGACGCGGGATTTCTCGGCTTCCGTGGTGACCATGATCACGGGGACCTTCTGGCCGGCCTGGCGCAGTGCCCGCAACGTGTCGATCCCGCTCATCTTCGGCATGTTCCAGTCGAGCAGGATCAGGTCGAACTGACCCCCCGCGAGGGCCCGCAATGCTTCCGTACCGTCGCCCGCCTCGGCGGTCTCCGTAATACCGACTAGGCCGAGCGCCTTGACCACGATGCGGCGAATCGTCAGCGAATCGTCGACGACCAACGCTTTCATCACAGGGCCCTCTAGTTCGGGTTGTACGTGACTTCCATATTGAATGTGCCTGCGTCGGATGTGAAGCCCACCTCCAGCCACACCGACTTGCTCGGGTACTTGAGCTTGTACCCGGTACCCTCCACGACGGTCGGCAGCCCCAGTTCCAGGGGCGGGTGGCAAGCTAGCTTCGCCTTCGCGGAGCCGGCCACCATGTTCACCAGTTCCGAGATGGCGTCCACGACCTCTTCGTTGACGTGGCTGATCTCGGAGCCGAGCATCCGGCTGGCTACGCACAGGGCGGTTGCCGGCGGAAAGCGCAGGGCGACGACGCCGCTGATCTGGCCGCTAATGCCCACGATGGACGTCAGGCCGGGGCGGTCCTGCGTGTTCTCATCGTCCTGGCTGACACGGACGCCGTTCCGCTTCGGCTGGACGTGCAGCATGGTGGTGAAGACGGTGTCCACGGCCTCGATGAACGGGTTGATGCAGTTCGCGTCCACAGCCAGTACTCCCACAGCGTGAGTTTCACGAGTCCGCCGGCGCCGTCATGCCGTATCCGCGGTGCGCCCGGTGGTTGCCTTCCGCGGGTGGCAGCTTTGGCGCCATCTTCTGTTTGTCATCGTCCGCTCCGCCGGCCGAGTTTCGGGATTCTGCCGCGCACGTCGCGCGGCCGGCCGGACGGCGGGCGGGCGCGTTACCGTTTCGTGAGCGCCGGACGCTCCTCTCTCTGGATCAGCCGCGCAATCGTTGCTGGAATCGCGGAAAGCGGGGCCACATGCTGGACGCAGCCGGTTTCGGCGGCGGCCTTGGGCATGCCGTACACGAGGCTGGTCTGCTCATCCTGCGCCACCGTGCGGCCGCCGGCGGCAGCCAGCGCGACGATGCCGGCGGCGCCGTCACGTCCCATACCCGTCATGACGACGCCCACCGCCCGGGGGCCGCAGGCTTCCGCGACCGACCGGAACATCGCGTCGACCGAAGGGCGATGGCCGGAGACCGGCGGCCCCGCGTCGAGCTCGGTCGTGAGCCGGATTCCGCGCCGGACCACGTGCAGGTGCCGATCCCCGGGTGCGACCAGGATGGTCCCCGGTTCGAGCGCCTCGCCACCGGCGGCCTCGCGAACCTTCATCGCGCAGACGCCATCCAGGTGCTTGGCGAACGGGCCCGTGAACTGCGCGGGCATGTGTTGGGTGAGTACGATCGGCACGAAATCGCTGGGGAACGCGGGCAGTAGCCGGAAGAGCGTTTGCGGTCCGCCGCAGCTTATCCCCATTGCGACGACCCAGCCCGTCGCGCGGTTGGGCGGCAGGCGGGGGACTTGGCTGCCGGCGTCGGCCTGGGCGAGTCGGCGGGTGCGTCCTTTGGCCTGGGCGGCCGCCAGCACTTTGGCCTGCAGGTTGCGCTGAAACTCGGGGCGCGCGGTGCGGGCGGCGTTCTGGGGTTTGGTGACGTAGTCGAAGGCCCCTTTGTTCAGCGCTTCGAACGTGACCTGGGCGCCGGCCTGCGTCAGTGTCGAAACCATGACGAAGCTCACGGGCAGCTTGCCTGCCGCGCGCTCCAGCACGCCGATGCCGTTCATGTGCGGCATCTCGATGTCGAGGGTGACGACGTCGGGGCGAAGGGCGGCGATCTTCCGCAGCGCGTCGAGGCCGTCGGCGGCCTGTCCGATCACTTGGAGCTGCGGGTTCCGCGTCAACGCCCCGCAGATGAACGCGCGGACGACGGCACTGTCATCGACGACGAGGACTCGGACGAGTGGAGCGCTCATCGACTCTCTCCTGGGCGCGGCGAGCGCGGGCATGTCCGATAGGATGTGCGGCTGGCGTCGCCTCGGGCGCGCGGCTCCCGTTCACTGCTGTAATCGGTACAAACTGCGGCCGGGTTCGATAGCGGCGCCAGCGCCCTGTGCCCGTCGATTTTGCCACCGACCGGCCGCGCGCCGGAATTGGGTTTGACTTGGACGCGGCGGGGCGCGATACTACTCTTCAAGCTCGTGCCGCGTACCGAGCGGCAGCGGCCAACGATTGGGGCCGTAGCTCAATTGGTTTAGAGCGCCGCCCTGTCACGGCGGAGGTTGCGGGTTCGAGTCCCGTCGGCCTCGCTTACCCCGATCGTCTCTACGCAGCGCGGGCTGCGCCCATCGCGCTCAAGGGTGACTGTTCGCCCGCTGCCGCTTCAAAATCCGCTCGCGCACGACCACCCCGAGCACTGCGCAGCCGGCGTATAGCGCGAATTGCGTTCCGGCCCGGATCAGGGCCGTGTGGGCGGCGCCGAGGACCGGGTGCGCCCCGGGGATCAGCAGCACGGCGGCGACGACCGTGACCGCGAGCGTCACAAGCTGGATGGGGACCTGGATCCAGAAGATACGCATCTGCGTCGCCGCGGCGCCGAGCACGTTCGTGAGCAGTGCGAGGCAGTGGGCCAGGACGATAATGTGGAACTCCGTCTCGAAGCGCGCGTAGTCCGCCGTGTACAGCACGCCCAGGATCCAACGTCCGTAGAGCAGGGCGAGGACGAGCACGGCGGCGCCGATGACCAGGGCGAGCATCAGCAGTCGCACGCCCAGGCGCAGAAAGGCCCCCAGGTCGCGTTGGTAGTACAACGACAGGCGGTTAGCCGCCGCGGTCGAGGCCTGGATCACGATGAGATTGCCGACCAGCGTGAGGTAGGCGAGCGCCCCGAAGTAGCCGAGCTGTGCCGGACCATCCGGCACGCGACCGCTCTCGAACACCCAGCGCGGGAAGCTATCGCACAGATTGATGAACAGGGCGACCAGCCCGAGCGGCAGCGTTTGGACCGCGAGCCGGCGCAGCGCCGGCGGGCTCCACGAGAGGTTCCACAACCGCGGGTCGAAAACACGCGGCCGGTCGAACAGGTAGTAAACGAGCAAAAACCCGAGAGCGTGCAGCGCCACGGCCAGCGCGACCACGTTTGCCCCGCGCTGCGTCCGCTGGCCCGCCTGCTGCGTGAACAGCGGCAGGAGGATGGCGAACGGCAGAAGTGCGGCCACGCCGCGGAGGACGTACGCCGCGGCCAGCAGGTCGAGTCGCTCGCGGCGCTGAAAGGTGCTCCAGCCGACCTCGGCGAGCGACCAGGCGACCCGCGCCGCGAAGACCCCGGCCAGGATGACAACCGCAGCCGGGCGCGGGTCGGTCAGGGCACGCCACGCGGCGACCGCCAGCAGCAGAGCGCCGGCGAGCGCCGCCATCCGCGTCCGCAAAGCCAGATAGGCGCCCACGCTAAAGTGCCCGGCGACGTCGGACACCAGGGCTCCGCGCAGCTCCAGCCCCAGGAGCAGGACGACCGGCGTCGCGACCGCCAGCGCGAAAAAATACTGCCCGGTCAGCTCCGGCGTGCTGAACTTCGTGAGCAGCACCACCACGCCGAGCTGGCACAGGTGAAAGACGCCGGTGCCGCCCACCGCATAGATCGTGTTCGCGGCCAGTGAGCGGGCTGGCGGCGTGGCCGGGGTCGTGGCGCGATTCGTCGGTTCTTCCCTCGACACGATAACACGCTGCCCGGCCGCGGTTTCCCGCGGGCAAAAAGCCGGTCTTGTGGCCTGGGGGAGGGCGTACCTCCCGGCCAGCCGCGGCTCGGCAATTCCCGCGCGCCGCGCTCACACTTCCGATCGACGCCGGGCGCCTTCGAAAAACCGCTCTATGGCAGCGGCACGTTCGCGGCCTCGATGGGCATCTGAATGTCCTCGACTTCCGGGTGGACCTCAAGGACGAGTTGCATCTCGTCGTTGAAGGCGGGGGCATCGAACATGTACGCCGAGCAGTCTTCGCCCGCCGCGGTCGCGATGTGTGTTTCGCGATAGCGCATCGGCTGCATGTTGCCGTCAAAGAACGCCACGCTCTGGACGTTGTCCGGCTTCGTCTGGTACCGGAGGATGATCGTGCGGTCGGCCGGCGGCGGCTGGGAGAACGCGGTGGGCGACATGAACTCGATTTCGAGGCCCAGTTGCTTGAGGCGCGGGTCGACGATCCGACGGCCGAGGAATTGCAGCGGGTTGAGGATCGTGATCTTCTCGGTCTTGTCAGCGAGCACGAGGCGGATGGTGCCCTTCAGAAGCTTGATCTGGCGGGCGCCGCGGGCCGGCAGGTTGGCCTTTGCACCCAGCCGCAGGCCGTCGTGGGCCAGTTGGTCCGCGGGGATCTGCTGGGCCGGATGCATCATGGTCTGATCCTGGGCGGTGTACAGATTGGGGTCGACCATCGAGTGTCCAGTGTCGTCGACCACGTTGGTCAGGATGACGTTGCCCAGCCGCACGATGTGCTTGATCTTCTCGCCTTGCAGGCGCAGGCGCATGGCGAAGTTAGACTCCATGGCGCTGCGTTCCGCGGAATCGGCGTACGCGGTGCGGACCTCCCGCATCGCGTCGATCTCCGCCTTCAGCGGCCCCTGGTCATAAGCCGGTTGCGTCGTCGCCGGCTTTTCCGGCTCGGCTGGCTGCGCGGGTGCCGGCTGCGTGGTGGGGGCCGGCGTGGCCTTCGGTTCCGTCTTTGCCGCTGCGGCCGGCTTCGCCTCGACCCGGGCTTTGGGGGCCTGGGAGCTGGGCGCGGTTTCGCAGCCGGCTAGTGCGATGACCACGAGGCACAGATACATGGGCATTCGTCGCATTCGACCATCCTCCAGTGGAATTCAAGAACGATGACGTCCTATAACCCGCCGGCACCCGTCACGCCGCCAGCGCCCACGGATCCGGCCGCACAAGCTCTCGGTATACTCCCGACCCTGTCGCAGCGCGTCAACACCGGCGCCGGCGTCGCGACGGATGACGGGGACCACGTCCCCCGCATTTCCGACGATCGCAGCGGAACCGACCACGCCGTCGCCGGACAGGACGTCGACCGGTTGCCCCCCCGCGGTGCTGAACGTCGCGCAAACAGGCGGTGCCGATTCGTACACTGCAATACCCCTTCTGGCCAGCGCAATCGAGCGCCTCGCGCCAGCCGAGGCCGTACGATTCCAGCCACGCTGACAGCCGTTCCCCGGGCATCCTATTTGGCCAGCAGCCGTTCCGCTTCCTCGACGAGTTGATCCATGCGGAAGGGCTTGTTGAGGTAGCCGTCCACGCCGAGCGCCTCGGCGTACTGGCGATGCCGCTTACCGGCGTTGCCCGTGATCATGATGACGCGCGGACCCTGGCCGCGCGGCTTGCCCTGGCGCAGCTTCTCGAGCACGAGGAAGCCGCTCTTGCCCGGGAGCATGATGTCGAGGATCACCAGGTCGGGGGCGAACTCTTCGGCCTTGGACACGGCGGCGTTCCCGTCCGCGGCCGTCTGGAGCGTCACATCGGTGTCCTTGAGGGCGGCGCTGACGGCCACCAGGATATCGGGGTCGTCGTCGACGATGAGGACCTTCTTGCCGGGGAACTTCTGCGTCACGACATTCTCCTGTGCGCGCGTACAGTGTAGTATTGCCACCGCCGCGTGACAATCCAGCGGGTCTACGGGTAATACCCGCGGCCGGACGAGTAGTTCACGGCAGTCGCGAAAAGACGGAGCGCAAGCCATGGACGAGATGCGTCGGAACGTGTGGGTGGGGGTCTTCGTCGCGTGCGGACTGGTCGCTCTCGCAGCTCTGGTCGTGCTCTTCGGACAGGGGCCAAGCTGGCTCAGCGGCGGACGCTACCTGCTGCACATCAACTTCGACGATGCCGGCAGCATCCGCATGGGGAATCTCGTGACGGTCCGCGGGATGAGGATCGGCGAGGTTTCCAGCGTCGATCTCGTCGATCTGGCGCGGCTGGATAAGGGGGTCGACGTGATCGTCGCGATCCAGAAGCGCTATAGCAGCTCGATTCACGAGGGGGCCACGGCCCAGACGGGCACGGGCATGTTCGGACAGGGACGGCCGCCGATCGAGATCGACCCGGGGCCGGCCGACGCGCCCCTGTTGGCCGCGGGCGCCACGTTAATGGGTAGGACTCGCCCGGCGCTGGACTCGATCCTCCCGCCGGGAGTCGTCGGGAAGTTCGAGACGGTCGCGCGGCAGATCGGCGATGCGGCCGAAGCCATGACCCCCGTGCTCAACGAGTTGCAAGATCTGTTCCAGAAGCGAAGCCCGGACCAAGTCGACCGCGGCGCCGTGCAGGGCAACATTTCGAGTGCGGCGGCCCGGTTCGACGCGTCGCTAAAGCACTTCAACGAGGTGCTGGGTGACCCGAACGTGAAGAGTCAACTGCGCGAGACTGTCGCCAACGTCCGCGACATGTCTGAGAAGGGGCAGCGGCTCATGACGGACTTCGACGCGGCCGTGAAAGACGCCCGGCAATTGCTCGCCGACGGACGCGAGATGATGGCGAACGCGAACAAGAAGATGGAGAATCTGGACACGCGCGTCACGGAAGTCGCCCGGGCGCTCGTCGACGCGCTCGACCGCGCCGACCGCATCCTCGACAACCTGAACGTGCTGAGCGAGCAGGTCACCAGCGGCAAGGGCAACGTCGGACAACTGTTCATGGACAACCGGCTGTACGATAGCCTGCTGGAGACGACCGCGCGGCTGAAGCTGGCCATCGACGAGTTCCGGGGCCTGATCGCCGAGTGGCAGAAGCACGGGATGAAGACGACGCTGTAGCCCGGGTGGCGGCCCGGCAACACGCATCCGGGGGGCCGGTGGCGATCCGGCATAAGCGTGGCCGCCTCGTTTGCGCGACCGCGGCGCTGGAGTACAATCTCCTGAAGGCGTCTTGCTTGGCGACAACAGGCGAACGCAGCCGCGCTGTCCGCTCACGGCGGGCACGAAACCGCCCGGCGTTCGCCCGCCGACCGCAGCAGACGGGATGTGTACGCCCCGCGCTGGCCTGAAGTTGGGTGAGTCCATGATCGAGATCGCAATCCACGGACGGGGCGGGCAGGGCGGGGTCACGCTGGCGAAGCTCATCGCGTCGGCCTATTTCCTGCGCGGCCAGTACGTGCAGGCGTTCGGCGTGTACGCCGCCGAGCGCTCCGGGGCCCCGATACAGGCGTTTGTGCGGATTGATGACGAGGAAATCACCAATCACAACCAGATCCTCGAGCCGGATCACGTCATCGTCCTCGACCGTACGCTGATCGGGCCGCGGGTCGTCAGCGGGCTCAAGCCGGGCGGTTGGCTGATTCTCAATTCGCCCGAGGGGCCGGACGCTTATGTCGCCCAGTTCCCCGGGCGGCGCGTGGCCACCGTGGACGCCACCGGCATCGCCGTGGCCAACGGACTCGGCACGCGGGCGGTGCCGATCGTCAACACGACGATACTCGGCGCCGTGATGAAGGTGTTGGGACTCGCGCTCCCCGACGTCAAGGGAGCGATGGACGAGGTGGGGTTCGGCGGAGCGAACCTGAGCTCCGGGCAGCAGGCCTTTGAAAGCGTCCGCACGCAGCAAGCGCCGGGCAAGATCGAGCCCACCGCGCGCGTCCGCGTGTCGGGCCGCGTGGCGAGCATCCTCGACCGCGACCTCGGCGGGTTGCCGACGATTCACACCGGCGATTGGGCGAGCCGCCAGCCGAAGCGCCACCAGCTCACGCCGCCCTGCAACGACGGCTGCCCCGCGGGCAATGACGTGCGCGGCTTCGTGCAGGCCGCCGCGAAGAAGGAATTCGACGAGGGGCTGCGCCTCATCCTGCAAACGTCACCGCTCCCCGGCATCTGCGGCCGCGTCTGCCCCGCGCCGTGCATGGAAGCATGCAACCGCCGGGAGCATGATGAGGCGGTCAATGTCCGCGAAATCGAGCGTTACCTGGCCGATCACGCCCGCTGGCCGGACGTGACGAAGCCGAAGCGCGCCGAGCAGATCGCCGTCATCGGCTCGGGGCCCGCGGGACTGAGCGCGACCTATCACCTGGCACGGCGTGGCTACCGCGTGACGCTGTTCGAGGTGGGCGCGGAGCTGGGCGGCGTCATGCGCACCGGCATCCCCAGCTACCGCCTCCCGCGCGACGTGCTCGACCGCGAGATCAGCTTCATCGTTCGCCACGGCGTCGAGGTCAAGACGAACCAGACCATCGACCGAAGGCGGCTGCTCGAGATGTCGCACCAGTTCGCCGCGGTCTTCGTCGCGACGGGCTTGCAGGAATCGCGCGCCCTGCGCTTAGGGCAGGACGCGCCGGGGATTGCCGTGCAAGGCATCGACTTTCTCGACCGCGCCCGGCACGGGCAGGAGAACCTGATCGCGCAACGCGTCGCGGTCATCGGCGGCGGAAACACCGCGATAGATGCCGCCCGCTCGGCCCGCCGCCTCGGCGCCCGCAGCGTGCACATCCTCTATCGCCGGACGCGGGCCGAAATGCCCGCGATCAAGGAGGAAATCGACGAGGCGCTGGAAGAGGGCGTCGAGCTGTCGGAGCTGGTCGCGCCGCTGCGGCTGCACGAGGACGCGCTGGGGCCCGTGCTGACCTGCCAGCGCATGAGGCTGGGCGAGCCCGATGCCTCTGGGCGGCGGGCGCCGGTCCCCATCGAGAGCGAAGATTCGCAATTCGAGGTCCGGTGCGACAAGGTCATCCTCGCGCTCGGCCAGACGCCGGACTTGTCGATCTATCCTGAGGGCTCCGAGGTGCGCGACGGTCTGAAGCTCGCCGGGTTGACGGGTGCGCCCATCTTCGCCGGCGGCGATTTCGCGACGAACGAGGGCACGGTGACGGCCGCAATCGGCAGCGGACGCCGCGCCGCGCTGCACATTCACCGCACGCTGACGGGCGAAGACTTGTTCCCGCCCGCGCCGCCCGAGGTCGCCGGCCCCGACCGCATCACGATGCACGTTTTTGCCCACGCGCCCCGCGAGCGCGGCGTCATCCTGCCGCCCGACGTGCGGCGCGGCAGCTTCACCGAGGTCCGCCTCGGCCTCCTGGACGAGCCCGGCCGCCCCGCCGCGACGATCGAAGCCAACCGTTGCCTGAGCTGCGGCGTGTGCAACGAATGCGACCGCTGTCTGTCCTACTGCCCGGAAGGCATCATGGTGCATCGCGGGTCCGGCAATTACGAATTCGACTACGACTACTGCAAGGGCTGCGGGATTTGTGCGTCGCAATGCCCCCGCGGCGTCGTATACATGGCGGAGCTGTAACGTCGCCCCGCAGCGCTTGAACGGGAGACCTACGTGGCACGCGAACTGGTGACCGGGAACAACGCGGCCGGGTACACGCTGGCGCTGGCCGGCGAAGCCAACCGCAAGGCGCGCGGCGCGATCTGCGGTGCGTACCCCATTACGCCGCAAACCGAAATCGTCGAGTTCCTGCGTGACTTCAAGTTCACCAAGGGCCGCGTCGTGGCGGTCGAATCCGAGCACAGCGCGATGGGCGTGTGCATTGGCGGCTCGCTCGCGGGCGCCCGCTCGTTCACCGCCAGCTCGTCCAACGGCCTCTCCTACATGACCGAGAACGTCTTCGCCGCCGGCTATTACCGACTGCCGATCGTCATGATCGGCGTCAACCGCACGCTTGGCCCGCCGTGGAACATCTGGACCGACCAGGGCGACACGCTGGCCCTGCGGGACGCGGCGTGGTTGCAGCTCTACACCGAATCGCATCAGGACTTGGTGGACACGATCCTGCTCGCCTTCCGCGTGAGCGAGGACCCGCGCGTGCTGCTGCCGGCGCTCGTCGCCGAGGACGGCTTCGTCGTCTCGCATACGCAGATGGTCGTCGATCTGCCCGAACAGGAGCAGGTGGACCGCTATCTGCCGCCGCTCGACCTGCCGCACCGCCTGCGCGGCAAGGGCGTCACCGTCGGCGGGATGATCTTCCCACACGACACCGAGCGGCATCGCATGGAGATTCAGGCGGCGATGGACCGCGTGCCGCAGGTGCTCGCCGAGGCGATCGACGAGTTCGAGAAGATCTTCGGCCGCCGGCCGCACGGCACGCTGTCGGCCGAGCACACCGAGGACGCCGAAACGGTGCTGATCGCCTGCAACACGATGGCGCGGACGCTCCGCAACGTCGTGAAGCGGCGGCGCGAGCGCGGCCAGAAGATCGGCCTGATCAAAGCCAAGCTGTTCCGCCCCTTCCCGCGGCAGGATTACATGCGGGCGGTCGGGCACGCCAAACGCGTCGGCGTCCTCGACCGCAACCACTCGCCCGGCTCCGGCGGCATCTTCTGGACCGAGATCGCCACCAGCCTGCGCGAAAAGCCCGGCCTGCTGCTCCAGGACTACCTGGTGGGGCTCGGCGGCGGCGATGTGACCCCGGCCATCCTCGACGAGATCGTCGATGATCTCAACGCACGGACCGCCGCCAGCGAGCCGGTCTGGAAAGAGGTGCTCTCATGACTACCGCGCCGGTGATACCGCCTGAGGCGCGCTGCGACGGGATTCTGCGGCCCGGCAACACGAACTGCGCCGGCTGCGGGATGTCGATCGGGCTCCAATGGCTCGAACAGGCGCTCGACGGCGAGCGCCCAACGATGTGCATCCCCGCCTGTTGCGGCATCGTCACCGCCGGCACGTTCCCGACCAGCGCCTACGGCGTGCCGACCGTCGCGTGCACGTTCGCCAGCGCCGCATCCGTCGCGACCGGCGTCTCCTCCGTTTACGCGATGAACGAAGAGGACGAGCTGACCGTCTGCTGGACCGGCGACGGCGGCACCTACGACATCGGCGTCGCCACCTGGTCCGCCGCCGCCGAACGCAACGAGGACCTCCTCTACATCTGCTACGACAACGAAATCTACGGCAACACCGGCGGCCAGCGCAGCAGCGCCACGCCGCAGGGCGTGAAGACCAGCACCACCACCGCGGGCAAGCTCGAGCCCAAGAAGGACATCATGGCGCTCGTCGCGGCCCACCGCGTGCCGTACGCGGCGACGCTGTCCGTCGCCCACCGCGACGACTTCATGCGCAAGGTGAAGACCGCGCGCAAGATGAAGGGCTTCCGCTTCCTGCTGATGCTCTCCCCGTGTCCGACCGGCTGGAAGTCCGAGCCGGGCGACAGCGTGGACCTGATCGACACGGCGGTGCGCTGCGGGCTCTTCCCGCTCTACGAGGTCTATGGCGGCCGACGTTATCGGATCAACGCCCGCCCGGACGGCACGCCGCTCCAGGACTACATCAAGCGGCAGCGCCGGTACAAGTCGCAAACACTGGACCTCGACGCGCTGCAGGCGCAGATCCGCGAGAACTGGGCCCACCTGGAAACGATGGCCCGCGCCTTCCCCGCCCCCGAGCTGTAGCATCAGGGCGCGCCACCCACGACCTCCTCACGTGCCTTCCCGCCGCCCGCGAGAATTCGCAGGCGCCACCCGGGACCGCCGATGTATAGTCATGTGGAGGGGGAGCGAGGCGCTGGCGATGCGTATCTGTCTCATTCTTGCGGCGTTGACCATTGGAAGAATCGGCACCGCGTTGGCTCTCCAGGACACCGGAGACGTTCCCGCGCCGGAGCCCACGCCGGACCCCACGCCGGCGTTCGTCAGCGTCCATCAGCAGGAGCTGGAGGCGCATCGCGACACGCCCACGTCGCCCGACTTGCTCGGTCGCCCGGGCGAGCCGATCCTGCCGTTGCAGTCGCCGCGCACAGCCCGGCCCTGTCGCACCATCTTCGGCTACTTGCCCTATTGGGAAGGCGCCACCAACATGCACTGGAATCTGATCACGCACATCGCGTGCTTCTCGGTCGATGTGGCCAGCGACGGCTCGGTCAGCAATGCCCATAGCTGGCCGTGGACGAGCGTCATCAACTCCGCCCACGCCAACGGCGTGAAAGTGATTCTCGTCGCGACGCTCTTCAACGACACGTCCATCTCGACGCTCATCAACAACGCGACGTACAAGGCGAACTTCTTCGCGAATATGAAGGCCCGGATGCTCCAGGGCAGCGCCGACGGCCTGAACATCGACTTCGAGGGCAGCGGCACCTGGCGCTCGACCGTCCAGCTCTTCATGGCCGATCTGACCGCGTACATGCACACGCAGATCCCCGGCAGCGAAGTAACCTTTGCCGGCCCCGCGCTCGCCTCCGGCTGGGACCTGGCGGCGCTCGCCAACAGTTGCGACGGCATCTTCATCATGGGCTATGCGTTCGCCGGGAGCTGGAACACCTATACCGGCCCGAATTCCCCTCTGACCGCCAGCGGCAGCGGCATCTGCATCACCAACACGGTCTTGTCCCAGTATTACCCCGTCACGCAGGTGCACCCCGACAAGCTCATCCTCGGCCTGCCGTACTACGGCGGCCATTGGACGACGGGGTCGTCGTCGCCCCGCGCGGCCGTCGTCAGTTGGGTCGGCGCGACGTTCTTCCGTAACGACCAGCCCAACTCGCAGATCTACGGCCGCCAGTGGGACACGATCTCGCAGACGCCGTGGTATTACTACCAGGACCCGAACACGTGGCACCAGGTCTGGTACGACGACGCGCAGAGCCTGGGGTTGAAGTACCAGCTCGCGCAGGACCAGAACCTGCAGGGCGTGGGTATGTGGGCCCTCAACTATGACGGGACGCGGACGGAGCTATGGAACGAGCTCCAGACCCGCTTCGTGAACGGCTGCTGCGCGGCCGGGGACCCGAATGCCGAAGTCGCCGTCTTTGACGACGATTTCGACGGCGGCACGTCGGCCTCAAACTGGCACCTGTATACCTCGTCGAGTGACTACACCGCCGACTTCGCGTTCGACTACAGTACGCGCGGCATCCCGTCCGCCCCCAATTCGCAAGGCGCCACGACCATCGGCGTCAAGTTCACCGTCAACAAGGACCCCAACACTCCTGCCCCGGAAGCTCTCAGCGCCTACCCCATCGGCGTCGCTCTCACCGGCGACTACGCCCTCCGCTTCGACATGTGGCTGAACTACAACGGCGGCGCCGGCGGCGGCAGCGGCTCCACCGAGTTCATGCTCGCCGGCCTCAACCAGTCCGGTACCCGCGTCGTCTGGCCCAACAACGCCGCCAGCGACGGCTACTCCTTCGCCGTCGACGGCGAGGGCGGCGCGTCCGACGACTACCGCGCCTACGCCGGCCCGACCGAATACGCGATCGGCTCCGGCGTGTACGTCCCCCACAGCCTGGACCACACGGACGCGCTGTACAAGCAGCTCTTCACGTCCCCGCCCTTCGAGACGCTTGGCGCCCCCGGCAAGCAGTGGGTCGAGGTCGAGGTCCGCCAGATCGGCAACAAGATCGAGTGGCGGCTCGACGGCGTACGCCTCGCGACGATCACGAATCCGCCAGTCACCACCGGCACCGCTCTGCTCGGTTACATGGACCCGTACGCATCGATCGCGAACCCGGCCGCCGACAACTTCGTTGTCTACGACAACGTCCGCGTCGTCCTGCTGCCGAATTCCGACTGCAACGCCAACGGCGTCGTGGACGCCTGCGAGACGATCGCCGCCGGCGACTTCAACGCCGACGGCCACGTGGACGTCGCCGATGCTGCGGTGCTGGCGGACGTGGCTGCCGGCCCGGACCTCCCGCCCATCCCCCCATCCCCGACCTGCACGGGAATCACACTCGCCGCCTTCGATTTCGACCACGACGGCGACGTGGACCTCGCGGACGCGGCGTTGTTTCAGCGGGTGTTTGGCGGGTAAGTAGCGGCCGCCGTCGCGCGCACTATGCGCCCGGGTCGCCCCCATTGGATGCCAGCACCGCCGCTTCGGCTCCCTTGATTCGCCTCCGTAGCTCCTCGGCGCGGCTCTTGAGCGACGACCACTCGGTCCGCACTTCGCCCAGCACGCCGGCGGGCAGACGCCCGTCGCTCTCGCGCCACGCCGCCAACTCCGCCGGCTGAAAGCGTCCGGCACGCAGCTCCTCGGCGACCCGTCGGTATGCCTCCCGAAACGGCACGCCGCTCTGCGTCAGCGCGAGCGCCGCGTGCGTCGCGTACAGCTCCGGCCGCATGGCCGCCGCGAGCTTGGCCCGATTGAGGGTGAATTCCCCCACGACGCGCCCCGCGACCGGCAGCATCTCCTCGATCTCGAGCGCCGCGCGGATCGTCGGTTCCTTCGTGAGCTGCAAGTCGCGCTGGTAGCCCGACGGCAGCTTGCCGGCGACCAGCGCCAACTCCACCAGCCGCGCTGGCAGCCGTGCGGCGTGTGCCCGCAGCAGCTCCAGCACGTCCGCATTCCGCTTCTGCGGCATAATCGAGGAACCGGTCGTCAGCGCGTCCGGCAGGCGGCAGAAGTCGAATTCGGCCGTTGAGAACAGCCACAAATCGTTGGCCAGTTTCGCGAGCACCGCGCCGATGTCGGCCGCGACCCGCACGAAGTACGTTTCCATCCGCCCGCGTGCGTTCTGCACGTCCAGTGGGCTCCGCTGCACGCGCGAAAAGCCAAGCAGCCGCGCCGTCAGCGCCCGGTCCAGAGCAAGGGGCACGCCCAAACCGGCGCCCGTCCCGAGCGGGCACGTGTCCAGCCGTCGCAACAGATCGAACGTCGCGTGCATCTGCTCCAGCGCCGCTTCGACCGACGCATGCAGCCACAGGCCGACGCTCGACGGCATGGCCGGCTGCATGTGCGTGTACCCCGGCATCGGCACGTCGCCGTCGCGCTCGATGCGGGCCAATGCCGCGGCGACGAACTCGCCGAGCAGGTCCAGCCACCGCAGCGCGTGGTGCCGCATGGACAGGCGCAGCGCGGTCGCCACCTGGTCGTTGCGCGAGCGTCCCGCGTGGATCTTTGTCCCCACTTCGCCGCAACGCTGTGCCAGATACGCCTCGATCGCCGTGTGCCCGTCCTCCAGCGCCGGCGGAATCGCGAACTGCCCCGCCCTGTGCCGCGCGTCGATCTCCGCCAGGCCGGCGAGTAGGCTGGCCAGTTCATCGGCGGTCAGCAGGCCGGCGGCGGCCAGCGTATGCGCGTGTGCCGCCGAGCCCAGGCAGTCCCAGTGCACGAGGTGCTGGTCCCACTGCGGGTCGTCGCCCACGGTGAACCGGTGTACCGCCTCGTCCACCGGCGTGCCTTTGTCCCACAAGCGTGTCGGTTGCTGGCTCATGCTCGCATCCTGGTCAACCGGTCTCGTGACCGACACGGCCGCGGCACACGGCCCGCTCTCCCCGCGCCAACGCGAAGTACGCGTGGACGATCCGCTCGTACGTCTCCACACCGTCCAGCAGCTCGTCTGCCGCGAGGTACTCGTCCGCGGTGTGCGAGCGGGACGGTTCGCCCGGACCGATCTTCACGCTCGGAATCCCGGCGAGGAACACCATGTCGCTCATGGCCGGACTGCCGGTCGGACGGACGCCGGGCCGAGCCCGCAGGACCGCCCGCACGATGGGCTCCTCGACGGCTGTCTCGACCGGTACAAGCCGGTCGCTATGCACGTGCAGCTCGCTGGCCAACGCTCCAGCAAGCCGCGCGTGCAGGACCGGGTGCGACTCCAGCGGCGTCGTGCGCACGTCCAGGATGAACTCGCACGCATCCGGGATGACGTTGTTCGCGATGCCGCCGTGGATCCGCGTTACATGCGCATGGCGGCGTCCCAGCATCGGGTGCGGCGGGCCCCAGTCAAAGCTCTGCAGCGCGGTGAAATCGTGGGCCGCGGTCAGGATGGCGTTCTGGGCCACGCTCGGCGGCGTGTGGGCCGGATGTCCGCTGCGACCCCTCGCCACGCCGCGCAGCACCAGCAGCCCGCGCTGCGCCGTCATCGGCACGAAGCCCGTCGGCTCGCCAACGAGCGCGGCGTCCAGCGGCGTGAGTTCCGGCAGGATCGTGCCCAGCCCCTCCCCGCTGGTTTCCTCCTCCGCGGTCAGCGCCAGCACGATCGTGCCGCCGAGCCGTTCGCCATGTTGCAGCCGCGCCTGGACGCGGAGCACGGCTTCGAGCAGCGCGACAGCGCAGCCCTTCGCATCGTTCGCGCCGAGGCCTGTGACCCGCGCGGGTCGCCCTTGCGGCTGCCACGGATCGCCCGTCCAGCCGGCCGCCGCCGGCACCGTATCCAGGTGCGAGTTGAGCAGCAGCCGCGGCCGCGCGGCGTCGCCGAGCGTGCACCACACGTTGTTGCCGCGTCGCTGCACCAGTAGATCGTGTCGCGCCAGGTCCGCGCTGACCTGGTCGGCCAGCGCGCTCTCCTGGCGCGAAAGGCTGGGGATTGCGACATAACGTGCCAGCCGCTCGATCACTTGGCTGTCGCCTCCGCGTTGCCGTTCTTCTGCCCATTGCGTTTCGCCACGATGAGCGTCCCGCAACCCTCGTTCGTAAACACCTCGCCGAGCAGCGTGTCCTGCACGAGGCCGTTGATGATGTGCACGCGCGGGACGCCGCCGGCCAGCGCGTCGCGGCAGGACGCCAGCTTGGGCAACATACCGCCGCTGATGGCGCCGGCCTCGAGCAGTTCATCGAGCCCCGCGAGATCGAGATACGATTGCAGCGTGCCCGGGTCGCGCGGGTCGCGCAGCACTCCGTCCACGTTGCTGATTAGGAAGTACTTGGCCGCGCCGACGGCCACCGCGAGGTGTGCCGCGACCGTATCCGCGTTCACGTTGAACAACTGCCCCGCCGCGTCGGCGGCCAGCGCGCAAATCACCGGAACCAGCTCGCCGGCGAGCAGGTGCTTCAGCATCTCCACGTTGACCGCGACGATGTCGCCGACGTGGCCGAAATCCACGTCGCGCGTCTCCCCGCTCGCAGGGTCGCGTAGGTTCTGCGGCGGCCGCTTCTGCGCCGTGAGCAGCCCGCCGTCCGTGCCGGTCAGCCCCACCGCCGGGACCCCGGTCTTGCGAAACGCGGACACGACGTTCGTGTTGACAGTGCCCGCGAACGCCATCTTGACGACTTCCAGCGTCGCGTCGTCCGTGATGCGGCGGCCCGCGAAAACCCGGACCGGCACGTCCAGCCGCGCGGCCAGTGCGTCGGCCTGCGGTCCGCCGCCGTGGACGACGACCAGCTTGATGCCGAGTTGGTGGAGCAGGGCGAGCTGGTCCACCAGGTTGTCGAGGATCTTGCCCGGCTCGCAAAGCTGTCCGCCCAGCTTGACGACGAAGACGCGGCCCTTGTACGCACGGATGTACGGGATCGCCGTCCGCAGCGCATTCAGATTGGCTTGCAGTTGCATCAGTGACCTCGGTCGCGCGGGCTCAACAGCCGGCTCAGAATCGCCGCCTGCGTCCACATCCGGTTCTCCGCCTGATCGACCACCACGCTGCGCGGATCGTCCAGCGCGCCGTCGGCGATCACCACGTTCCGCCGCACCGGCAGACAGTGCAACATGATCGTGTGCGGCCCAAGATGATCCGGCGTGACCATCCAATCGGCGTAGCGCCGGAAACTGGCCTTCTGTTCGTCCGGCTGGCCATACAGACCAGTGCTGCCCCAGCTCTTTACATACACCGCGTCGGCTTGGCGGCATGCGGCGCGCTGCTCGTGCGTCACGTTGAACGTCGCACCGGCGCTCTGACACCAACTCGCGGCCCGATCGAGAATGCCCGCGTTCAACTCGTACCCCGGCGGATGGGCGACCGTCACGTTCATGCCCGCCGCGGCCGCCGCCAGCACGGCGGAGTGCGGCACCGCCATCGGCAGCCCCTTGGCCTGCGGCGCCCACGTGACGACGAAACGGCGGCCGCGCGTGCCGTCGAGCTTCTCATCCACGGTCATCCAGTCCGCGAGCCCCTGGCACGGATGCTCGGCGGCCGACTCCATGTTGATCACCGGCACGGTCGCGTGCCGCGCGAAGCTGCGGATCACCAGGTCCGCGGCGTCCTCCGCCGCGCTCTTCATGGCGGCAAACGTGCGGACCGCCAGCGCGTCACCGTAGCGGCTCAGCACCGGGGCGGCCTCGCGGATGTGCTCGGCGGCTGCGCCGTCCATGACGACGCTGTCGCGGTGTTCGAGCTGCCACGTGTCGCCGCCGACGTTCAGACAGATCGGGTGCCCGCCATACCGCAGCATGGCGGCCTCGAAAGAGGTCCGCGTCCGCAGCGACGGGTTGAAGAAGACCATGACGAGGATTCGCCCGCGCAGCGCGGCGGCCTCGTCGCCGGTCTCGCCGGCCTTGAGCCAGCGGGCGAGTGCGACGAGCTCGGCTAGCTCGCGCGGTTCGTAATCAAACATGCTGACCCAATGTCGCACGGGGTTCTCCTATGCCGGTCGAAACGACGGCGCCCACAGCCCGGTCGTCTCGGACAGGCCGCACATCAAGTTCATGTTCTGAATGGCCGCACCAGCCATTCCTTTCACCAGATTGTCGAGCGCGGCCATCACGATCACCTGTCGCCCCCGGCACGCGACCGCGATGTCGCAGAAGTTCGCGCCGACGACATTCTGCAACGCCGGCGGCTCGTCGACGATGCGCACGAACGGGCTGCCCGCGTAAAACTCGCGGTACCGCTGCTGTAGCGCTGGCCCCTTGTCGCCGACGGGGGAGGGCGAGGCTCCCGCCGAGCCGCATGGCGCCGCTCCACCGAGCACCGTGTCCGCCAGCGTCGCATGCACCGTCACATAGATGCCGCGCGCCACGTCAAGGCTCTGGGCCACGAAGCTGGTCTGAATCCGCTGGCCGCGCGGATCGCCGAGCGCTTGCAGGATCTCCGGCTCGTGCTGGTGGGCCAGCGGCTTGTATGCTCGGAAATCCGCATGTCGCGTCGGGTGATGCGTCGTCTCCTTGAGCTCCCGACCGGAGCCCGACGAGCCGGTCTTGGCATCGATCGCGAGCGTGCCGGCGAACCCCGCCTCGGCCAGCGGCGCCGCCGCCAGGATCGACGCCGCCGCGAGGCAGCCCGGATTGGCGACGCACCGTGCGCTGCGGATTCGGTCGCGTGACAGTTCTGGCAACCCATATACGAACTGCTCGCGTAGCTCGGGCAGCAGCGGCGTGTCCGGGTAGTGTTCCCGATGCAGGTCCGCGTCGCGCAGCCGGAAATCGCCCGAAAGATCGATGACCCGCAGTCGCTCCCGGACACCATCGGGAGGGCGAGGCTCCTGCCGAGCCGTACGCCCAGGTTGGGCGGTCGCCTCGCCCTCCCCCAGCAACCGCGCGATCGCCGGCGCGCTCGCGCCATGCGGCAACGCAGAAAAAACCACCGCGTGCTTCGCCGCCACAAGCCGCTCCACGTCGACCGACTCGGCGAGCTTCATGTCGTAGAAGCCGCGCAGATGCGGATGTACCTGATCGAGCGGCACCCCCGGGCGCGAGGCAGACGTCACCGACACGACCGTGACGGCGGGGTGCTGGGTCAGCAGACGCAGCAGCTCGCCGGCGCCGTAGCCGCGCCCGCCCAGAATGGCGACGTGGATGGGCCGGCTCACGGCCGCACCTCCGCCGCCCGCTGCGCGATCTTGCCGGCCACAAATCCCCCCAGCTCGCCGCCGTGCGTCCGCGCGTTGAACGCCGCGAGCCCGAGCTGCTCGCGCACGTAGCGCGTGCCGACGGCGTTGTCGGTCGTCGGGCCGCTGACCACGTCGATCGCGAGCCCGTAACGTTGCTGCAAGACCTGCTGCGCGCCCCATGCCCCGACCGGATCGTTCGCGCACAGCACGATCGCGCCCGCCAGGTTCATCAGCTCCGACTCGGCCAGAATTTGTCCGACGCCGTATTCGCCGAGAATCCCGTCCCCCAACTCGGCGACGATGACCTCCGCGCCCGCGTGGACCAGGTGTCCGAGCAGGGTGCGCGACACGCCCACGGCGCTCGCGGGATTGGTCGAAACCGCACCGGCGTCTGTGAACGACACGGCCCACCGCGCGCCGTAGTCCCGCATTTGCAGCACGTCCCGCCGCAGTGAAATGCCCGTTAGCTTGCACGCGCCGACCGCCGTGCCCCGCTTGGCGAGCTCCCGGACGAGCTGGCACGCGGCCGAAGTCTTGCCGCTGTTCATGCACGTGCCGATCACATAGACCACCGGCACCGGTGGCAGCCGTCCGGGCGGGGCCGTGACGGCGTTCATGCCGATGTGTGCCGGGACGCCGTTGCGATCCTCGAAATCTGGGAAAACGAGGACGCTGCCGAGCACTTCGACGTCGAACGGCCGGCCGACGTCGGGGTTTTGCGATGTGCACCGCCCGATGACGCCGCCCAGGTTCAGCAGTTGCAGGGTATCGCCGACCGCGATGACCGGCGGCACGTCGCCGGCGTAGCCCTGCAACGCATGTCGCTCGCCGAGCACGCCCGCGATCACGTCGCCGTCGTGCACCGTGACCATCCGCCCGTACAGGTCCTCGAGCTGGTTGTAGGTCGTCTTCTCGCCGTGCACGCGGCCCGCGATGACGTACCCCTCGCGCGCCACGATGTCCGGCGTCAGGCGCACATCGCGGCGCAGAGCGACGTTGGCCGTCGCCGAGGCGATCTTGTCAATCCACAGTCGCATCGGCGGCATCTCCCTCGGTCGCGGCGCGGGCGAGGAGCCAGTCCTGCAGGCCATAGATTTTCGAGAACGCGGCGGCTTCCGCACCCGTCCACAAGCTGCTGGTCTCGCCGTAGCGCGCCCCGGCACCGAGCAGCGAGTAAGGACTGGTCGCGCCGAGGACGGTCGCTTGGCCCGCGAAAAGCCGGACGCGAACCTCGCCGCTCACCGTTCGCTGCGACGAGAGCAAAAAGGCCTCGAGGTCGCGCATCAGCGGGTCGAAAAAGCGGGCTTCGTGGAGCAGCGAGGCGTACAGGTCGCCGAGCGTGCGTTTCCACAAGAGCTGTTGCCGCGAAAGCACCAGCTTCTCCAGCTCGCGGTGGGCGGCGATGAGCACGAGCGCGGCGGGGGCCTCGAACGCCACCCGGCCTTTGATGCCCAGGATCGTGTCGCCGACGTGCACGCCGCGTCCGACGCCGTGCCGCCCAGCCTGCTCGTTGAGCGTCTCGATGAGGCGCACGGGCTCGAGCGCCGTGCCACCCAGCGCGACCGGCACCCCTCGCGCGAACCGGATCGCGACCTCCTCGGGTGTGGTGGGGCGGCGCTCCGGGGGCGGCGTGAGGACGTACGCGTCCTCCGGCAGCACGCCGTCGCTGCGGTGCGTCTCCGCGCCGCCGATCGTCGTGCCCCACAATCCGCGGTTGATCGAGTACACGCCGGTCTTGGGCGGCACGTGCACGCCGCGCTCGCCCAGGTACGCGACTTCCTGCTCGCGCGTCAGGGCCTGGTCGCGGATCGGCGTGAGGATCGCGAGTTCAGGGGCGAAAATGCGAAAGCCGACGTCGAAGCGCACCTGGTCGTTGCCGGCCCCGGTCGAGCCGTGCGCCAGGGCCGCCGCGCCGCGCTCAATCCCGTGCTGAGCACAGCGTTTGGCCTGCACGATCCGCTCGGCCGACACGCTGAGCGGGTACACGTCCCCGCGCAGCGCGTTCGCGAAGATCAGGTAGCGCAGGTAGTCGTCGCACAGCTCGCGACGCGCGTCGACCGTGCAGTGGTCGACGACGCCGAGCGTGCGGGCCCGGGCCGCGATCGCCGCCAGCTCGTCGGCGTCGAAGCCGCCGGTCTGCACCGTGCAGGTGTGGACGGCGTAGCCTTGCTCCCGGAGCCACACGGCACAGTACGTGGTGTCGAGGCCGCCGGAGTACGCGAGGACGACTTTTTCGTTCATCACTGGATATCCCGAAACACTGGAGCGGTTGGATCACGGCGCCCGACCGACGGGCCTCGCCAGATCGCACGCCGCCGGGCGCTCATTGCGGCGTGCTCAATTGCCTGAGCAGCGCCAGGGCGCGGCCCTGAGCGCTGCGGCTGCGGACGGCGATGAAGATCGTGTCGTCGCCGGCGACCGTGCCCGCGATGTCGGGGCTGCGCTGCTGGTCGAGCGCGACGGCAACCGCGCTGGCGGTCCCGATCGGGGTGCGGACGACGATCAGGTTGGCGCCGACGGGGTCGACCCTGCTGACTAATTCATGCAAGGGGTCTGCGCCGGCTGTCGCGTGGGGCCGGCGCACGCGGTCCACGCGCTGGTAGCGGCCGTCCAGCTTCACCAGGCCGAGCTCGCGCAGATCGCGGCTGACGCTCGTCTGCGTGGCCGGAAGACCGGCTGTTTTCAACAAGTGCACCAGGTCGCCCTGGCTTTCGACGGCGCGCTGCCGGACCAGGCGGAGCAGGGCGGCTTGTCTGTCGTGTTTCGACGTCATATCGCCTCGTGATGAATAAATCACCAATTTGCGGAACTTTATGCACGCGGCCCGGGCGTGTCAAGACCCGGCCTGGAGCTTTTTTGCGCCGGGACGAAGATCTGTGCGCGTGTGCCCCGTTCCACCCGAAGCAACCGGCGGCGGCGCCGCCCCGCAGGCGCCGAACCCTACCCCGCGACGATGCCCACCGGCGATCGCGTCTTCCACGCCCCGCGCGTAAAGTCCGGCACATCCATCGCGCGGCTGCGTTTCGCGACCGACTGCTCCGTCAGCGCCGAAGTGCAGCTCCACGCCGCCGCGTCATACACATCCGCGTCCAGCGGCTCGCCGGCGACCAGACAGCGGATCAGCCGGTAGTCCTCGAGGTAATCCATGCCGCCGTGGCCGCCGCTGGCCTTCTTCACCGCCTCGGACTTCCATAGCGGGTGCTCGAACTCCTCCGCATACTTCTCCAGCATCGGCTCCCAGTCGTCCGCCGGGCTCCGCCCCTCGATGTGAATGCGCTCCGGATACCCCATCTTCACCCCGCGCGTGCCCCGCACCGTCTGAATCCGGCTATACGGCCGCGGCAGGTTCGTGTCGTGGACGAGGTAGATCGTCCGTCCGTTGACCGTCTTGATGAGCGTGAGGTTCATGTCGCCCAGCACGTATTTCTCGCTGCGCCGCGGGTCGTCCGCCGCCAGATGCTCCTGCTGATAGAGCTGCAAGCCGCGCGACGGCCCGCTCATCGACACGAGGTAGTCGAACCGGTCGCCGCGATTGATGTCCATGCACTGTGCGATTGGCCCGAGGCCGTGCGTGGGGTACAGATCGCCGTTGCGCGTCATCGCGTGGGCCCGCCGCCACAGCCCTTCGCCCTCGGCACTGAACTTGACCGCCCGCAGGTCGTGCAGGTAGCCGCACTCCCCGTGCAGCACCTCGCCGAACACCCCGCGCCGGACCATGTGCAGGACCATCATCTCCGCCCGGTCGTAGCAGCAGTTCTCCATCATCACGCAATGCTTGCGGTACTTCTCAGCAGTCTCGACAAGCTGCCAACACTCCTCCAGCGTCACGGCGGCCGGCACCTCCGTCGCCGCGTGCTTCCCCGCCTTCATCGCCGCGACACAAACCGGCACGTGCCACTCCCACGGCGTCGCGGTGAAAACGAGGTCGAGGTTCTCCTGCTCGCACAGCCGCTTGAAGTCCCACGGCCCGCGGTCGTACCCCGCCGGCCGCGGCTGCCCGGCCTTTTCGACCGTGTCCTGGTTGCGGGCGACTTTCTCCGGCACGATGTCGCAAATCGCCCGAATCTCCGCTCCCGGCACCTTCAGCATCTGATTGACGTGGTTCGAGCCCATTCCGCCGACGCCGACGAACCCGATCCGCACGCGCTCCAACGGCGGCGCCGCAAACGGCTCCTGCGTGGCGGCCGCCATCTGCGCACGCGAACCTGTCGACGTGCAGCCGGGTACGCTGACGCCCCCCAGCGCCGCTCCCAACCCCGCGATTGCCCCCAGGCGGATCAAATCGCGCCGGCTCGGCTCGGACGATGACGCGGACACGCGCGTTTCCGGCTCTGTGTTCATGGGAAGCCTCCTGGTAGTCGCATCGCGACGCCCGCCATGATACCGTTACCGCCCGTGGTAATGCGAAGTTGAACTTCGCACCATACGGTCACCGGCTGTGGCAGTGCGAAGTTGAACTTCGCACTACCGACACACATGGAGGACCCTGCGTGACCATCGTCATCCTCGCCGCAGGCATCGGCAGCCGCTACGGCGGGCTCAAGCAACTCGAGGCGGTCGGCCCCCACGGCGCGACGATCATGGACTACTCGGTCTTCGACGCCCGCCGCGCCGGCTGCGACACCGTCGTCTTCGTCATCCGCCCGCAGATGCAGGAGGCGTTCGACGCCTCGATCGGCTCGCGTTACCGCGGCCACCTCCGCGTCGAGTATGCCCACCAGCACCTCGAAGCGCTCCCCGCGGGCTTCGCCGTGCCCGCCGGCCGCACCAAGCCCTGGGGCACCGGCCAGGCGCTGCTCGTCGCGGAGCCGCTGGTCCACGGCCCCTTCATCGCCGCCAACGCCGACGATTTCTACGGCCCGACCGCGTTCGCCGCCCTCGGCGACTTCCTGCGGCAAGCGCCCACCGCCACGCCCCCGACGTTCGCCCTCGTCGGCTACACCCTCCGCGATACGCTGAGCGAGAGCGGCGCCGTCTCGCGCGGCGTCTGCCGCAGCACCCCCGACGGCTGGCTGGGGAGCATAACGGAGACGCTTGGACTCCAACGCGACGGCCGCGGCGTCCGCTATGTCGATGCCCAGGGCCACGCCCACCGCCTCACCGGCGACGAGCCCGTCTCGATGAACCTATGGGCCTTCCATCCGCCGATGTTCGTGCTCCTGCGTGAGGGTTTCGAGGCCTTCCTCCGTGATCGCGGCACGTCCGCGACCGCGGAGTTCTACCTCCCGCAGGCCGTGCAGGACGCCATGCAGCGCGGCCACGCCCGCGTCCGCGTCCTGCCGACGCAGGAACGCTGGTGCGGCGTCACGCACCCGCAGGACAAAGCCCGCGTCACGGAGATTGTCCGCGGCCTGATCGACCGCGGCGTCTACCCGGAGAAGCTCTGGACGTGAACCACGCACTGGCCGAGACCGTCGCCGGGCAGTTTGCGGTCGATGGGCCGCTCGTCGCCGTCGAGCCCTTCGCCGGCGGCCACATCCACGATTCCTACGTCGCAACGTGCGACTCGCCCACCGTCGTGCGTCGTTTCCTCCTGCAGCGCATCAACACGGCCATCTTCCGCGACCCGCCGCGACTGATGGACAACATCGTCCGCGTCACGCGGCACATCGCCGCGCGGCTTCGCAGCCAGGGCATCGCGGATGTCGAACGCCGGGTCCTCACCGTGATCCCCGCCGCCGACGGTCGGCCGTTCGTGCCGGCGCCGGACGGCTCGTACTGGCGCATGTACCGTTTCATCGAGCGTACGCGCGTGCACGAAGCCGTGCAGACCCCCGCGCAGGCCGAGTGTGCCGGCCGCGCGTTCGGCGACTTGCAGCGCTTGCTCGCGGATTTCCCGGTGGGGGAGCTGCACGAGACGATCCCCGATTTCCACAATACGCCGCTGCGGCTGGCAGCGCTGGAGCGTGCGATCGCGGCGGATGTCTGCAGCCGCGTCCGCGAAGCCCAGCGCGAGATCGAGCTTGTCCGGCAACACCGCGACTTAGCCCCCGTGCTCGTCAATCTGCTCCAGACCGGCGTCCTGCCGCTGCGGGTCGTCCACAACGACGCGAAGCTCAGCAACGTGCTCCTCGACGACGGCACCGGGGAAGGGCTGTGTGTCGTCGATCTCGACATCGTCATGCCCGGCACCGCGCTCTACGACTTCGGCGACATGGTCCGTTCCATGACGACCACCGCCGCCGAGGACGAACCCGACGCCTCGAAAGTCGCTCTCAGCCCATCGCTCTTCGCCGCCCTCGCCCGCGGCTACCTCGCCGCCGCCAGTGCGTTTCTCACGCCGCCGGAACACGGCCACCTCGTTTTCGCCGGCCAACTCATCACCCTCGAACAGGCCATCCGCTTCCTCACCGACTTCCTCACCGGCGACACCTACTACAAAACCTCCCGCCCCAACCACAACCTCGACCGCACCCGCACCCAACTCAAGCTTCTCGCCGACCTCACGCGCCGCGAAGCGGAGTTGAGCCGCCTCATCCGCCTGCTCGCGCAAGATACGTCCCCCCGTAGCGTCGCCCCCCCGTGGGCGACGTAGGAGACGCAAGGCCATCGCCGCGCCGCCTCGTCCGCCCGGCCGCGCGGACGTATACTGCCTGTCGGCAGAGGCCTCTCAGGGGTGCACCCCGATGGCGACACGAATCGCCGCATTACTGCTGTTCATCGCCGCCACGAGCCCCTTGTGTCCGGCCCAGGACCCCGCCACGCAACCGGCCACGAGCCCATCCGCGGAAGACGGCCCGCTCCACCGCCTGCGCTTCCCCGGCAACCCGAGCATCTACAGCGCCGCCTTCTCGCCCGACGGCACTTCTCTCTACGTCCACATCAGCGGTCAAGCCGTCAACGTCTGGGAGGTCCTCGTTTACTACTGGCCGGAGATTCTCGGCGGCGTCACCGCGCTGACCGTCCTCATCTGCACGTCTGCCCTCTGGCGGATCGCCCACCGCAAGCGCATCGTGGGGGAGCCGCATTGCCGCCGCTGCGGCTACTGCCTGAAAGGCTGCCCAAGCGACCGCTGCCCCGAGTGCGGCACGCCGATCAAACGCCCGGTGCTCGGCCGCCCGCTCTGGCGCCGCACGCTGCCGTGGGCCGCCGTGCTGGCAGTCGTCGTCCTCGCCTACGGTGGCCTGTGGGCGTTCAGAACCCCGCGCACCGGCTCCGCGTCAAGATGGGTCAACTGGTGGTCGTACGACCTCGACGCCTGGGCCCGCGCCCACGGCGTATGGCTCACTTCATGGGTGCGCAACGTCGATCGCGTGCTTGAAGTCGACACGCTGTCCGGCCAAACCCGCCGCACGCTGCTCACGCGCGAACACCTGCGCAACTCCTGGTGCCCGCTTGTCGTGACCCCGGACGGTCGCGACCTGGTCCTGACGATCGGCGACGGCGACCGCCTGGCCCTCGCGAGCACATCATCCGGCGCCGTCCGCCGCACGCTCTCACACCATCTTGCATTGCACGCGTTCGTTAGTCGGTGGCATCAGATCGCGGGCTTCGACCGCGATGGACGCAACGTCTATGTTGTGGCGTTGGATGAGCCCGCGAAGAAAACGCAACTCGTCCGGTGGGAATTGGGCTCTGGTGGGAGCGCCGTGCTGTTTACATGCGACGCCGATCTCGTTGCGCAGCAGGGTCGTCCGCCGGACGTGTGGCCGCGGCGGTTCTACTGCGTGCCCGGAGTCCAGCCGCCGCGGCTGCTCGAGCTGCCGAGCCCGATGGTGAACGAGACGCAGAAGGTGCCGGCCGAAGTCCACATCCGTGACGGCACGGACCCCAACCGCATCCTGGCGAGCTTCTCAACAACCCTCTGGGGACGCTCCGATCTCGCTTTTTCGCCAGAGGGTGACCGCGCGTACATCCTGTCGCCGAGCTCGATGCGCGCTCCGCTGGCGTTCGACCTGTCCACGGGGCAGGTTTGCGGACACCTGCGAGTGCCGAACCACAACGTGGGCTCGATCGACGGTCAAGCGCAAGACCGTCTCGTAGCTAGCGGGTGGCGTCAGCCCGGGCTGTTAGGTCTCTTGACGGGGACCGGCGATCAAGACGTGTTCCTCGTCTGCGATTTGCGCAATCCACGATCGGTCTCTGACTTCCCGCAACCCGCGGAAGGCATCTATCGAGAGCTTTACATGTCACCCGACGGGCGATTCTTTGCGGCGAGCGGCTTTCTGAAAGAAAAGAACCCGTCAGGCCGGTACCAACTCGAACTGCTGATCTACGATGTGCGCTCTATGCCGCGGGCGGTTCAAGGCGACAGGGACTAGCGATGTCGCCGTGCCCCCGCCAGACACCTCACTCTGGCTTCTTCCCGAGCTGAAACCCGGCGATTTCGCTCTCCCGCCCGTTCGGCAGGAACGTCCGCGCCTTCACCACCGTCGTCTCGCTGATCCGCACCGGCCGCTCGTACTTCGCCGACGCTTTCGTCGGTTCCGTCCCGTCGAGCGTGTAGCGAATCTCGCCACCCTCGAACGTCGGCCCGAACGTCATTTCGAACGCCTCCGCGAACTGCGTCGTCGGCGACGCAAGCTGTGGCGGCGGGATGTAATACGCCACGCCGAGGGCGTCGAGCTGCTTGTAGTGCGCGCTCATGCGCCGCGAGAAGTCGCCGGAATCGCGCCGCTCCGCCGGCGACCACGTCACCTCCGCCAGCGCACACAGCCGCGGAAACACCTGCCGGTCGATCAGCGGCTGCGGCGCGTACTCCGACCACATATTCGCCTCGGCCCCAAGCACGTGCTTGGCCTCCTCCGCCGTCAGCTCCCCCGGCGTCGGCTCGAACCCGTAGATCTTCTCCAGCGTGATGAACCCCATGAAATCCGGCTTCTGCGGGTCAGGCCCCTGTGGATAGTCGATGTAGCAATGGCTCGTCGGCGACGAGATCACGTCGTGCCCCGCCCGCGCCGTCGCCAGCGCCCCGTCCATCCCGCGCCACGACTGCACCGTCGCGTGCGGCGGCAGCCCGCCCTCCAGAATCTCGTCCCACCCGATCATCCGGCGGCCCTTGCTGCTTAGAAAACTCTCGATCCGCCGCACGAAATAGCTCTGCAGCTCGCGCTCGTCGATGAGGCATTCGGCCTTCATGCGCGCCTGGCACTTCGGACACGCCTTCCACCGCGTCTTCGGCACCTCGTCACCGCCAATATGAACATACGGCGACGGGAACAGCTCCATGACCTCCGTCAGCACGTCCTGCAGGAACTCGAACACGCGGTCGTTGCCGGCACAGTACACATCCTCGCAAACGCCCCAGTTCGGGCTGACCTCGAACGGCCCGCCCGTGCACGACAGCTCGGGGTACGCCGCCAGGGCGGCGACGCAATGCCCCGGCAGCTCGATCTCCGGCACGATCGTCACATACCGGCTCTTCGCATACGCGACGATCTCGCGCACCTCGTCCTGCGAATAGAACCCGCCGTAGCGTCCCGCGGCGTCCCGCGGCTGCTCGTCGTCGCGCGTCGCCTGCCGCCACGCGCCGACCTCGGTGAGCTTGGGATACTTCTTGATCTCGATCCGCCAGCCCTGGTCCTCGGTCAGGTGCCAGTGCAGCACGTTGAGCTTGTGGTACGCCAGCAGGTCGATGTACCGCTTCACGAACTCCTTCGTCATGAAGTGCCGCCCGCAATCGAGCAACATCCCGCGCCACCGATACCGCGGCCGGTCCGTGATCTGCACGCACGGCAGCCGCCGGGCCGCAGCCGACGCGCCGTCCTCCGGCGGCAGCAATTGCCGGATTGTCTGCACCGCGTGGAACAGCCCGGCTGGGCGCCACGCCGCGATATCTACGCCCTCCGGGACGATGGACAGGCCGTATCCCTCGTCTCCCACCGCCGGATTCGCGGGAACCAGGTGCAGGAAGATGCGGTTGGTGGGGATCCGCGTCAGCTCCAGGACCTGCTGATCCTCCACCGGCAGCTTCAGCCCGCACGCCGCCTGCACGCACTCGGCCAGGTACGTTCCGACCACCCGGACCTCCGGCACGCCGGCCTGCACGAGGATCGCGGTCGATTCCTGGAGCGTGAACTCGCGGCCCAGCCGCTTCATTTCGGCCGGGGCGGGGATGATCGCGACGGGGTTCGCCGGCGCCGACGTCTGCGCCGCCGCGCCGGACGAGAGTGACATAGCACACATGATGAGCATCCCGAGTCTTGAGGCCATAAGCAGTCCTGCCCTCGCACGCTCGCATGGCGCGGCATCTCGCGGACTATACCGCAGGGCTGACGCGCTCGCATGGCTGCCCCGCGGCCCCCCGCTCACCTTCCTCCCGGCGGTTCCCGACGGGGCGGGCCGAGGCTATGATTCGTGCGGCCGCGCGGTCAGCCGCGCGTTGGGAGGCATGTCATGGCGGAGCAGTTGATCGGAAAAGTCACGCATTACTTTGGTAAGGCGAAGGTGGCGGCGATCGAGATCACCGCGGGCGAGCTGCACGTCGGCGACACGGTCCACATCGCCGGCCACACCTCGAACTTCACCCAGAAGATCGAGTCGATGCAGATCGAGCGCGCCCCGGTGCCGGTCGCCAAGGCCGGCGACCAGATCGGCGTGCAGGTCATCGACCACGCCCACGAGCACGACCAGGTTTTCCGCATCGTGCCGGATTGAGCTGGAAAGCGCGTCGAGACCACGCCTTGCATCGGTGTGACGTCGCGTCAGCGCCCGCTGCCCGCGTCAGCGATACGGCAGCGTGTGATCGGCCAGCCCCACGATGATCTTGAACGCCCACGCGCCGATCAGCAGCACGAGGATGGCGAGAAACAGGTAGTGGGGGTTCAGCCGCGCGGAGTTCCACCTCGGCCAGCGACCGCGGACGAGCGTGCGAAGACATATAACGGCCAACGCCGCAGTGCTGAGGGCGAAGACGAACCCCGCCGGCTGGGCCCAGAAGGCGCGCAGCCACTGGCCGCGGACGGTATACGCGAAGGCGGTCGTCATGCCGCAGGTCGGGCAGGGTAGCCCGGTCAGAATGAGCATCCCACAGGGCCCTTGCCCCCAGAGCTGCTGGTGCGTGCCGAACCCGCGCGGGTTGGGCTTCAGGTAGGCGGCTGTGCCCAGGAGGCTAAGGCACGCAAGCAAGATCACGCCGGCCCACAGGCGGGTGACGGCCGGTTTCCCGGCGGGCCGGGCGTCGGCCCACACACCCCGCGTTTCCTGTTCGTTTCGGGCGTCAGCGCCCGGGTTTTCGGGTGAGTCAGTCAAAGGCTACTTCCGTCGCGCGGGGGCGGACGTCCGCGTCGCCAGTGCTTCGAACTTCCGGCGTGGCTGGCGCTCCGCGAGGACTTTCGTGGCTTTTTGGGGGTCGGACACGCGGAAGATGCCGAGGGCCTTGCCGCCGGGGGCGCCCGCGGTGCAGTAGGCGTAAGTCACGCCGATGTGGTTGTTGGCCAGGCGCTGGACGATGTCCGCCAGGGCGCCCGGACGGTTGGGCAACGTGGTCAGCAGGACGGTCGTCTCCGCGGTGGGAACGTTCAGGCGGGCCAGGCACTGCCGGGCCCGGTCGGGGCTCTCGGCGACGAGCCGCAGCACGCCATGCTCGGTGGAGTCCATCATGCTCAGGGCCAGAATGTTGATCTTGTCGTCGGCAAGCTGCTGACACACCCGCGCCAAGACCGTCGGTTTATTGGCAAGAAAGACGGAGAACTGCGTGTCGTTTCGCGTCGTTCCGTTGTTGGCTTTCATCGCTGCGGCTCCTTTTGACTATCACGCCCCGTCTGACAGCGAACGCCCGCGCTTGCCATCCGCGGGGTCTGGAAGTGTGCGCCAACCCGGCCTACCATTCGCAGCGCGGCCCGACGACTCGTCCCCGTTCGTCGCCTGGCGTATCGCCGCCTGAAGCAGGCTTGGCTGGAGTAAATGCCCGCACCGGAAACACCCGCGACCACCGCTCTCTGGCGAAGCGCCATTCTCGCCCAGATTGCCGAGCATCCCGACCGACCGCTGAAGCTCCGGGCTCTCGCGCGTCAGGTCGGCATACCCAACCAGGATTATACCACGTTCCGCGGGTTCGTCCGTCAACTCCTCGGGGACGGTACTTTGGTGCTTGGCTCCGGGCGGACGCTCCGCCTGCCCGGGGCCGGCGGCCAGTTGGTGGGGACCTTTCATGCCACACGCCAGGGCTTTGGCTTCGTCGCCTGCGCGGGGCGGCCGGACCTCTATGTCCGCGAGGAGCACGTCGGCGGCGCGCTCGAGGGTGACACGGTCATTGCCCGGCTGCACAAGGTAGGCGGTCGGGCTGCCCGGCCGCGCGGCGAGATCGTCCGCATCGTCCAACGTGCCCCGCTGAGGTGGGTCGGCCAACTCGAGCTCACCAGCCACGGCGGCGTCGTCCGGCCACAGGGCCGCAGCCCGTTGCCGCCCGTGCGTGTTGACGACCCCACGGTCGGGGGTGCGCGGCCGGGAGACCTCGTCGTCGTCGAACCCCGCCTGGACACGCTCCACACCCGCAGCGTCCGCGGTGTGATCCTGGCCCGGCTGGGCGATCCGGCCGACGCACGGGCCCAGATCCGCGGTGCAATATACCGCCATGCGCTGCCGGAGGAGTTTCCCCCGGCCGTGCGGCGGGCCGCGGAAGAGACGGCGGCGCGTTTCCAGCCCAATGCAGTTGACGGCCGCGAAGATCTCCGCGCATCGCTGACGGTCACGATCGACCCGCCCGACGCGCGCGATTTCGACGACGCGGTGTCGATCGAGGCGCTGGCCGACGGGACGGTGCGGCTCGGCGTGCACATCGCGGACGTGGCCCACTTCGTGCCGGAGGGCGGGCCGGTCGATCTGGAGGCGCGGCGGCGCGGGACCAGCGTCTACTTTCCGGGATACGCGGTGATGATGCTGCCGGAGGCGCTGTCGGCCGGCATTTGCAGCCTGCGGCCGGGCGAGCCGCGGTATGCCAAGAGCGTGTTCATCACCTACGATCGCGAGGCCCGGATCGTCGCGACGCGCTGCCTCGACAGCCTGATCTGCTCGGCGGCACGCCTGACGTACGAGCAGGTCAACGCCGCATTACAGGGCGCCGCCGATGGCATCCCGCGGGCAGTTCGCGCGCTGCTGAAGCGTGCCGAGTCGCTGGCGCAGCGCATCCAGCGGCGGCGGCTGCGCGCGGGGATGATCGCGCTGCGCGTGCCCGAGGTGGCGGTGCGGCTCGACGAGCGCGGCCACGTCGTGGACGCCGGTCCGGCCGAGACGAGCTTCGCGCACACGATCGTCGAGATGTTCATGGTCGAGGCGAACGAGGTCGTTTCGCGCGCCCTGACGAGCGCGGGCCTCCCGCACCTGCGCCGAATTCACCCGCCACCGGCGGCGGAAGCCGCCGAGAGCCTGGCGGTGCTCGCGCCGCTGCTCGGCGACCGGGTCCCACGCGTGCTCGACCGGGCCGGCACCGCGAAGCTCCTCGACGCGGTCCGCGGCCGTCCGGAGGAGTCGCTCGTGCACTACGTGCTGCTGCGGGCGCTCTCGCAAGCCAGTTACAGCCCGAATGAGGAAGGGCACTTCGCCTTGGCCAGTGACGACTACTGTCACTTCACTTCGCCGATCCGACGCTATCCCGATCTCACCGTACACCGTTTGCTGGAGGACATCATCCGCGCCGGCGACAAACGCCGTGCCGGCCGGCGCCGGCAGAGCGGCGACGACCTGGCGGCGTTGGGCCGTGAGGCCAGCGCCGCCGAACGCCGCGCGCAGCAGGCACAGCGCGAAGCGGTCGAGCGGTTGCTGCTCGAGCTGATGAAATCGAAGCTGGGGGCGGTCCTCGACGGCGTGGTCACGGGCGTGATGTCGTTCGGCGTGTTCGTGCAGGTGCGGCCGTACCTGGCCGAGGGCGTGATCCGCGTGGCGGACTTCGGGGCCGACGAGTGGCGTTACGACCGCGCCAAGGGCGTGTTTATCGGTCGGCGAAGCGGACGAACGATCCACATTGGCCAGGCGATACGCGTGCAAGTCGCGGCCGCGGACGAGGTGCGGCAGGAATTGCTGCTTCAGCCCGTGGGTGACATCGGCAGTCGAGTCGCGGGCCAAGCGGTTCGCCCCGGGCGTCCGAAGGTTGTGCGTCGTCAGCGGCGTCAGGGTCGTCGCGGCAGGCGGTAAGAAAAAGAGGGCACCGAGTGCCGTGGGGCGGCCCGGTGCTCTCCGGAGGGGAAAGAAGCCAGGTGAATCCGGCCTTACTTAAGAAGGCCCTGTATGACATCCTCCTGAATTATTCGTCCGCCGCTCGTCCGTGTCAATTCAACGTCCCAGAACATTTCGTCGAGCCGCGGCGGCTTGGTTCCTGTTTCTGTTATCGTCCACTTCGCGGCCAAACATTAGGGCCACCATTCTTTACGTTATTCGCGCGCGGAAGGTGCTAAATTCGCAGTAATACGCATCCTGTTTATTTCTTGCGCTCGATCCAGCGGGTTCTGCAGAGCGACCGGATTCGCTCGGGGGTGAGGGCATTCCAGGCGGCGGAAGCTTCGGCCAGCAGGTTGTCGTAATCG
>Ga0182017_10000069_pt1 | contig 72786 bp, 65 predicted proteins | sample 712E3DmetaG_FD_120492 | JGI IMG/M metagenome (GOLD analysis project Ga0182017, IMG submission 120492) | Permafrost microbial communities from Stordalen Mire, Sweden - 712E3D metaG | ecosystem: Environmental > Terrestrial > Soil > Wetlands > Permafrost | place: Sweden: Stordalen | collected... | reverse complement strand
GCGTTGAAGGCGCGGACGATCTCGCGGCTCAGCTCCAGGTGGGGCGCCTGGTCCTTGCCGATCGGAACGAGCGACGCCTTCGGCAGCGCGATGTCGGCGGCCTGAAGGACCGGGTATGTCAGCAGGCCGTGGTTGACGTCATCGGGCTGGTTGGCGCGCTTCTCCTTGTAGGTCGGCGTCCGCTGCAGCCAGCCGACCGGGGTCACGGTGTTGAAGAGCCAGCACAGCTCGGTGACCTCCGGCCGGTCCGACTGGACGAAGACGGTGCATCGCTCTGGATCAAGGCCCAGGGCGATGAGGGCCGCCGCCATCTCGAGAGTCTGGCGCCGCAGCACCTCCGGATCGTGGACGTGCGTCAGGGCGTGGTAGTCCACGATGCAGTAGATCGCCTCATAGCGATCCTGGAGAGCCACGTAGTTCCGGATCGCGCCCAGGTCGTTGCCCAGGTGGGGCCGGCCGGTAGGCTGGATGCCGCTGTAGATGCGCGGCTTGACGGGCAGGCTCGATGGGCGGGCAGCTGGCTTAGGCGCGGCGTCGGTCGTCATGGCGCGGAGTGTAGCGGACCGGCGCATGGCGCCGGGGCGGCCGGCGCCGGGAATCTGCGCGTGGGTGCCGTGGCCGGAGGGGTAGACTCTCGGCAGAGGACGTTGTCTCGGTGCGTTGAGGAGGCGAGATGGCCAGGGGACGACTGCTCTCAATTGGCCTTGCGTGCGTTCTGCTGGTGGTGGCGGCTGCCTGCAGTATGGCGGGGGAGACGCAGTCTGTGGCACCCTCGGGCTCGGCTGAATCTGCCACCGTGTCGTCGAGTTCTTTGCCATCCGACACGGCACTGGCGACTGATGCTGCCTCGGCAGATGCAGCGACACTTCCCACGACCGCTGGAGAGCGGCTCCGTTGGGTCAAGGTCGATGTTCCGTCGGCGCTCGCCGCAGGGGTCGCCGGCGGCACGTTCAACGCCATCTTCGGTTGGAGCCACGGCTACATCGCGTTCCACCAGAGCATGGGCGCGGGCCCGGTCGCGCCCTGGACATCCGCTGACGGTCGTACGTGGAAAGAGGGGACGTCGATGGACGCTACCGGTTTGCCCTACGGCGTCTCAGTCGAGGATGTCGCCGAGGGACCGGCCGGCATGGTCGCCGTGGGCAGACCTCCGGGCTGTGCCGACGACGGGTCGGGGTGCATGCCCAAGCCGGCGACGGCGATCTGGACCTCGACCGACGGCGACGTCTGGAGCCGGCTGGACATGCAAAGGGCATTTGGCGGTGGCGTGGTCGGCGACGTGTCGGCCGGCTCAAAGGGTTACATGGCGCTCGGCCCATCGACCGACGCCGAAGCCGCTTCCCCGGCCGTTTGGCTGTCGAGCAACGGCACCACTTGGCAGCGGGTCGATCTCTCGGGCAGCTCGTTTGCGGACGCCTTTCTGGCACGTGGCATGGTTCTGCCCGATGGCTATCTGATCGCGGGACGGGTTGGCACTGTGGCCGGGCACGGGTCGGGCTACTACCCCGCGACTACTCCGGCGATCTGGTGGTCCCGGGACGGCGTGGTTTGGACTTCGGTTGCGCTCGATGGCATGAAGCCTGATCCCGAAGCCGAGGCCGCTGTCACGAGGATCACCGACGCCAAGCTCGCGGCTCGTGCGGTTTCCTGGGATTGTCGAGGTCCCGCCTGCGTAGTCGAGGGCGCCGATACCACATGGACTTCCACCGACGGACGAGTCTGGACGAAGGCACAGGGTCGGCTCCCGCCGCAACTCACGTTCTCCGACGGTCGACGCGCGCTGGCCATCGGAGAGGTCGATGGCGTGCTGACGGTCGAGACCACGACCGATGGCTTCACCTGGACTCGGCTGCCCGCGTCGGCTGGGGCTCCCGCCGACCTTTTCGACGCCGCCCTTGGCCCGAGCGGCCTGCTGATCGCGAGTGTGGACCAGAGCCTGTGGCTGGCAACGATCGAGTCAACCGGAAGCTGAGGTCCGGACGAGGTTAGCGTCTGCCCCTCGAGCGGAGGCCAGCGCACCATTCGCGGCACGACTACCCGGCGTACGGCGGTAGCGCGTCCCAGAATTGCTGCATGGACTTCTGGAGACTGGCGAGGTCCCGCCCGGGATCGTACAGGAAGGCTGCAAAGAACCCTGCCACCCCGCCGGAGAGGCTGGTCCAGTCGTTGCGGGTGTCACGATCGAAGAAGTTCGTGATCCGCTGGGCCCGGCTGACCAGCTGCACGGACTTCGCGCTCAAACGATCGAGCTTGCTGGCATCGACATCCGAGGCCGTGGGAATGAAGCTCTGCTGGGAGTTGTACATGAGGAGCTGCGTAGAGCCCTGCGCCCAGAACTCGAGGTAGGCGCGGGCGTTGTCCATGTCCGCATCAAGCGTCGGTGACTTGGCAGCCATGGCCCAGACGTCAACCGGCGCTTCAACCGCTCGCTCCGCATCGAACTCGTTGCCGAAGTAGGGGAACTCGAAGAAGTCGAGGTCGTCCAGGACGGATTTGTCGATCGTCGTCTCCTCCCCGGTCATGAAGAGGCCCAGGTAGTACATGCCGGAGGCACCACCGATCAGCGTGTCGCAGGCTTGTTGCCAGGTCAGCTTCTGGAAGTCCTTGGAGTAGTACGGGACCAGCTTCGCCCACTCTTTGAAGACCGCGGTGACCCTGGGGTCGACCCAATACTCCTTGCCGGCCAGCAGATCCATGTGGAACTGGTAGCCGTTGAGGCGCAGGTTCAGCATGTCGAAGGTGCCCAACGCCGACCAGCCCTCAAGGTTGCCAAAAGCGATGGGTGCGAGCCCGTCCTGCTTCATTCGAGCGCTGAGCGCGAGCAGCTGATCCCAGGTGGTCGGCACTTCGTATCCGTGTCTGGCCCAGACGCTCTTGCGATAGAACATCGCCCAGGGGTAGTAGTCGACGGGGATGCCGTAGATGCGGCCGTCATCTCCGGTAACAGCGCCGGCAAGCCCCGGAGCGAACTTGTCCTTGACCGCTGCCCAGACTTCGTCGATCGGCAGGATCAAACCCTGCCGGGCGAAGAAGCGCATCCGGTATCCGGAGAACCAGGTGAAGAGATCCTCGGGCGTACCGTGAAGGTAGTCGCGCGCACGGTCTTGGTAGGTGAGGGGGTCGATCGAGTTCAAGGCAGGCCGCAAGCCAGTGAGCTTCTCAAAAGCGGCGTCGATCGCATCCATCCCGACCCTTTCGGCGGGGTCGGGATTGTTTCCCAGTGTGTTCCAATGGCCGTCTGCCAGCGTGAGGTGCCCGGAGAGATTGCGGCGGAGGAAGCCGCTGGGGATTGGGCTCCCCGTCGGCGTGAGTGGCGCCGTGGGGGGTGGTGTAGCCGCAGCCGTTGGAGCCGTGGCGGCCCCGGCCGCGTTGCAGGCGGCGATCAGCGCCGATAGAGCTGTCAGTCCGGCGGCTCCGGCCAGTCCCGTCTTTATCAGATCTCGCCTCGAGATTGGATCGCTCAGTCCCCGCTCGCCCATTGCCCTCTCCTGCCTCGCCTCAGTCTGACGGCCCACATTCAACAGTACACGCGAGGCGCCCCGGGCGCCCGTACCGGGAGTTCGCCTGGACCGATTTCCGGCCGGGCGGACCCACCCAGGCGCCGCTCGGTTACCATTCGCGAACGACGAGTTACGCCCGTCACCGTCGGCTGCGGCGCCATCTCGGCCTCGCTGGCCCCAGACCACGAGCCTATGCCCTCCGAGAAACGACCCGTCCGTGTCGCGATCCTCGGTGTGGGCACCGTCGGCGCCGAAGTGGCCCGTGGCTTTCTCCGCAACCCCAATCGGCAGATCGGGCCGGCCGGCGGCCGGATGCTGGAACTCGTCGCCATCGCCGACATGAACGTCCAGGGCGCCGTCGATCGCGGCATGCCCCGTGAGCTGATCGTCCCCGACGCGGCGGCTGCGATCCGGCGCGACGACGTCGACGTGATCGTGGAGCTGCTCGGCGGCGACGAGCCGGCCCGGACGCTGATCGCGGCGGCGCTGGAGGCCGGAAAGCCGGTCGTGACCGCGAACAAGCACGTCCTGGCCCACCACGGCCTGGAGCTGGAGACGATTGCCCGCTCGACCGGGGCGGCGCTCCGCTACGAAGCCGCCGTTTGTGGCGGGACGCCGGTCCTGGACGTCATTGCCCGCGGCCTGGCCGCCAATAGCGTCCGCCGGGTACGCGGCATCGTCAACGGCAGCACCAACTTCATCCTGACCGAGATGATGCAGGCTCACCGCAGCTACGACGAAGTCCTCGCGGCGGCTCAGGCCCAGGGCTACGCCGAACGCGACCCGAGCGCCGACGTGGAGGGCCACGACGCCGCCAACAAGCTGGCCGTGCTCACCCGCCTGGCCTTCGGTGCCTGGCCCCGAATCGACTCGATCATCGCCAGCCCGCCGTCCCTGCGAGGCGACGGCAAACCCGGCATCACGGGCGTCTCGGCGGCCGACATCGCCGGTGCGGTGGGCCTGGGTCTGGCCATCCGGCTCGTCGCCACCGCCAGCACGCCAGGCACGGCCGAGCCTTACTTCGGCCTGGCCGGCTCGGTCATGACCTCCGCCGTCCCGGTGTCGGCGCCGCTCGGCCGGACCGACGGCGTCCTGAACCGGCTCGAGGTCGATGCCGACCCGGTCGGTCGAGTCTCGCTCGAAGGTCCCGGAGCCGGCGGCCCGGCGACCAGCAGCGCCGTCCTGGCGGACCTGCTCGAGATCGTCCGCACCGGCCTGTCCACCTGGGCTGATCTCCCGCCGGCCGCGCCCCAGCTCGTCACTCTGGCCGACGATCGCGACACGGTTCGGCGGCCGTGGTACGTCTGCCTGCCCGGGGTTCTGACGGAGGAAGTCCCCGGCCGCCTGGCCGAAGAAGTGATCGGCCCGCCGCCCAGCAGCGTGCCGCGCCACCGCAGCCGAACCTGGGCCGCAATCCAGACCCGGCCCGTGCCCCTTGCCGACGTCCGCGAGGCCATCGAGCCTCTCATCTCCGCCGACCGCGACCTGCCCATCTATCCAATCCTGACCTCGTAGCCGGAGCCGATCGAAGTGTCCGCATCGCCAGTCAACGACTCAGCCCCGGCCGCGCGTCTGGGTGCCCGCCCGCGCCTCCTGGAGCGCTATCGCGAGTTCCTCCCGGTCACGGACAAGACTCCGATCATCAGCCTCGGTGAGGGCAACACGCCGCTCGTTCACATCGAGCACATCGGGAAGCGGATCGGCGTGCTGAACCTCTTCGTCAAATACGAGGGCATGAACCCGACGGGCTCCTTCAAGGACCGCGGCATGGTGATGGCGATCTCCAAGGCGGTCGAGGCGGGGGACAAAGCCATCATCTGCGCCTCGACTGGAAACACCTCAGCCTCCGCGGCGGCCTACGGTGCGGTGGCGGGGCTCGAGACGATCATCGTTTTGCCCAAGGGCAAGATCGCTCTCGGCAAGATGATCCAGGGCATCGCCGCCGGGGCGAAGGTCCTCGCCGTCGATGGCAACTTCGACGACGCGTTCCGGGTCGTGCGCGAAATGGCCGAGCAGAAGGACCATCCGGTCACGCTCGTGAACCACGTCAACCCGAACCGGGTCGAGGGCCAGACGACGGCCGCGTACGAAGTCTGCGACGACCTGGGCCGCGCGCCGGACATCCTGGCTCTGCCGGTCGGCAACGCCGGCAACATCACCGCCTACTGGCTCGGCTTCAACCGCTATGAAGCCGCGGGCCGCATCACCGCCAAGCCGAAGATGTACGGCTTTCAGGCTGCGGGCGCGGCGCCGATCGTGCTGGGCCATCCGATCGAGAAGCCGGAGACGATCGCCACGGCCATCCGCATCGGCAACCCGGCTTCGTGGAAGCGGGCGGAGGCCGCGCGCGACGAGTCGGGCGGGCTGATCGACATGGTCACCGACGACGAGATCCTGGCCGCGTACGCCGAGCTGGCCTCGACCCAGGGCATCTTCTGCGAGCCCGCCTCCGCGGCCAGCGTGGCCGGCATCATCAAGATGGCGGCGCTCGGGCGCGTGCCCGCGGACGCGACGGTGGTCTGCGTCCTGACGGGCCACGGCCTCAAGGATCCGGAGCGCGCCGAGAAGGTCTTTGCCCGGCCGGATTCGATCATCGAGGCGGCGCCGACTACCGCAGCGGTGATGAAGGCGCTGGGCTGGTAGGGATCGGGCGGAACGCTCCGACAGTACGACCCTTGCTTCTCGACCGGCCCGGTTCGCATCCAATGCACATACGCGACCGCAGGACGCCTCGGCGGCTTTACGGCCCGTCGATTCCGTGCAGCAGATGCACAACGTCGACCCAATCGCCGGCTTGCGGCCCGAACCATGCCCGACGTGGGCAAGAGACCGACCGGTTCGGCGGGCTCGGCCGGGTCTCGGTGTCGGGTACGTGCATCACACGCAAAACGACAAGCGGAGATGGGCTTTCCGGTCAGAAGCTTGCATCCGTTGCATGAAGGCCACGCACGACGGGCGGCGATGGGGCGGAGCCGGCGCCTACGCCATCGCCTGCTTGATGAGGCCCATGAAGTCGGAGTAGGTCTCGACGGCGGGGAACTGCGGGAATTGCCCGATCACGTTGGCCGGCGCTCGGAACAGGATGCCTCGGTGGGCCTCCCCGAGCATGGCGGTGTCGTTGAAGGAATCGCCGCCGGCGATGACGTTGTAGTTCATTCGTTTGAACGCGGCGACGGCCTCGCGCTTCTGCTCGCGGATGCGGAGCTGGTAGCCGGTGATGTGGTCGTCCTCGACGATCAGCCGGTGGCACAGCAGCGTGGGGTAGTTGAGATGGCGGAGCAGGGGAGCGGCGAACTGTTCGAAGGTGTCGGACAGGATCACGACCTGCACGCAGGTACGCAGCTCATCCAGGAACGCCTTCGCGCCGGGCAGTGGCGCCAGCGTGCCGATCACGTTCTGGATGTCCGACAGCTTCAGTCCGTGCTGGTCGAGGAGCGCCAGCCGGCCGCACATGAGCTTGTCGTAGTCCGGCTCATCGCGCGTGGTGCGGCGCAGTTCCGGGATGCCCGTCTTCTCCGACACGGCGATCCAGATCTCCGGTGTCAGAACGCCTTCCATGTCCAGGGTGACGATCGATTGCTTCATTCGTCGGCTTCGTCCCCGTCGCCCTCGTCTTCGTAGACCGGCAGCGCCGGCTCGCCGACGACCTTCGCCCAGGGCGCGTACAGCGTCGCGGCCTCTTCGGACTCGAGCATATCGGCCATGACGAGGGCCGCGACCGCGTCGGCGACCGCTGGACCGGCGATCTCGCGAGTTCGGGCCCACTCTCCCGCCGAGCCGCGGAGCATGTTGAACCGGGTGGCTCCGCCCTCCATCCAGGAGAAGACCTCCTCCTGGGCGAGGCGCATCTGCTCGCGCCACTTGTTGCTCTCGTCGGCCAGTGCCTGCAGCGAGCGATGGGCGACCTTCAGGCCGTCCTTGGGTTGCTCGCGCCACACGTCGATGAGCTCGGCGATGACCTCTTCGTCGAGGGTGCCGAGGTTGGTCAGCAGCTCGGTGACGAGCACGGTGCTCGGACCGAACTCGCCCTCTTCAGCGTCCGCCTCGGGCTCCTCATCGGACTCCTCGTCAAGCTCCTCGGCCTCGGCCGAATCCTCGGCCTCGGCCGAATCCTCGGCCTCGACTTCCTCGGCCTCTTCCGCGTCGCCGTCCTCGCCTTCGGCCTCGTCCTCTTCGACGTCCATGACGTCGGCCCACGGCTCGTAGAGAGTGTTGAAGTCCTCGTCGGCCAGCTCGTCGACCAGGACCAGGGCGTCCACGGCGTCCGTTGCCGCCGCGGCGACGACGGAGTAGAGGTCGATCTCCGCGTCTTCGACGAGACCGAGCGCGGAGAACCAGTCGGCCACGGCCCGCTCAGCGGTCTCAAGCTCCATCCCGAGCTTGCCGCCGCGGTGGCGCCGGCGGATCACCGACTGGGCCACCTTGCGCTCGGCGTCCGGCAGCAGCTCGTACGAGTCCGCGATCTCCTCGGCGGTCTCGTCGTCCACGTCCGCCAGGTCCTCCAGGAGCGCCGCGACCTCCTCGCCGTTGGGTCCGTAGAGGCTGACCGGGTCGGAGGCGACCAGCCCGAACTCTTCTGCTTCCCGCTCGAGTTCGGCTTCGAGCTCCGCTCGGCTCTTGGCGACCGTCCCGGCGTCGGCCTCCTCGTCTTCGAAGTCGTCCTCCCAATCCAACTCCGCCTCCGGGCGCGCCAGCAGCCCGACGAGTCGTGAGCCGAAACCTCGCCTGCCCGGCTCGGCCGGCTTGACGGGCTCCGGCGACTTTCCCGACTTGCCCGACCTGGCGGGCGCAGCCGACTTGGCGGCCTTGCCGGACTTTGCGGCGGCCGATTTGGTCGACTTGGCGGACGGGGCCGAATTGGCCGACCAGGTCGGCTTAGCCGACTTGCCCGACTTGCCCGACTTAGCCGACGGGGCCGACTTTGCGGGAGCGCCGCCCTTGCTCGACTTGGCCGGCGTCTCCGACCTGGGGACGATCGGATCGACCTTGATCACGATCTCGTCTTTGGTGCCGGGCTCGTCTCCGCCGCTCTTGTATCGCCTGAACATCGACCCTCCGCGCCCGGACTGGAGCCCGGGCCAGAACCTATTTCTTCTTTGTCGACTTGCCGGTTGTGGTGGTCTTGGTGCCGGGTTTGGTGCCGCTCGCCGGAGCGGATTTGGTGCCGCTCGCCGGAGCGGCTTTGGCAGCGGCTCCGGCCGGTTTCAAGGCCTTTGCCTCGGGCTTGGCTGCGCCAGTCTTGGCGGGCTTGGCCTTCGCGGCCGGTTTGGTGCTCTTGACCGCGGCGCTCTTGGCCCCAGGTTTGGCGCTCTTGGCCGCGCCTTTGCCGGTCGCCGGCGGTTTCGTGCTGGCGGCGGGCAGCGGCGGCGCCCCGATGAGATTGAACCACGGCCCGTATAGGGCTGCCGCATCCCGGGGCTCGAGCAGGTCGCCCAGCGCCAGCGCGGCGATGGCGTCGGCCAGCGCGGGACCGGCCATCTTGCGTGACTCACCCTGACCGGTCTGGCCCAGGAAACCGGAGGTCTGCTCGATGCGCCCGGCGTTCAGCCAGGGCGTCAACTCTTCTTGCGCCTTGCGGACCTGGTCGCGGTACTCGGCGTCCTCGTCGGCGAGGGCTTGAAGGGCTTCGTGCGCCCGCTTGAGGTCGTCGCGGTCGGAGTTCTGCCAGCCGCTGACCAGGCGGCCCACCTGCTCGGGGGCCAGCAGCCAGAGGCGGTTGAGGAAGTCGGTGATGTCGTCCGAGTTGGGCCCGAACTTGCCCTCGTCCTCTTCCTCCTCGGCCTCCTCCGCCTCCAGGTCCTCGTCGGCATCGCCATCGGCGGCGCCTTCGAGCTTTGCCGCTTCGGCCGCGGCGTCCAGCTGCGCAATTGCCTCGGACCAGGGCTCGAGAAGCGACTCGTAGTGGATCTCCTCGAGCTTGCCCTCCAGGATCACGGCCGTAGCCGCGTCCAGCGCGGCCTCGCCGCTCTGGGCACAGAGGCGGCCCCAATCGGGGTCGGTGTTGACGAACTCCGGGAAGGGGCCCGTGACCGACATCCATGCTCCGCAGGCCTCGCGCGCCATCTGGAGGTAGCGGGCCAGTTCCTCGTCGTTCTCGGCCAGCTTGCGAGCGGCCCTTCGGGCTCGGTCTCGGTCCGACCTGGGGATCGCCAGCCACGCTTCGGCGATGGGTCGGGCCTCGTTCGGGCCGATCTCCTCGAGTCGATCGAGGATCTCCAGGACGGTCTCGGCGTTTGGGCCGTACATCCAGGCGTCGTTGTCGGCCAGGTAGTCGGCCGCCTGCAGCTCCAGGTCGGCGGTCATGTCCTCGGGCTGATCCTCGAGCTGCTCGCCCTCGACCTCGTCGGCCTCGTCGGCCTCGTCGTCGAGCTCCTCGTCGGCCTCGACTTCGCGGCTTTCATCCGGGGATTCTGGCTCCTCGCGCCGATCGCGTCGCCTGAACATCGATTCCTCCGCTGCCGGCGCAACCTTGCGCGCGGAGGAATGGTCGCACAGCCTGCAATGCTGCGTTCGTCAGGCCGCCGCGTTCGCCTCGATGAACTTCCGCACGCGTGCCCAGGCGTCGTCGGATTGCGCCTGAAAGTCGGTCTGCTTGCGATCGAAGAAGCTGTGCGGAGCGTCCGGCTCGACCACGACCTCGTTCTGGACTCCGGCAGCGGTCAGGGCGTCGCGAAACTGCTGCACCACGGCGATCGGAATGCCCTGATCCGCGCCGCCGAAGATGCCAAGGACCGGGCATTCGAACCGGCCGACCATCTCCGTGGGTGCCGGCGTGTCGTTGCGGCCCGGTCCACCGGGCCAGCCGTAGAAGCCGATCACGCCGCTCAGGCCCAGCCCGAGCGTCGCCGAGAGGAACGCGCTTCGGCCGCCCATGCAGAAGCCCGTCACGAAGATCGACTTCGATGCGCTTCCCGCCCCGTCGCGCAGGTATTTCGCCGCGGCTGCGATGTCGGCCGATAGCCCCGCCCAGGTCGTCTCGGCGACGTGCGGGCCGTAGTCGAAGTCGTCGCCGCGAGGCCCGACTCCGGCGGTCCGGCCGAAGTAGTCGATGGCGACCGCCTCGACGCCCACCTCCGCGAATCGAATCGCGAGCTCCTCGTAGTAGTGGTGCAGGCCGCGGACGTCGGGCAGGATGACGATCGCCGCCCCGGTCCGCTCGGCCGGCCGAGCGTGGAAGGCCCGAAAGACGTTGCCGTCGGCGGCATGCAGGGTCGGCGAGTCGTGCTCGACCGACGATCCGGCGACCGGTCGGATTGGGGGGGAGCTGTCTAGATCGAAGCACATGGCGCGGAACTCCTCGGCTACCGGGCCATTGTCTCGGGCAGGGCCGGTAGTGCCGTTCCGCGCGACTGCCGGTTGCGCCTCGCGGGCTCGGCACGGTGTCGGCCTCGTGGCGAGGAGGGCGGCCTCCGGCTGCTAGAATGCCCGCCATGTCCAAACCGCTCGTAGTCCAGAAGTTCGGTGGCTCCTCGGTAGCCAATGCCGACCGAATCAGGCGCGTCGCCGCGCGCATCGCCCGTGACCGGGCGACCGGCTGCGACCTGGTTGTGGTCGTATCGGCGATGGGCGATACCACCGACGAGCTGCTCGCGCTTGCCGGCGCCATCACCGACGAACCGGATCCGCGCGAGCTGGACATGCTCCTCGCCACCGGCGAGCATCAGAGCGCCACTCTCGTCTCGATGGCCCTTCACGCCCTGGGCGTGCCGGCGATCGCGCTTTCGGGCGCGCAGGCCGGCATCACCACCGACGGCAACTACGGCAAGGCCCGCATCGCCGGCATCGACCCGGGGCGCATCCAGTCCGAAGTCGGCGCCGGCCGGGTCGTGATCGTGGCCGGCTTCCAGGGCCAGAGCAAGCACGACCCGACACTTTCGGAGATCACCACGCTCGGTCGCGGTGGGTCGGACACGACCGGGGTCGCTCTGGCGGCCGCCCTCGAGGCGGATCGCTGCCAGATCTTCACCGACGTCAGAGGCATCTACACGGCCGACCCGCGTCTCGTGCCGGACGCGCGCCAGCTGCCGGTCATCTCGTATGAGGAGATGATGGAGCTGGCCCACCAGGGCGCCCAGGTGATGCAGGTCCGGGCCGTCGAGCTCGGCTGGGTCAACAACGTCGTCATCGAGGTGCTGAGCTCGTTCGAAGACGTCCCCGGTACGCTCATCAAGGAGGATCCGTTCGTGGAGCAGCGCAACAAGGTCCGCGGGCTGGCCCACGACCGCAACGTGGCCAAGGTGACCCTCGTCGAGGTCCCGGACCGGCCCGGTGTCGCTCATGCCGTCTTCGCCCCGCTGGCCGAGGCCGGCATCAACGTCGACACGATCGTTCAGAACGTGGGCCATCACGGCACCACGGACCTGAGCTTCACCATCACCCGGGGCGACCTGGCCAAGACCAAGCGCATCCTCGAGCCGATCATCCGCGAGCTCGGCTTCCGCGAGATGACGACCGACTCGGCGATGGCCAAGGTCTCCATCGTGGGCGCCGGGATCCAGAACGCACCCGGCTACGCCTCCAAGATGTTCGCCGCCCTGGCCGAGGCCGGTGTGAACATCGAGATCATCTCGACCTCGGAGATCCGCATCACCTGCATGATCGCCGAGGATCAGGTCGAGACCGCCGTTCGAGCACTGCACAAGGCCTTCGCGCTCGAGGAGCCGGAGCCGCTTCTGCCGGACGAGCTGGGCGCCGAGGCGGGAACCGGCGGGGCCTCGAAGACGGGCGCGTGACCACGAGCGACGCCTTTCTCTCGCGACACGAGAGGTTCCGGTCGGTTCCCTCGACCAACGAGATCGTTCGAACCTGGCTGACCGAAGGAACCCCCGAGGTGTGTCTGGCCGTAGCCGACGAGCAGACCGCCGGTCGTGGGCGGTCCGGTCGATCGTGGGTCGCCCCGAGCGGCGCAGCCTTGCTGCTGTCCCTCGGCTTCCGGCCGGCATACGCCGCACCCGACCGGATGTGGCGGCTGGCGGCGGTCGTTGCCCTGGCGATGGCCGATGCCGCCGAGGAAGTGGTCGGGTTGCCGATGGGCCTGCTCAAACTGAAGTGGCCCAACGACATCGTCGTCGAGGCGAAGGGCGCGCCCGCCGGCGTGCAAAAGCTCGCCGGACTGCTGGGCGAGACTGACGGTGCCGGCACGGCCGACGTCACGGCCGCCGTAGGCATCGGGCTCAACGCCGATTGGCCCCGCGACCGATTCCCGGCCGAGCTGGCGGACTCGATGACGAGCCTGCGCGACGTGTCGCGAGGCCGGCCCTTCGCGGCGGACGGGCTGCTGGAAGCATTCCTGGTGCGACTCGAACCGCGCGTGGTTGGGTTGCGTGACGGGCACTTCGACGTCGCCGGCTGGCACGCTCGCCAGGTCACGACCGGTCGGACGGTACGCGTCGACATGCCGGACGGGACCTCATCGATCGCCAGGGCCGTTGGCGTCGACGGCGCCTCGGGGGCGCTGCTCGTCGAGGATTCGGGCGGCGAGCGGGAGCTGCTCGTCGGCGAGGTGACGCACGTTCGGCTCGACGGTGTAACACCTTGACCCGGGCGGTGTTTAGGACAGCGGAGGAGGGCGCCCGTCCCGCCCGGCTCGATCGCGATCGCGGTCTTGTCGAAGCAGCCCGGCGCGACCCGAGCCATTTCGATGCCCTGTATAGGAAGTACCTGGCCCAGGTGTACAGCTTCGCCTACTACGAGCTTCGCGACCACCACGCGGCTGAGGACGCCACCGAGCGCGTCTTCATGCAGGCCCTGGCCGGTCTGCCGCGCTTCGAGGAGCGGGTCGACGCGTTCATCGCCTCGCGCGCGCCCCTGAGCACGGCCGAGTCGACCGACATCTCCACGTTCCGCGTCTGGCTCTTCCGAATCGCTCGCAATGTCGTCGCCAACGAGCGGCGCCGCGATCGCCGCCGTCCCGTGTCGTCCCTCGAGGCCGCGGCCGAGCTCGCCGCCCCGGATGACGTGGTCGATAGCGCCGCGGCCCACGAGGCGATCGGCGCCGCATGGCAGGCCGTGGCCCGTCTGCCCGAGGATCGCCGCCGGGCCGTGATCCTGCGCTTCGTCGACGAGATGTCTACGGCGGAGATCGCCGCGATCCTGGGCCGCTCTGAGGGCGCGGTCCGCGTCCTTCTGCATCGGGCCCTGCGTTCCGTGGCCGAGGATCTTGCGTCCGGAGAGCGCTCCGGACGAGGGAGCCGACTGAGCTGATGCTGGGCGGAGGAACGCGAGACGCTCGGCGAACGGAGCGGTACCTCGATGGTCTGGTGGCCGCCGACGAGCGGCGTGCCTCCGAAGTCCCCGCCGATGCCGACCTCGATCCGGCCATCCGGCTGGCCGCCCGCGAGCTGCGCGGCAGTCTGACCCGCGTCCACCCCTCGTTCCGCTTCGAGGAGTCGCTCGCGGCCAGGCTCTCGGCCGGCGCGACGCGGCTGAAGGCCGGTCTCGAGGCCGAGGAGGCCGTGGCTGCCGGGGAACCCGGTACGGTCGCGTCGTTCCGCAACCGCGCCGGCATCGTCGTCTCTTCGCTCCCGGCCGCGGAGCCTGCCGAAGCCACTCAATCATCGGCTCACGCCCATGCCGTCTGGCCCCCGGCTGCGTTCCGCCGCCTGCCCGACATGTCGGGACGTCGCTCGAGGCCACTCATCGTCGGCGGCGTGGGCGTCGGTGTTGCGTCGGCGGCGATCTCCATCGGCGCGGTCTACGTAGCCTGGCGCCACTCCCATCCCGCCTCGAGTCGAATGGGTCGAGCCGCTCGCGCGGCCCACGGCCGGACCGGGCATTCCGGCCACGGCCGTCGGGCGGGGGTCATCAACGGAATTCTTGGAGTTGTCTCCTGATGCCGGTTAGATTGCCGTTCCGACCACGCCGCGATGCCTACCCGTCGGACCTGTGGACGAAGTGCCCGGGCTGCGCGGAGATGCTCTTCAACAAGCAGCTCGACAAGTCGCTGCGGGTATGTCCGCATTGCGGCCACCATTTCCGGATCCCGGCCAAGGCGCGCATCGAGCAGCTGGCCGACGCCGGCTCGTTCGTGGAGCGAGACGCCAATCTCCAGCCGGTCGACTCGCTCGGCTTCGTCGATCTCAAACCCTACCCCGACCGGCTCGTTGCCGCCCAGCTTTCTACGGGTCTGCGCGACGCCGCGGTCTGGGGACTGGCCACGATTGGCGGCCGGCCCGTCTCGATGTGCGTCATGGACTTCGGGTTCATCGGCGGCTCGATGGGCGCGGTCGTCGGCGAGAAGGTGGCTCGAGCCGGAGAAGCCGCGCTGGCCGAGCGCATCCCGCTGATCATCGTCTCCTCGTCGGGCGGCGCCCGAATGCAGGAGGGAACCTTCGCCCTGATGCAGCTGGTCAAGACGATGGGCGTGGTCGAGCGACTCAAGGTCGCCCGAGTGCCGTTCATCTCGATCCTCACCGACCCAACAACCGGCGGCGTCTTCGCCTCCTTCGCCGTCGTGGGCGACGTCAACATCGCCGAGCCAAACGCGATCATCCGTTTCGCCGGAGACAGGGTCTCTGCCGGCACCATCGGCGAGGAGCTACCGCCCGGCTACCAGCGCTCGGAGTTCTGGTTCAGCCACGGTTTCGTCGACCGCATCGTGGCCCGGCCTCATCTGCGGGACGAGATCATCGCCCTGCTGGGCTTCCTGATCGCGCCGCCGCTCAACGGAGTCGGCGAGCCGCCGGCCACGCCGATCACCAGGCCGCGCTCCTTCCTGTCCGCACTGACCGGTGCGCTGGGAGGCGACGGCGCCGGCGAGTCCCGCAACGGCGATTCACGAAACGGCGAGGCCAACGGGTCTCGAGCGGAGGCGCCCCGTGGTTGATCGACTTCTCGGCCGCAGCCACGCCGACGTCCCGGCGGAGAACGCCAACGCGGTCGTCTGGGCCCACGTCCAGCAGGCTCGAAATCTCAAGCGCCCGCACACGCTCGAGCTGGTCAAGGCCATGGCCGACGAGTTCATCGAGCTGCACGGCGATCGTCTCTTCGGCGACGACGCGGCGATCGTGGCCGGGCTGGCCAGAATCGACGGCCGGCGCGTGGTCGTGATCGGCTTCCAGAAGGGCCAGGACACCGAGGAGAACATCCGCCGCAACTTCGGCCTGCCGCATCCGGAGGGCTACCGCAAGGCGATGCGGGTCATGGACATGGCCGAGCGGTACGCCATGCCGATACTGACCTTCGTCGACGTCCAGGGCGCCTTCCCCGGCGCCGCCGCGGAAGAGCGCGGCATCGCCGAAGCCATCGCCAGGTCCGTGGGCCTGATGACCCACCTCCGCACGCCGATCGTCGTCGTCATCACCGGCGAGGGCGGCTCGGGCGGTGCGCTCGGGCTGGCCGTGGGCGACGTCGTCCTGGCTCTCGAGAACTCGATCTACTCGGTCATCAGCCCGGAGGGCTGCGCGGCGATCCTGTGGCGTTCGTCCGACCAGAGCCAGGCCGCGGCAGTGGCGATGAAGGTCACCGCCGAGGAGCAAGTGGAGCTGGGCATCATCGACGGTTGTATCGAGGAGCCCGGGGAGGGTGCCCACACCGACCCTGCGGAGACTGCGCGGCGGATCAAGGGCGTCTTCCTGGAGCACCTCGACACACTGGGCCGGATGTCGATCGACGACCTCCTCGAGGCCCGCTACAAGCGCTATCGAGCCTACGGTCCGTACGCGATCGCCGATCGGCCGGATGCCCCGCCCGAGCGGGTCGGCATAGCCGATCGACTGCGCGGTCTGCTGGCCACCAGGCCAACGATGCCGCAGTTCCCGGGAAATCGGCGCAACGGCCCGTCCAGCCGCGAGGAGGTGTAAGCCATGCCTGCCCGCTCACAGAGTGACAAGCCCGTTCCGGCGGGAGGGGATGATGCCCTCCGGAGGCAGCGCGACCACGACGCCATCGCCCGCCTCGCCGACGACCTGCTGCCGGCCTTGATCGCCAAGCTCGCGGCCAGCGGGCTGGGCGAGATCGAGGTCCGCGAAGGCGGCTGGAAGGCGCGGCTGCGGATGCCCGCCACGGTCAACGAGCCGCGCCGGAACGCCGGAGTGGCCGCCGACAGCCATGCCGGCGCCGCCCACGCCGCCGGTCGAGGGGCCGCGAGCCATGCCCGGACCGAAGACCGCGACCGCCGGCCGCGCGAGCCGGAGGAGGTCGAGCCCCCGGACCGGATCGTAGCCAAGTCCCCGGCCGTGGGCGTGTATCAGCCGTTGCGAGACCTGACCGTCGGAATGCGGGTTCGTGCCGGCGACCGCATCGGCTCGGTGAATGTCCTGGGCGTCAACCAGGACGTGGTTTCGCCGGTCGACGGCATCATCGGCTCCAGCCTGGCCGAGGCCGGGGAAGCCGTGGAGTACGGTCAGGAGCTGGTCCGAATCGAGCTGCCCGAGCCGGCAGCAGGTGCCGGTGCCGCCCGACCCGAGCTCGAGCCTGCGGGCGTGGCGGGGAAAGCCTGATGGTCACCAAAGTCCTGATCGCCAACCGCGGCGAGATCGCGCTTCGGATCCTGCGCGCCTGCCGGACGCTCGGCATCGGCGCCGTCGTCGCCTACAGCGAGGCCGATCGCGAGAGCCTGGCCGCCCAGCTGGCGGACGAGGCCATCTGCATCGGCCCGGCGGACGCCAAGCACAGCTACCTCTCGGCGCCCGCCATCATCTCGGCCGCGATCGTGACGGGCTGCGACGCCATCCACCCCGGCTATGGCTTTCTCTCCGAGGATGAGGGTTTCGCCGAGGTCGTTCGGGCTCATGACCTGACCTTCATCGGTCCCTCGGCCGAGGTGCTGGAGCGCTTCGCTTCCAAGGAGGCCACCCGTCGCCTGCTGAGTGCGCACGGGCTGACGACAATCCCCGGCTCGTCGATGCTGCGCGACGAGGAACACGCCTTCGCCGAAGCCGAGCGGATCGGCTACCCGGTCTTGATCAAGCCGTCGGCCGGCGGCGGCGGAAAGGGGATGCGCCTCGTCCGAACGTCGCGCGAGCTCGAGACCTCGCTGAAGGTCAGTCGTTCCGAGGCCATGGCCGGCTTCGGCGACGACTCGCTCTACCTGGAGAAGTACCTCGAGGACAATCGCCACGTCGAGATCCAGGTCGCGGTCGATCGCTTCGGCAACGCCATCCACCTCGGCGATCGTGACTGCTCCGTTCAGCGCCGCCACCAGAAGATCATCGAGGAGACGCCGAGTCCGGCTCTCTCCGATGCCGCCCGTCGGGAGCTTGCGGAGCGGGCCCTCGGGGCCGTCGCGGCGGCCGGCTACGAGAGCCTCGGCACCCTGGAGTTCCTCGTCGACGGCAACGGCGACGCCTACTTCATCGAGATCAACTGCCGCGTCCAGGTCGAGCATCCGATCACCGAGCTCTGCACCGGCATCGACATGGTCGCTCTCCAGATCAAGATCGCCGCCGGCGAGCCGCTCGGCATCACGCAGAACGACGTCGTCTTCCGCGGCCACGCCATCGAGTTCCGAATCCTGGCCGAAGACCCCGCCAAGGATTTCCGGCCGGCCGCGGGTCAGGTCGGGGCGTACCTCGCTCCGGGCGGTCCCGGCGTCCGCATGGACTCGCATCTGTACCCCGGCTATGAGATCCCGTCCTACTACGACTCGCTGCTCGGGAAGTTATGCGTCTGGGCCCCCGACAGGGCCGGAGCCATTGCCCGAGGCGATGCCGCGCTGCGCGAACTGCTCGTCGATGGCGTCACCACCAACATCGAGCTTCATCGCGCCATCCTCGCCAACCAGGTCTTCATCGATGGCAAGGTGACGACGAACCTGCTCGACCGAGTCGGCAGCGCTCCGTTCGTCGCCGCCGGCAACCGTTAAGCCGCCGCCCACGCCCACCAGGAGCCGCCCCGTGACCGAGCCCGCCACAAACGCGACCATCCTCACGACCCGCCAGATCGAGCAGCTCATTCCGCATCGCTGGCCGTTCCTGCTGGTCGACCGCATCGTCGAGTACGACGCCGAGGCCAAGCACATCGTCGGCATCAAGTCCGTGACGGCCACGGAGTGGTTCTTCCAGGGTCACTTCCCCGGCCAGCCGATCATGCCGGGCGTCCTCCAGATCGAGGCACTGGCGCAGACGATGGGCATCTTCGTGGCTCAGCAGCCGGGCTTCGGCGATCGGATGGGCCTCTTCGCGGCGATCGACGAATGCCGGTTCAAGCACATCGTGACCCCCGGCGATCAGCTCCGCCTGGACGTGACGATGGAGCGCCTCGGCAGCAAATTCGGCCGCGGCAAGGGCATCGCGACAGTCAACGGCGACGTTGCCTGCGAGGCTCTGCTGAGCTTCATCATCGCCCCCGAGAGCGCCCTGCGCTGATGGTGCGAATAGCGGCTCTTTCCGACATCCACGGCAACCTGCCCGCGCTGGCGGCCGTCCACAAGGCGGTCGACGCGGTCCGCCCCGACTACGTGGCGATCTGCGGCGACCTGGTCTTCAACGGCCCCGACCCGGCCGGCACGCTGGCCCTGGTCAAGGAGCTGGAACGGGCCGGCGCGTTCGTCACGCTCGGCAACACCGACCTGGCGGTTGGCGACGGCGACTTCACGGCCGCCTTCCCCTGGTTCACGGACGGCGCTCCGGACGCCTATCAGGTCGCGGCCGAATGGGCTCGCGACCAGATCGGCGACGATGGCATCGACTACCTGCGGCGGCTGCCGTCGGAGCGGCGACTGCGCGTCGGCGATGACCTGATCCTCTTCTGCCACGGCTCGCCGGGGTCGCTGACCGACGGGCTCGGAACCGATCTCGACGCGGTCGTGACGATGGAGCGCGTCGGCCGGACCGACGCCAAGGTGATCGTCTGCGGCCACACCCACATGCCCGAGGTCCGCGAGGTCGGCTGGCGGACGATCGTCAACGACGGCAGCGCCGGATACGTCTTCGATGGCGATCCCACGGCCAGCTGGGCCCTGATCGAGATCGATGAGGGCGCCGTCAAGGCAGAGATCCGCCGGACCGAATACGACGCCATGGCCGCGGCCAACGCCGTCTCGGAGCGCGGTCTGCCCGGAGACGTCTATCGGGCCGCGACCATCCGCACAGGGAAACTGGTTCGATGACGAACGCCCGACAGCCGCGCGTAGTCGTCACCGGGATGGGCGCCGTCACGCCTCTCGGGCTCGACACCGCATCGACCTGGGCGGGGCTCGTCGCCGGCCGATCCGGCATCGGTCCTATCACTCAGTTCGACGCCTCGCGCCTGACGACCCGAATCGCCGGCGAGGTCAAGGACTTCGACTGCTCCTCGGTCCTGGACCGCAAGGACCAGCGCCGCAACGACCGCTACGTCCAGCTGGCGCTGGTGGCGTCACGCCAGGCGATGGACCAGGCGGGGCTGCCGGCGCATCTCGACGGCGAGCTGGCCGAACGGACCGGCGTCATCGTCGGCACCGGCATCGGCGGCATCCGCACCCTGGCCGACCAGATTCTGCTGATGGGCGAGAAGGGTCCCGACCGAATGTCGCCCTTCCTCATTCCCATGGCCATCGGCAACCTTGCCGCCGGCGTGATCGCGATCGTCTTCGGCCCGCAAGGCCCCAACTTCAGCGTCGTGTCGGCCTGCGCCACCGGCGGCCACGCCATCGGCGAGGCATGGGAGACGATCCGGCGTGGCGATGCCGACGTGATGCTTGCCGGCGGGACCGAGGCCACGGGCCACGAGGCTCTGGTCGCCGGCTTCGCGTCGATGCGGGCCCTCTCCACCCGGAACGACGAGCCCGAGCGTGCGTCGCGGCCGTTCGACGCCGGGCGCGACGGCTTCGTCATCAGCGAGGGCGCCGGCGTCCTGGTCCTGGAATCGATCGAGCATGCCCGGGCCCGCGGCGCCGAGCCGCTCGCGGAGATCGTCGGCTACGGTGCCACGGGCGACGCATCGCATATCACCCTGCCCGCGCCGGGCGGCGCAGGGGCGGTCCGGGCCATCCGCCGAGCGCTCGAGAAGGCCGGTCTGACCGTCGACGACGTGGAGATGGTCAACGCCCACGCCACTTCGACACCGGAGGGTGATCCGCGCGAGCTCGAGGCGATCAAGACGCTCTTTGGCGAGCGGGCCGGCGAGGTCAGCGTCACGGCCAACAAGAGCATGCTCGGCCATACGCTGGGGGCCGCCGGTGCGATCGAGGCCATTGCCACGGTACTGAGCCTCCGCACCGGCCTCATTCCTCCCACGATCAACCTCGAAGTGCCCGACGTTGGGGCCGCCGGACTGGACCTGACCCCGAACGTGGTCCGCCGGCGTGAGATCGACGTGGCGGTCTCCAACTCCTTTGGATTCGGCGGCCAGAACAGCGCCCTGGTAATCCGGCGCTGGGCGGAGTGAGGGCGCACAGATGAGCGATCGCCACGACGAGCCGAAGACCGCGTCGCCCGCAGGCGGCCAGGCGGCCATGTCGCCGGAAACGACTTCGCTTCTGGGTCTGATCGACAAGCTCGGGTCGCTCCTGGAGCGGAGCGACCTGGTGGAGATCGAGGTCGAGGCAGGCGAGACGGGCATCCTTCTGCGCAAGCCGGCGGCCATCGCGCCGAGCCCGACGCTCGGCGTGGTCGCCACCGTCGCGACCGGCGCGGAATCATCGGCCGGTGGCGCGGCCGCGAGCGCGGCTGCCGAGGACGCAGCCCTGATCTCGTCCGCCAGGGTGGTCAAGGCGCCCCTCACCGGCATCTTCTACGCGGCATCCTCGCCCGCGTCGCCGCCGTTCGTGACCGTGGGCCAGCACGTGGCGGTCGGGCAGGTCATCGGGCTGATCGAGGCCATGAAGCTGTTCAACGAGATCAAGTCCGACCATGCCGGCAGGGTGGTTCGAATCGTCGCCGAGTCCGGCAAGCTGGTGAAGGCCAAGCAGCCGCTCATCGAGGTCGAACCGTGATGTCGCGTCCCGTGTCCGGTGTTCACGTAACAGGCTGGGGCGCGTACGCCCCGAGCCTGGTTCTGAGCAACGCCGATCTCGAGAAGATGGTCGAGACCAATGACGAGTGGATCGTCAGCCGGACCGGAATGCGCGAACGCCGCATCGCAGGCCCGAGCGAGACCACGGCCAGCATGGCCGCCGTCGCCGGCTTGCGAGCCATCGCCACGGCCGGGCTGACGCCCGAGGATATCGATCTGATCCTGGTCGGCACGCTCTCGCCGGATTACGTGATGCCCTCGACCGCCGCCCTCGTCAAGGACGCGATCGGGGCAAAGCGGGCGGCCGGGATGGACGTGTGCGCGGCTTGCTCGGGGTTTGTCTTTGGCTATGCCACGGCCAACGCGTACATCGCCAGCGGCATGGCGAGGCACGTTCTTGTGATCGGTGCCGAGACACTGAGCCGCTTTACGGACTACGCCGATCGCGCCACGTGCATCCTGTTTGGAGACGCGGCCGGGGCGGCCGTTCTGTCGGCCTCTGACGAGCCGGGCGGAACGATGGGCATCGAGATGACGACCGATCCGTCGGGCGCCTACCTGATCTGGCTGCCGGGCGGCGGCGCGGCTCGACCGCCGACGGCGGCGACGCTCGCCGCAGGCGATCACTACATGAAGATGAAGGGCTCGGAGACCTTCAAGATGGCCGTTCGGACCCTGGGGTCGACGGCTCAGGCCTCCCTGAAGAAGGCGGGACTCGAGCTCTCCGATATCGATCTCGTCGTCCCGCATCAGGCGAACAACCGCATCATCGAGGCGCTGTCGAAGTCGCTCGACTTCCCGATGGAGAAGGTCTTCGTCAATGTCGACCGATACGGCAACACCTCGGCCGCCTCCGTGCCCCTGGCGCTGACCGAAGCGGTCGCCGCCGGCCGGGTGAAGGTGGGCGATCACCTGTTGCTCGTTGCCTTCGGCTCCGGCCTGACCTCCGGCGCGATCACACTCCAGTGGACCGCGGACCCGTCGGTGGCGTCGCGAGCGGCGGCAATCGGCCCCGGCGACGTCACCATCCAGCCGGGCTACCTGGAGCCGGTGAATCCATTTCCACCGGCCCTGGAGTGGCTGCTGAACCGGCGCTAGCTGATCTGTACCCAACCCCCGGCGCGCCGTTGATCGGGGCGCCGACACGAAGTCACCGAGGAGGAGTTCAATGCTCGATCTGACCGGCAAGTCCGCCCTCGTCACGGGCGGGGCTCGTGGCATCGGCAAAGCCATCTGCCTGACCCTGGCTCGTCAGGGGGCCGACATCGGGTTCGTCGACGTTGGACGCCCGGAAGTGGCCCAGGCCACCGTGGCGGAGATCGAGGCCCTCGGCCGCAAGGCGGTCTTCATCGCAGCCGACGTCACCGACCCCGAGGCCTGCGTCAAGGCCGTCGCGGCCGCCGTCGAAGCCTTCGGCAAGATCGACATCCTGGTCAACAACGCAGGCATCACTCGCGACGACCTGATCATGCGTATGCCGATCGACGACTGGCGCAAGGTCCTCGAGGTCAATCTCTTCGGCGCCTTCTACATGATCAAGGCCGCGATCCGACCGATGCTCAAGGCTCACGCCGGCCGCATCATCAACATGTCGAGCGTCTCGGGGCAGGCCGGCCAGATGGGTCAAGCCAACTACTCGTCGTCCAAGGCTGGCCTCATCGGCCTGACCAAGGCCACGGCTCGTGAGGTCGCGTCGCGCGGTATCACCTGCAACGCCGTCGCCCCTGGCTTCATCATCACCGAGCTGACCAAGGACCTGCCCGAGGCCCTGCAGGACCAGATCAAGACGGCCACGCCGCTCGGCCACTTCGGCACGGTCGAAGACATCGCCAATGCCGTGACGTTCCTCGCCTCCGACGAAGCCGCGTACATCACCGGGCAGGTGCTGGCGGTCGACGGCGGCCTCGTAATGATGTAACACGAGCCGGTCGGCCGGCCCGTGCATCAGAGAGCGTTTGTCGCGACGAGACGCGCTGCCCATGCCTCGAGCGCGGATGGCAGCTCCTGGCGAACCTGAACCCAGCCGTGCGGCTGTTCCGCCTGGATCAGCACATGCGGGTAGCCATGGCTGGTCAACAAGGAATCGAAACCGGCCGCCTGCCGGCCGTAGAGCTGCTGGGCCGGCTGCGCGACGAGGATGAAGTAGACGTTGGCCGGTGCATCGGCGGCCTCTTGGCTGATGATCACATCGGGCGAATTGGCATCGATGACCGCCTGCTGACCGCCGAACGGCAGCCCCGAACTGGAGCCGGCGGCTCCCGCGTGGAAGTAGCCTGAGAAAGAGATCCCCGAGCCGAACGTGGCAGGGTGACGCAACGGCAGGATGGCCGCGCAGTAGCCGCCCTCCGACATGCCCATGACGGCGCGAGCGGCTGGAGCCGCGGTTGTCCGGTAGCGCAAGTCGACCCAGGGCACGAGAGTCTCCGCAACCCACTGGTCATACCACTGACGCCCGTCGAACGAGTCCGCGCACTCGGAGTCCGGATAAGGGGCCCCGTTTGAATCCACGAAGACCACGATGCTCGGCGGCACCGCCCCACTGTCGATGAGCGAGTCAAAAGGCGCCACGTCGTTCATCGCGGCGCCCCAAACGGGATAGGACATCGGGACTTCGTAGAGAGTCGGGTATCGGCGGTTGGAGTCCGAGTCATAGCCCGGCGGTGTGTAGACGTCGAATTCGACAGAGCTGCTGGAGCCGCCCGTCCACGGTGCCGGCAGCGAATACTGTTTCACTCGACCGGCCCCGCTCGGTAGCCAGGCCCTCCATGGCGCAATCGATACCCCAGCCGCCGCGCTCGGATCTACGGGACCGGATGGCACCAGCGGACCCGAGAGCATCCGGGCGTCGGGCGAGTAGTTGACGAGGTCACTGAAGACAGGCACCGTCACGACGAAGAGCACCGCGACAACCGCTACGGTGGTGATCCTCTTGACGACCGGCCCCTCGGCGGGCCTCTGGCGCAAGATCACAGGGATGGCCCCTATGGCCTCCGCGACAGCGGGCCTGGCGCCACACGCCAGTGTCGCCCCGGCCCAGGCCGCAACCGCCCCACCGAATAGAAGAGTGACCGCGGTCACGAGCCAACCGGCCATGTCGAAAGTCCCACCCGCCCCGGTCGAGGCCAGAGACGATTGCGTCTCGGTGATGAACGTCGGCAGGAACATGGCGGTCGCCACGGCGACCCCGATCCAGGCCGAGACGCCAACTCGACCGTTGGTAAGGGACGACGCGGCCGCGGCGACCGCGCCCATGAGAAGGGCCCGGATGAGAACCGCCCGGTCCGGGTCGAATCCCATGACCGCCAGGCTGTAGTAGATCGCGTGAATCTGACCGGACGCCAGCCCGGCGCCGACCGTCAGGGCCGCGGCCAGGACGCCCGCGACAATCCCGAGAACCGCCGGCGTCAGAAAAGGCCCGAGCAGGCGGTTCTGCCGCCAGCTACCCCAGCGAGCTCTCAAACTTGAACCGAGGTTTCGCATCTCCGGATTTCGACGCTAGCCGACCACGACTTTCGTGTCCGGCATGACGCTCTCCAGGAAGATCTCGCCGCGTACCAACGGGATCTCCGCCCCCGACGAGTCGTAGAAGCGCGTCAGGGCAGTGGTGGAGGTCTTCTTCCAGGTTCCGGAGATGGCCTTGCCTTCGAGATACACGGTCGCGGCGCCGGAGCCGACGTTGTAAACCCACGGCCGGTTCGCGTGGTCCATGGACGCCGCGTCGGTTCCGTAGGCCTGGTACATGACGACGATGTTGCGCGCGTAGACGTGGCTGTTGTTCGCCGGATCGATCTCGGGACTGCCGTCGACGATCCGGAGGTAGTCATCGGTGAGGGGGTCGTACTGATACCCGACGGTGCCGGTGCGAAATGGGATCGTGATCACCTGGGAAGCCGGCCGAAGAGCCTGATCCGTGTCGCTCGTGAATGGGCGTGTGGGCAACTTCTGGTAGGTCGCCGGGTACTTCTTCTTGGCGGCGCAATCGATCAGAGCGGCAGAACTGGTGTAGTCGTTCTGGGGCGCGGGTCGTGTGGTGATGCGGTGGTATGCGCAGCTGCCGCCGTTGAGCTCGTCCATGTTGTAGATGTTGGCGGCCATGGCCGGGATCACGCCCAGGATCGAGTGGCCGTCACCGCCGATGTGGCCGTATAGGGCCTTGTACTCGGCTGCCCAGTAGACGTAGTACGGCCGTGCGCTTCGCGCGGGGCCGATCTCGGAGGCGGTGCCTTCCTGCCAGATCATCATGTAGCGGTCCTCACCGCCGTCGGCGTAGGCCTGGATGACGATGGAGGCCGTAGAGATGCCCGATTGCGGCCGGGAGACCTCGTTGTCGGCGACCATCACCGCGAGCGGCAGGCGATGGGCAAGGGTGGACGTCGTCGCGACCCCGTCCAGGTCGGAGTAATCCCAATCGGGCGGCAGCGAAGAGTAGGCCGAGTCGAAGGTCGGTGTCGGATCAACCGTTGGCCATGGCGAGGGCGACGGGCTTGGTGACGGGGTGGGAGCGAGTGTGACCAGCGGCGTGGGGCTGGCCGTTGCCGAGCCGATTCCACCGACGGTTACGGCCAGCAGGACACCCGAGAACCCGATCACAACCGCGAGGATCACGACGCCGGCGATGGCGATGGCGCGATGGCCAACCCAGAAACCCTTGAGCGCGGCTGGGATGCCCTTGAGCGCCGTCGGGATGCCCTTGAGCGCCGTCGGGACGCGTTTGATGAAAGCCGAGATTCGTACGATCACAGTTCCAATCCCCTTAGTTAACGCCGGCACACAGGATAGCCATGATTGGGCATTCGAGTTGGCTCGGCGGGAACCACCGCATCAGCGGGCGTTCGCAGCCTCCGCCAGGACATCGGCGAGGGTCGTGCTCAGCGGGATCTCCGGTCGCCAGCCTGTGATCTCGGTGAGCAGGGAGGCGTCGGCGCGGATGTCGGCCGGGTCGAGGGCGCGCACCAGAGACCCGTCGACCTTGACGCGGGCGGGCACGCCGGCCAGCTCGCACAGTTGATCGATGATGGAGCGGATACTGGTAGCGGTGCCCGATGCCACGTTGACCACACACGGTCCGCTCACGGAACCGGCCGCCGCGCATTCCAGCAGCAGCCTGTAGGCACGGACCACGTCACGGACGTCGGTCAGGTCCCGGCAGACATCGACGTTCCCGGCGGGAATGGAATCCGCTTCGCCACGTTGCGCCGCGATCACCCGCCGGGCGAGGGCCGGGACGACGAATACGGGCCGCTGACCGGGGCCGGTGTGGTTGAAGGAGCGGGTCACGACCAGCGGGAACCCATACCGAACCGAAGCCTCCACCGCAACCGCCTCCTGGGCCACCTTGGAGAGCGCATACGGGTGCAAAGGGGAGAGCGGCGCGGACTCCCGAAGAGGCAGGTCTTCGGCGCGGGGCATGCCGTAGACGTCGGACGAGCCGCTCACCAGAACCGCCGGCTTGGCCCCTACCTGGCGCAAAGCCTCGAAGAGGGCGACGGTTCCGCCGACGTTGACTCGAAAGGCCTCGGCCGGATCGTCTTTGGCATCCGGGGCGAATGCCATGCCGGCGAGATGGACGACCGCCTCCGGAGGGCCGCCCGGCCCGGTCAGCCAGCGCGCCAGGCCGTCACGGTCGGTGATCTCCAGCTCGTCGGGACCGGGCGCCGCGACGACCGTATGTCCGTGCTGGACAAGCTCCAACTGGAGCCAGCCGCCGACGAAACCGATTGCGCCTGTGACGTAGACGCGCATCTGGCCTGCTCAGGCTCTTGCGCTTGACAGGGCGACCTTGTGGCCTTCCACGGGACGCTTCTGAAGGCGCTCGAGGTCCGCATCGACCATCATTCGGATGAGGGCTTCGAAGCTGATCGTCGGTTCCCAGCCGAGCTGCTTGCGGGCCTTCGTCGGGTCACCGAGCAGGTGATCCACCTCGGCCGGGCGCAGCAGATGCTCGTCGATCACGACGTACTTCTCGTACTCGAGTCCGGCGTGCTCGAAGGCGATGCGGCACAGGTCGCGGACCGAATGGTCCGTTCCGGTCGCGACGACGTAGTCGCCGGCTTCAGGTTGCTGGAGCATCGCCCACATGGCCCGAACGTAGTCCCCGGCGAAACCCCAGTCGCGTCGGGCATCCAGGTTGCCCATCGGGAGCTGGCTGGCCATGCCGAGCTTGATTCGAGCCGCGCCGTGAGTGACCTTGCGCGTCACGAACTCGAGTCCGCGACGCGGCGACTCATGGTTGAACAGGATCCCGGAGACGGCGAAGAGGCCGAAGCTCTCCCGGTAGTTGACCGTCAGGAAATGGCCGTAGGCCTTGGCCACGCCGTACGGACTTCGAGGGTGGAAGGGAGTCAGCTCGTTCTGAGGGACCTCGCGGACCTTGCCGAACATCTCACTCGACGAGGCCTGGTAGAACTTGATCGTGGGGTCGACCTGACGGACGGCCTCGAGCATTCGGGTGACGCCCAGACCGGTGAACTCACCGGTGAGCACCGGCTGGTTCCACGAGGTCGGCACGAAGCTCATGGCCGCCAGGTTGTATATCTCCTGCGGCCGGGCGGCCTGGATTGCCGCCACCAGGGAGGCCTGGTCCAGGACATCGCCCTGGAGGAGCTCTATCCGGTCGCCCAGGTGCTCGATCCGCTCCATCGAGTCGGTGCTGGATCGGCGCGTCATCCCGACGACGCGATAGCCCTTTTCCAGCAGGAACTCGGCGAGGTATGAGCCATCCTGACCGGTGACCCCGGTAATCAATGCGGTCTTTTTCACGTGGGAAGTATAGACGGCGAGCCCGCCTCTTCGCCCCTCGCGCCTCCGCGCCCTGAGGGGCCGGCGGTATCATTCCGGCCTGAAGGAGAGTGGCTCAGTGAGGGTAGTCGTCGATACCGCTGCGCTCCGTCGCCCCCACGCCGGCACCGCTCGTTGGGTGAACGGCCTGCTGGGCGCCCTCGATCGGATACCCGAAATCGAGATCGAACGCGCCGACGGGCCTCGCCGCATCGGAAACGGACTGTTGTTCCGGCCGATCAATCTGGCCCGCCAGCGCTGGTGGTACGAGGCCGGAATCCGACGGGCGGCGCGGAGACGGGGAGCCGACGCCCTGCTCATGCCGGCCGGCTACGCGGCACGCCGCGGCCACATACCGCAGCTGGTGGCGGTGCTGGATGTGAACTTCCTGACCCAACCGGGTACGTACGAGAACTCCTTCGCCCGGTATGCGAAATGGGTAACCGGCCGAAACCTGCGCGACGCGGACGGTCTCATGACCATATCGGCCTACAGTCGATCCGAGATCTGCCGCCACTTCGGCACCGACCCCGAGCGCATTGCCGTGGTCTATCCCGGGTTGGAGTCTCCTCCTGCCGGTGATTTCGCCCGACCGATCGAAGGGCCCTACGCCCTATATGTCGGCGCTACCGAGCGCCACAAGAACATCGGCGTCTTGCTCGACGCCTGGGCCGGGATGACGGGCGAGATGAGGCGCGACTTGACCCTGGCGATCGTCGGCCAGCCGGGACGCGATCATGCCCGGCTCTCGGAGCGGGCGGCAGGCATGGGCGGCCGCGTCCTGCTGACCGGACGAGTCAGCCAGGAGGCCCTGGAGGGCTGGTACCGGCACGCCTCGGTCTTCCTCTTCCCGTCGCTGACCGAGGGCTTCGGATATCCGCCTCTGGAGGCGATGCAGCGTGGAGTACCCGTCGTGGCCGCTCGCGCCGGCTCTCTGCCGGAGGTGCTCGGCGACGCCGCGGGATACCACGACCCGGCCGATTCGACGGCCCTCCTGGCCGGGATGGGAGCCGTGCTGCAGGACGGCGGACTGCGCCGGGAACGAATCGAGAAGGGCTTCTTGCAGGCCGCCAGATACACATGGGCGTCATCCGGCGCCGCCGTCGCCCGGCTACTGGAAGGGCTCGCTCGCTAGTGCCGAACCTCGACGCGCATCCTGTTCCGAAGTCCGGCCGGGCGCTCTTCCTCGCCGCCGACCTGCCCTGGCCCCCCGACGGCGGTGGTCGCATCGCCACGCTGCACATCCTGGAGGCCATGAGCCGCCGCTACGAGGTGGATCTGGTGGCGATGGCCGATCCGATCGGTGAGCCGGACCTCGAGCCGCTGCGGGAACTGTGCAAGAGCGTGGAGGTCGTCCGCATCCCGTTCACCTTCGGCCGCCACCGGGTCCGCCAGTCGCTCGTGTTTGGACTCAGCCTGCTGTCGAGTCGGCCGTACCGGCTGCGCAAGTTCCGCAGTCGCCGCTTCGAGGCGGCCGTGAAACGGCGTCTCGCCGGCGGCCCATACGACATCCTCCACTGCGACCAGTTCGGTGCCGCGCCGTACGCCCGGCTCGCGCCACCGGAGTTGCCGACCACCATGGCGCATCAGAACGTCGAGTCGGAGATCTACCGCCTGGCCGGTGTTCGGGCCACCAACCCCATTCGGCGGCTGCTCGCGGCCGTGGAGCAGCGCAAGCTTCGCCGGGCCGAATCGGGGCTGGCCTCTTTCGACAGGGTCTTCGTTCTGGCGGCCGACGACGCCGAGCTTCTGGGCCGGCTAGGCGTGGATCGGACCACGGTCCTGCCGATGCCGGCACCGATCTCGTCGGAGATCCGCTCGGGGCCTCCCGCGGGGCACCGCATCCTCTCCGTCGGCACGATGAGCTGGTACGGAGTGGCGGATGGGCTGTTGTGGTTCCACGACCAGGTCCTGCCGCTGATTCGCGAGCGGGTTCCGGATGTGGAGTGGGAGCTGGTTGGGCCGAACGCTCCGTCCGCCATCCGGCGGCTGGACGGCGAACCCGGTGTTCGCGTCACCGGCTACGTCCCCGAGATGGCGCCGCACGTCGCCGCGGCCAGGGTTGGGGTCGTGCCGCTGCGCATCGCCGGTGGAATCAGGATGAAGCTCCTCGATTGCCTGGCCTGGGGGCTGCCGGCGGTGGCGACCTCGGTGGGCGCGAGGGGCCTCGATCTGCCGGACGGCGACGGATGCTTCACTCGCGACGACCCGGCCGGCTTCGCGGAGGCGGTTGTCGTGTTGCTCACGGACGACCGCGTATGGTCGCGGACCGCGGCCGCGGGCCGCGAGTTCGTCTCGGAGCACCACTCAGTCGCCAGGCTCGATGAGAAGATCGGCGCGGGAATCGAGGCGGCAATTCGGCACCGCAACGTCCGGCAGGGTCGCGCCGATGGATGAATCGATGGCGCCCGTCGGGCCGACCCCGGCCCCCGCGCCCGCTTCGCCGCCCGCCGTCCAGATCGGCTCGATCCTGATCGACAACGTAACCCAGGACGAGGCGGACGCCATCATCGGGGGCTGGCTCGAGGAGCGGCCGGCCGGCCCACGACGGGTCTGCACTCCCAACGTCGACTACGTGATCCGTGCCGGGCGCGATCCCGCCTTCCGGGGCGCGATCAACGGGTGCGACCTCCGAGTGCCGGACGGAATGTGGATCGTCTATGCGTCTCGCATAGCCGGACGATCGCTACGCGGCACGGTCACCGGACGACTTCTGCTGCCGCGCTTCGCCGCGCGGTGCAGCGAGGCCGGCCGCCCGATCGCCATGATGGGCGCTGGGCCCGGGGTAGCCGCCCTTGCCGCGGAGAGGCTCCGAGCCGACAACCCGGGCCTGTTGGTCACGGCCGCCACGCCGCCGACGCCGTTCGTGATCGGTTCCGAGGCGGATGCCGGGATGGTACAGACGCTTCAGGCAGCCCGGCCGGCGATCCTCTTCGTCGCGCTCGGCGCGCCCAAGCAGGAACTGTGGATGGATCGGCACGCCGGCGAATTCCCGGACTCGATCATGATCGGCGTGGGAGCCGCATTCGACGTCGTCGCCGGGAGGGTCAGAGAAGCCCCGGCCTGGATGACCCGGACGGGGCTCGAGTGGCTCTTCAGGCTGGCGCAGGAACCGCGCCGCCTGGCTCGCCGGTACCTCTGGGACGACCCCCGCATCCTTGGCTGGGCGGTGGCGACGCGGGCGCGCGGCCTGGTTCGCGGGCCGGGCCGGAAGTAAGAGCTAGCTCGCCGGCACCTGCCCGTCGCGCCCGGATGGCGGAGCGACAGGAGGAGCGACCCCCGAAAGCAGCCCGACGAGCATCGCCGGGACCAGGGCGTATGGCCAGTTGCCCAGCAGACCGCCGGCGGATTCCGTAAACACGGCCGTGGCGAAGAAGGCGAGAAGGGCGATGCCGAGAGTGAGGCCCGCCAGATGCATTCCGGCCGCCTTCCCCGAATCGGCGCAGACCATGGCCAGGCCGACCAGCCACAGACTCCAGAGCAGCGCCCCCGGCAGTCCGATCTGCAGGAGGATGACCCCCACGGAACTCTCGGCCGCGGTGTGAACCTCACCGAAGTTCCCACCGATACCGAGCCCTTTCCCGAACGGGGTCGCGGCGGCGCTTCTGAGGCCCTCGGTGAAGCCGCGCACGTGATCCAGCGAGCCGTTCGTGAAGTTGGCGGCGATGGCGATCCCAACCAGGGCGAATATCCCTGCCACGACCGCGACCCCGGCCACCACCACTACGACGCGGCGGCGTAGTGCCGGCCAGAACGCGGCCACGAGGGCGTAGCCCCCGGCCCCGACAAGGACGACGATGCCGGCCTTCCCGAGCGTCAGGCATGTGGCCAGCCCAAGCACGCCGGCGACGGCATAGGCTAGCTTCCGCCTCTGCCAGAAGGAGAGGGCCAGGGCGGTGGTGAAAGCCAGGAACGCCGCCAGTGTCGTGGCTTCGAGGAACGTCGAGACGAGGCGCCTGATCGCGGTGGAGAAGCTGTAGTCCCAGAAGAGAATGGGCAACCCGTTGAAGTCCCAGTCACTGGCGGGGGCGCTGAGGCCGGCCAGGGTCGAGAGGTGGTAGTAGCTCACCGCGGGAACCACGTCTCTCCATACCAGGCCCTCGAGAACGGTGATCTCCAGAAAGCCGAAGATGGCCACGGGCACCGCGATAGCCACCATGAAGGCGGCGATGGTGCGAACCTGGGCAGCCCCGACGGGTAGCAGGCGACCGGCCAGGTATATGAGCGGCAATTCGGCAAATCGCCGCGCGTAGGTCAGTCGGTCGTCCAGGGGGGCACTGCCCACGACGAACGCCAGCGTCACGAGGGCGCAGAAGAGCACGGCGCAGACATCGAGGAACCTCACCGCCGGCCGCGCGGATCTCCATGCGATCCGGAGTCGCGGCAGCTCAACCGCGAGCAGGAACGGGAAGAAGAACTCCTTGTAGGCGAGCAGCCATCGGAGAGTGTCCTGGTCGAGCGAGTCGGTCATCGTCGCGACGACGAGCCGCTCGATCGTCAGCCAGATCAGGAACCCGGCCACCAGGACGAGGGGACGGTTACGCAGGATCAGGCAGTACGCGAACAGAAACGCAATGGCAAGGACGTAGCAGATTCGGAATGGGGTTCCGCCGCTGCCGAACAGAAGGCCGAGCAGCGGAGGCGGAATGGTGGGCAGCCACATCAGCGCCCAGCCGCGAGATCGCAAGAGCGGCCGAATCGGAGCGGCGAGAGCCCGGACCTGCGACCTGAGCGCTGCCGTCACTGCTCGTCGACCTCCAGTTGAAGCGGGATTAGCGGCGTCCGGCGGCGCACCCGCGAGTGGCGCGTGGACTAGCATAGCGGAGGTTGATGGCGCGACGATCGCTTCCGGTCGCCGTCTTGCGGCCCATCGAATGCGGCCCATCGAATGAGGGAAGAATTGGACGAAGTCCTGCATCGGGCCCGGTTCGCAGGTATCGGGGCGGCCATCCTGGGACTCGCTCTCCTGATCACGCCGCTCAACCTGGTTGGGGCGGTCCTGCTGGTGGTCGGCTGTGTCATCGTTGGCCTCGCCGAGCCGGACCTGGGATTGCTCGGGATCCTGGTTCTCTTCCCGGCCTACCCCCTCCTGTCCAAGGTCGTCGGCACCGATCTCGGTGTCGCCGGCGCCGCATTGCTGATCTTCTCGTCCTGGAAGGAAGTCTTGCTGGCCGCCGTGCTCGTGAGCCAGGCTGGTCGCCTTCTGGCCCGACATCCCGACTGGCGGGGCTTCCGGCCACATCCCGTGGACTGCTTCGGAGGAGCGCTGGTAGTCCTGGTGGCGTTCGGATTGGCTCTCGGCCACAACGGCCTGGCTGCCAACGAGACCCGTCTCATGCTCTTCCCGATAGGCGTCTACGTGGCCGTCCGCCTCTCCAACCTGACCGTGAGGCGCTTCATCGAAGCCGCGGCGGTCGCGGCCTTCGGCGTTGCCGCATTCCTGATATTCCAGAGCAGCTTCCTTAGCACGAGCTTCGCCGCTCATTACTGGGGCGCCCCGACCTTCTCGGTGCCGGCGACCTTCATTGCCACCGGTCTGACCGGAGCTCGCGGCGCCGGCACTCTCGCCTCTCCCAACGAAGCCGCGCTGGCGATGGCGGTATGGGCATGCATGCTGGCGGCCTCGTTGCTCGTGTTGCGCGAGCGGATGCGCTGGCACGCCCTTGTGCTCGGGGTCGTTCTCTTGGCGCTGGGCCTCACCTTCTCGCGAAGCGCCATCCTTGCGACCCCGGTCGGCCTGGCGTTCCTCGCGGTTGGGGCGGCGCGGTCGATAGGTTTCCGGCAAAGGCAGGGGATAAAGCTGATGGTCACCGCGGGCGTGGCGGTGGTGGCGATCCTGGTGGTCGTCTACGCCGAGCGGGGCGGCATCGACCTTGTGCGCGCAACCTTCATGTCGGTTACGTCGACACCGGCTGCGACCACCGATTCGGAAAGCCCGGCCACGCCCGGCGTGGACTCCTCGACCATCGCTCACGCGAACTCTCTGTCGTACGGCTGGTCCGTTGTACAGGCCAACCCGCTGGGCGTGGGTCTGGGTGAGGTCGGATACAGAGTGGTGCCTTGGACGGGCGAGCGTGCCAAGTACGTCATCGAGTCCTGGTACCTGACGATGGGTATGTCGTTGGGCTGGGCAGGGTTCGTGTGGGCCTTGCTGCTGCCGCCGGTGTTCTTCCTGCTGGCGCTGGCGGCGATCCGCCGCGGCCGCGTGCTCCCCGGCCTCGCCCTGCTTGGAACCTCGGTCGCGATCGGCGGCATCTGCGTCCTCCTCCCGACCATGGCGGAGCCTCAGCTGGCGATGCTTCCATGGGCCCTGGCCGCTTTTGCGGTCCGGCCGCGATCGCCCGCATCAGATGATCGCCTGGAGTCCGGCCCGATTCCCGCGGTTGCCGGCGCGGCTCAGGCGAGCACCCTCTCGTAGGCCGCCCACAGGGCGGCGGCGGCCGCCTTGACGGAGAACCGCGCCGCGAGGTTGTCCCGCACTGAGTCGGGCACGGCCCGCGGCGCCGCCATGGCCGCGGCGATCGCCCCGGCCTCCGACGGTACGAGAACCGCGGCCGATCCGACCGTCTCCCGGGCGGCCGCGGTGTCGACCGATATCACCGGCACGCCTCGCAGCGCGGCCTCGACGCCGGGCAGGCCGAAGCCCTCGATCCGAGAAGTCGACAGCAGTGCCGTGGCCGTGGCGAAGGCCGACTCCAGTTCGTCGTCCGAGACCCGACCTTCGAAGCTGATGCATTCCGCGACGCCCAGCCTCGCGGCCTGGGCTTTGAGACGAGCCTGCTGTTCCGGCGCCGACGGGCCGATGAAGCGGAGCCTCCCGCCGGCATGGGCAGCGCGAAATTCGGCCAGGGCGGCGACGGCCAGGTCAGGCTGCTTGTGGCCATCGAGGGCGCCGACGAAGAGGAAGGTGGGTTCTACAGCAGGTCGGCGTTCCGCGGCCGGAGGCCTCGCGACGACCGGATACACGACCGAGATCAGCTCCCTCGAGACACCGAGCCGCTCCACCAGGTCGTCGGCCGTGGTATGGGATATCGCAACGATCGCGTCGGCCTGCCGGAGCTGGTCGAGGAAGAGCCGGTAGGCATGGCGATGATGGGGCTGCCAGGAGCCGAGAATCGCCTCCTCCCGCAGCGGGATCAGGTCGTAGGCGGTGACGACCTGCCGGACGCCTCGAAGGCGCGCTGGACGCTGGGGGTCGGTGGCATGGAAGACCTCAGCGGAGGCGCGCCGTGCGGCCCGGCCGATAAGGGGCGATCCGACGAGCCAACCGAGGTCGAGGGGGCGAACGCCGAGCAGGGGGGCGGCCACCGTGCGGCCGGCGAAGACGGGGAACGTGGCTCCGGTGGGTGCCAGGGCCCAGACCACGGCCTGACGTTCCACCGGCCATTCGCCGATCGCGTCGACAAGCCCCCGCACGTAGCGCCCGATGCCACGGGCACCGTGGTCGCCTTCGGTCGGTCCGATGTCCAGGAGCAAATGCCCTCGCATCACGACCTCGAATCCCCAACGACGGCGTACAGGTCGTCCTGATAGTCGGTCGCGATCGTGCGCCAGTCGTAGCGCTGCTCGACGAGGCGTCGGGCGGACTCGGCCATCGCCCGTCGCGCCGGCGCGTCCTGGAGGAGGCGGACGACCTCATCGGCGAAGGTCTCTTCGTCGTCCGCCGTCGCGATATCGATGCCGTGGCGGACGGCAATCCCGTCGCTCGCCAGCCTTGTACCGACCGTGGGCAACCCCACCGCGAAGGCCTCGAGCAACTTCAGGCGCGTACCGCCTCCGGCCCGGAGCGGCGCAACGAAGAGGTCGGCCGCCTCCAGGTACGGCCGCACGTCGGGTACGCGGCCGACGATCTCGACGGCGTCTCCGCCCAGTCGCCGCAGCGATTCCGGAGGGCTGGCGCCGACGAGGACCAGGTGAGCTGAGGGACGCACCTGCCGGACGCGAGGCAGGATCCGCTCGACCATCCATTGCGCCGCATCGAGATTCGGCAGGTAGCCGAGCGTGCCGGTCATGATCAGGCCGTCGCCTCGGTTCTCGGCATGGTCTACGTAGCGGAGCGACCGCAGGTCCGCGCCGCTGGGCCGGACTCCAACCGACGCCGACGGCACCAGCGCGCGGAAGGCGCCGGCGTCCGCCTCCGAGACGGCGATGGTCCGTCGGACCCGCCGCACCAATTGACGCTCGTAGCGTCGCCATTTCCAGACATCGAGGCGGCCACGCGCCCGACCCATCCGAGTCCATCGGAGGCGCGCCACGTCCTTGCTGATATCCGATTCCACGTTCTGCTGATCGAGGATCACCGGCACCCCGGCTTCGATGAACGCGGCGGCATAGCGTCCGACGTGGGCCTGCATGAGCACGACGATGTCGAAGCGCCTCAGCACCTCGCGGTTCGTCTCGAACCCCAGCGGGGGCCGAGACCACACTTCATCGGGTAGCGGCGAGACGAGCCCGGCCAGCTTGGAGCGGATGGAGTCGCGTGTCAGCGCGGGCAGTGCCAGAAGCTGCGGGCGCGGTCCGTCGTCCGACCAGGCGAGCTCCGGCTCATCGAGCGGGGCAACCCACATGGTGACCTCGTGGCCGAGCCGCATCCACTCCGACAGCAGGTGGAAGATCCGCATCTTGCCGCCCCCGAATGCCGGATACGCGGCGTACGGGCCGATGGCCAGGATGCGCAAGGGCGGACGTGAGGTCACGGCCGAGGTCGCAGTCAGCGAAGACGGTGCCATGTCCGCGGCATCGCGCACCAGGGAGCCTCCCGCCTTGTACCTCCAGCCGTGCTTCCTCACGGCGTCCCAAAGGTTCCAGCCGATCGAGCTCAGGACCATGCCGAGGCTCGACCGGATCCCGCCCCCGTGCTTGATCCTTCGGGCGGCGAAGAGCGGCATGCGATGGAAGAGCATCCTCAGCAGCAACCCGGCATTCTGGCGCCGCGTACCGTTGCGGCGCATGAACAGGATCGCGTTGCGCATCATCAGATGGTCGATCTGCGACGGCCGGGCAGACTGGTTGACCAGGTGCGTGATGCTGGTCCGTGGGTCGACGAGACAACTGAGACCGCGCCTCCCCGCCCGGATGCACAGATCCACTTCTTCCCAGTAGAGGAAGAAGACCTCGTCGAAGCCGCCCAGCTGGCAGGCAGCGGCCACCGAGAGCAGCATGCACGAGCCGTCGATCCAAGCGACCGGGTACGGGGACGTCGTCGATTTGATCCCTTCCGCCTGCGTATGGCCCGACATGTACGTCTTCCAGTCGAACGTTCCGCCCGACGACCAGACGCGGCCTGTTCGGTCCTTCACCAGAGGTCCGACGGCGAAGACGGTCGGCCCGCACGCCTCGATCAGCCGCTCTGCCATCCGCGGGTCGTCCAGGAGGGTGTCGTTGTTCATCAGGAGGACGTATTTCGAGCCACGGGCGCGGGCCCATGCGATCGCGGCGTTATACCCGCCGCCTACTCCGAGGTTGCGTGGCAGCGCCAGGGCCTCGACCTTCCCCTCGAACTCGGCGGCCAACCGAGCCGCCTCCGGCTCGGCCGAGCCGTTGTCGACGACCAGAATCCTGTGGGCCGGCCCGGCGAGGAGCCCCAGCGATTCGATGCAAGCCCTGGTCAGCGCGTAGCCGTTCCAATTGAGAATGGCGATGACCAGCTCCGGCTGATTTGAGTGCGTATCGTCGGACACGGTCTGCCTTGTCAGGTGCGAGCTGTGACGAACCACCGGGCCTTGAGCGCTCGTCCGGCGAGGCGCGCCGAGGTGGATGGAACCGCCACGTAGTCCCACAGCTTCTGGCGCACCGAGCTGGTCGAGAACGCGGCTTCGTCGAGTTGTCGCCCAAGGATGTCCAGGACGACATAGTCTCGGCCGGCGAAGAACCGGTGGACCTCAGCCGGATCGGTGCCGTAGGCGCCGTACGCCGCCTCGCCGAACTCGAAGCTTATCAACGGCCGCAGGCGGTCGATCGTCCCCGCGGCGCCGCGGAGAACGCTCCACTCGGCGCCTTCGCAATCGATCTTGATGTAACGCACGGCTGAGATGTCGGACGGAAGCGCCCCATCCAACGTCATCACGTCCACGTCGATGCGCTTGGTCGCCGTCGGCACGTTGTACGTCCGTTCTCGCAGACCCGATTCCTCGGGCGCGTCCTCCGCGACCACGAACGTCGACCGTCCCGTGAAGTCCGAAAGGGCCGCGGCGGACAAGGTCACCATGCCGTCGAGACCGGAAGACTTCAGCGACTCGAAGAGCGCCGCCCGAACAAGTGGCAACGGCTCGAAGGCGAAGACGCGTCGAGACGGTCCAACGACCCTCGACATGGGGAAGGTGTGGCGGCCGCTATGTGCGCCGACATCTACGCACACGTCACCCGGACTCAGGATGCGGCTGTAGAAGCGCTCGACGCGTGCCTCATAGTCGCGGCCGGCCGACCTCCTCAGCCCCATCCTTCTTGCCAGTCTCGCCGCGACAGGCTTCAATCCAGTTCCCATCATCCGTGCACCAACTCCGGCTAGGGCGACGGCCACGGATTATGACAGGGCCGAGCGCGCCGGCGCCGATGTGCGGACATCTGCACCAACGATGTCGAGGCCGACATCGGCCCGCGGTCCGCTCATGACGGTACGCCCTCCGGTAGACTTGGCAACCGTCGGCTCCATCGAGAGCCCGGTCAAATGGGTAGCCGTCATTGCCGAACGTCGGATCCAGGGCAGACGCCACCTCGCGCCCCAGAATCTCGGCCGTGCTGAATACGCTCAACGAGGAGAAGCGACTCCCGTTTGCGCTGAGGTCGGTCGCGGGCTGGGTGGACGAGATCATCGTCGTGGACATGCACAGCAGCGATTCCACCCGCCCCGGAAACTCGCCGGCGAGCCGCGCCGCCTCGGGCTCGGCCGAGCCGTTGTCCACGACCAGAATCCGATGGGCAGGCCCGGAGAGGCGCGCCAGCGACTCGATGCAGTCACGGGTCAGCGCATAGCCGTTCCAGTTGAGGATGGCGATGACCAGCTCGGCGGGATCCGCAGGGCCTTCCTTGAACGTCATCTGCCTACGAGCACAACACGCCGCAGCCATTGATAGACGCGGCTTCGCGTGACGGGGCGCGACAAGCGGAATACCGTACGGCTGGTGGGTCCGCGCAGCGCCCAGGCTGGCAGGCCTCGTGTCGTGAGCCCTGCGCCGGTGAGCATCTCAGGCATGTAGGTCAGTCGAGTCTCCGTGCCGCGATCCTGGATGAGATCGCCGGGCTCACGCAGGAACGACGGATTCGACACGATCTCGTCATAGTGGGAATGCCAGCCCAGAGAGCGCTCGTGGGGATCCCAACGGGCCGCACGTTCCCGGATGACCTTCCGCTCGCCGTGGCTTTGCGAGCGGATCGGATAGTGCTTCAGCAGGAATTTGTATGGAAAGATGCGCCGGCCCCGGAAGGCGACCTCGTGTCCTGCTGCTGTCGCCAGATCGACCGGACCGACGTTCTTCCAGGCCTTCGTCTGAAGGAGCAGATCTCTGCTCCGGCCAAACTCGAAGTGCCGCATGTGGCGCTCGAAGTCGCTGCCGGGCTCGAACGCGTTGTCAATCGGCCGGTAGTTTGCCACCGTATGATCGACTGCGGAGAAGCCGGCTTGGTCCACTCGCCATAGTGCATTGCGGAGCCCCAGATTGGGCCAGGGTCCGGAGCGGCTCTCGTCGGCGTCGTGATGGACATACCAATCGGCGCCGAGTTCCGCGGCCACGGCCGCGACCCGATGGAGCAGAGCCCTCAGGACGAATCGATCGCTGGGCGCGTCGGGGAAGCGTTCTAGACCGACCAGGCCGCGTCCTTCGAATGCCCGCACGATCTCCATCGATTTGTCCGTTGACCAGTTGTCGATGACATAGACCCCGACGCCGTCGCCGACGAGCTTCTCGATCGCCGGTCCAACAACGTCCTCCTCGTTGTAGACGGTCATGATTGCCACGACCTTGAAGCTCTCGGGCGCATGGCTGGACAGGAGCGGAGTCAGGGCCAGCGTCCGGTCGAACACAACGAGATCAGCCGACCGCTCGTCGTCGTGGGTATTCGCCCGCGTTCGGCCGACGAACTCAGGCCGCAACCCTGCGGCGGCCATTTGGCCCAGGACAGGCCCGGCCTCGTCTGTCGCAATCACGAGCAGCGGCACCGCAGGAAGCGGCGCCCCGACTTTCTGCAGAACGCCGTCGGACCCGCACAGCCGACCTTGCGGGCCCGTAACGAGCACCGCGGTCCCGACCCCATCGCGCAGGACCTGCGCCAGGGCAGCAGCCCCATCCTGGAGTGGAATCTGGCCACGGAACGGATAGGGTGGCCGTCGCCCGGACCCCTGCTCGGGCACCGAGACTCCCGTAACGCTCAGGTCCGGGTATGCGATCGCTACCTCGGGTTTCCAGGCCAGGCCGATGTCGACGACGCGTCTCAGCCCGTAGAGCGACGCCACATGGGCAGTGAACTCCGCGACTTCTGGATAGGGCGTGTCGACGCGGCCTCGTGTCATGGCTCCGAAACGGTAGCATCTATGCGACCCAGGAGAGGCGACAGCGCCCGAAGAGTCGGATCGGATCGGAGGCAGACCGTCAGTGCGTTTCACCATCGTCAGCCCGGTGCTCAACGGCATGCCATGGCTGCCGCAGGCCGTCGAATCCGTGGCTGAGCAGCGAGATGGAGCGACGTTCGAACTCGAGCACCTCATCCTCGACGGTGGCTCGACCGACGGTTCGCGCGGATGGCTGAAGAGCCACGAGGCACTTGGATACCGGCTCTGCCTCGAGCCGGACGACGGCCAGACGGCAGCGCTGCGGACCGGATTTGAGCGGGCGAGCGGGGAGCTTCTGGGCTGGCTCAACTCAGATGACATCCTCGAGCCGGAAGCTCTCGCGACCGCCTGCGACGTTTTCGCGGCGCAGTCGGACGTGGTGCTGGTGAGCGGCGCCTGCCTGTTCATCGACGCCGATGGCCGGATAACCGGCGCGATGCCGACGCCGCCGGTCCCGACCTTCGATGCTCTTGTCAGCACTCGTCTCAATCCGGCTCAGCCCGCCACGTTCTTTCGGGCAGACGCATATCGAGCGGCCGGCGGCCTGGACTTGGGCTTCGACCTGGCGATGGACCTTGATCTGTGGCTGAGGCTGGTGAAGCAGGGCCGCTACGTTGTCCTGCCAGACCGCGTACTCGCCAGGTACCGAATCCACGCCGGGGCCAAGTCGGAGAGACTTGCCGTGGCCTCCGCGAGAGAAGACCTTCGAGCCAGGCGCCGGCAGGGGATGCCTTGGCGAAGCCAGGCCGGCGTCGAGCTACTGCGAAAGGGCTACCTCGGGCCCATTTTCGGGCGCGTGCCGCACGCAATTGGCCGCTCGATCCGCGGAGCCGTGCGTCGAGTCGTCATCGGGCCCCGTCCCCGGAGCTAGTCCGCGGCGGGTGGCTTGAAGACGAAGACGTGGCCGGTGGTGAGGCGCATCTTCTGGATTGTCGACGGCCTGGCGGGCGACAGTCCTCCGCGGCCCGGCGCGGTGATGTCCGGCATTCCGCATTCATCGACGAGCTGCTTGATGAACCCGACCATGCCGTAGTCGTGACTGGGCAGGTGCTGTGGCCCAAACGATCGCCAGATCCGGCGGCCGAGCCTGCCCACCAGACTCGGTCGTCGCCCCAGCCGGGAGCCGATGCGGCGTCCTGCCCGCCGACCCAGACCGGGCCCATCCGATGCCGGGTCGAAGTGGTGCCCATCGGACCACGTATCCCAATAGCCGGTGCCCCAGTCTTCGATCACGTAGATGCCGCCCGGACGGAGGTGCCGGGGATACAGGTGCCAGAAGCTGGCCTTCGTCAGCCGCCCGATGTGCGAGCAGTCGTCGATGATCAGATCGAAGCCGTCGGGCGCGCACTCCGCCCGGATTCGGTCGAGAAGGACCGCATCGTCCTGGCTGCCGGCGTAGGTCCTGATTCGACCGCTCGTGTCCGGCACTTCGATCTGGTTCAGGTCCAGGCCAACCACGGGGCCGCTCGCGAAGTAGTCGCGCCACATCTGCATCGAGCCCCCGTGGAAGACCCCGAGTTCCAGGACGGCGGTGGGTTTCGTGCGCCGGTCGCCGAGGACTTCCTCGAAATCGCCGAGGTACCCGTGGCTCGCGGACTTGTCCGTGTCGTATCGAGCGGCTATCTCGGCAAGACGTTCCATGACACCTGTCTTCATGTCTTGGTCTGAGCTTGATCGCGTGCGGATTGTGGACGGTCGCGAACTACCGCGCTCGGCCGGAGGCCGCTCTCGAACCCAGGGTCGGAGCCGCTGTCCTGTGCGCCCGTCCCCGGGGTGGCGCCGCGTCGGGTGCGCACGTACGTTGGAGGCCGCATACTATGTCGACCTGAAATTGCTCGTCTGGCGGCGTCCAGATGAACACCTGCGCGGCCGAGGGCCGAACCGAGCCGACCACTCCTTGCCGTCAAAGTCACGCGGCGCAGTCCAGGCCTGCTGCTCGGCGGGAGCACGAAACCGAGAGGCCAATGATCACTAGGAACGCTGCGCTGCCTGATGCGCATGCGCATGAGACAGTCCTCGAGCCACGTACGGGTTGGCGCAGCCTTGGCCTTGGGGAACTTTGGGGGCGACGAGAACTGCTGTACTTCTTCGTATGGCGCGACCTCAAGGTGCGGTACAAGCAAACAGCTTTTGGAGCCGCTTGGGCGGTGATGCAGCCGCTCCTGCTGATGGCGGTCTTCTCGGTGTCTGTGGGCAGATTGCCGAATGTGGCGCCAGCAGGCGTACCATACCCGCTCTTCGTGTTCGTTGGCTTGGTCCCCTGGACGCTGTTTGCCTCGAGCCTCATTGCGGCTTCGAACAGCCTGGTCGCTGCCGAAGGAATCATCACCAAGGTCTATTTCCCGAGGCTGCTGCTTCCCGTCGCGGCAACCGGTTCCTATCTCATCGATTTCCTGATCAGCTTCGCCGTCCTTGGTTTGTTCCTGGCCTACTACGGTGTCTCGCTGTCATGGGCAGTGCTGTGCCTTCCACTCTTCGTCTTGATGGCGGTGGCCGCGGCCCTTGGAGTCGGAGTCTGGTTGGCCGCAATCAACGTGCGGTATCGAGATGTGAAGTACGCGGTGCCGTTCCTCGTCCAGCTGTGGTTGTTTTCTTCCCCCATCGTCTACTCGGGCACTTTGGTACCCAACTCCCTGCAACCGATCTACGCGCTCAATCCAATGAAGGGCGTTGCCGACGGCTTCCGCTGGGCCTTGATGGGCGGACCCAGCCCTGACGCTCTTGTGCTGGTGTCAGCGGCCGCGACGGTAGTGGTCCTGGGATCGGGTCTCCTCTATTTCCGCCGGGTTGAGCGCAGCTTCGCGGATGTCATCTGATGACCGAACCCGCGATTTCGATAGCTCACGTTGCCAAGCGGTATCGCCTCGGGCAGCTCCAGGATCCGTACGGTCGGCTCACCGAGACGATCTGGGCGACCATCGTGTCTCCATTTCGCCGGTCGGCCCCCCGCTCCAGCGCCAGCAGGCAACTCTGGGCGTTGTCGGACGTTTCGTTCGACGTCCATGGAGGAGAAGTGGTAGGCGTCATCGGCCGCAATGGCGCTGGCAAGTCGACCCTTCTGAAGATCCTCTCGAGGATCACGGAGCCGACTTCCGGCCGAGTCGTCATGAGGGGCCGCGTCGCGTCGCTGCTCGAGGTCGGTACCGGCTTCCATCCCGAGCTGTCAGGGCGCGAGAACATCTATCTCAGCGGCGCGATATTGGGGATGCGACGCGCCGAGATCAGACGTAAGTTCGACGAGATAGTGGCCTTTTCGGAGGTCGAGCGCTTCCTGGACACGCCGGTCAAGAGGTACTCGAGCGGCATGCAGGTCCGACTCGGATTCTCCGTTGCGGCCCATCTCGAACCGGAGATCCTCATCGTCGACGAAGTCCTGGCCGTTGGCGACGCGGCGTTTCAGCGGCGCTGCCTCGCCAAGATGGAGGACGTCACTCATGAGGGCAGAACCGTCCTCTTCGTGAGCCACAACATGGCCTCCGTGGAGAGTCTATGCTCCCGAGCCGTGTTGCTGGAATCCGGTCGAGTGGTGGCCGATGGCGGGGTGCGGGAGGTTGTGGACCAGTACCTCCATTCGATCGAGTCCCTTCCGGTGGCATCCATCGCGGATCGCGAGGATCGCCATGGATCCGGGAAGCTGCGTTTCATAGGCATCCAGAGTTCGATGCGATTGGGCGCGGAATCGGAGATCAGGCTCGAATATGCGGGTCAATCGACCCTGAGAAACGTGGAGGTGTCGTTGGGGCTCTCCACGCTCCGAGGTGAGGGCTGCATGTATCTGGCCAACCAGCTCACCGGCAACGAATTCGTATCTATCCCGCAAGTCGGGACGATGGTGTGCCACTTCGCCCGCGGGCATCTGCTGCCGGGCGTGTACTCGATGAACGTGTATTGCACGGTCAACGGCGAGCTGGCGGACTGGGTACAGGATGCGGCTCGCATCGAGGTGGCCGAGGGCGATATGTTCGGCACGGGACGTATCCCGCCCGCCGGCTACGGAAACGTGGTAGCACAGCACGATTGGATGGTCGAGGAGGCCGGATGATGGACATCGAGCTGGGCCGATGAAGAGCGTGGGAAGGCGCGCCTTCAAAGCCCTGGCCTGGCTGTACGGCGAGCGTCCGCTTCCCGTGAGCGCGGTTCGGTTGACGCGACGGCTCGCGCTGGGCGACGACCCCCTTCTGCCGCCGGCTTGGCTGGTCGGTACCTCCAGCACGGCAATTCGAAACTCCCAGCTTCGAGACCGGCTGGCCAGCCAGGAACTGGGCGGTATGGCGCTGGGCGCTCGAACGATCAACCTGCTCGAGCGAGAGGTCCGCCGGCTTCGGCCTGAGTTGGTCTTGGAGTTCGGCAGTGGAATCAGCACTCTGTGTCTTGCCCAATTCATGTTCGATGTTCACGGACCCGGCGGCGGAATCAGGGTCCTGTCCATCGACCAGGACGAGCGCTATGCCACGGTGACTCGCGGGCTGCTACAGGAAGCGGGATTGGCGGACGCAGCGCGCGTCGTTGCATGCCCGCTTTCTCAGCAGACGATCGAAGGTTTCACTGCCAACTGCTACACCATGCCGCCAGCTGGGGATCTCAGGGAGTTCGAGGGCCGAGCCGGGATGGTCCTGGTAGATGGCCCGGCGGCTGAGAACGGAGCGCGATTCGGGACGCTGCCTCTCGGTCGGGCATACGCCGCCAATGGCGCACGGTTCATGCTTGACGATGCCCTACGGGATGGAGAGCTCGATACGATGCGACGATGGTCTCGGCTTCCGTACGTTCGGGTACAGGGGCTGCGTGTCGTGGAGAAGGGAATCCTGGTGGGCCTGGTCAACCCTTGAACCGCAGTTCGTGGGCGTGAGTAGGCGCCTGGCGAAGAGAACAGGAGGGCGTCGAAGATGATCGCGAGGGACTTCGTCCCGCCTATCGTCGTACGGGCGGCCGCAAAGCTTCGGCGTCCTCAGGCAGCGCCCGAAATCTACCCCACCTCAGCAGCGGCTAGCGCGGCGTGTGCCGGGCACGGATATGAGGAAGGCGCTCTCGTCAACGTGGTCTTCGAGAAGACCAAACGATTGCGCGATCGCCTCGCGGCACGCCCGACCCCGCTCGATCTCGGCACGACCGACACCCGAATGGTGCTGGCGGTGAGAGGGCTGGCGATCGGCGATAGCCTCACCGTAGTCGACTTTGGAGGCGCATGCGGGGCACATTACTTCACTACCCGCGCCTTCCTGCCGGCGGACGTCTCCCTGCGTTGGTGCGTTGTCGAGACGAGCGCGATGGCCGGTCGGGCGCGCGAGTTGGAGAACGGAGAACTCTCCTTTGTCGACGGAGTCGTGGACGCGAGCGGGCGCGTGGGGCGGCCCGACCTGGTCTTCAGCTCGGGCGCACTCCAGTATGTCGATGAGCCGTACTCCGTCTTGGAGCAACTTCTGGGACTCGGCTCCGCAAGTGTCATGTTCGCCCGACTCGCCATGTCCAGCGAACCGCTGGATCTGGTGACCGTGCAGCGGTCGCTGCTGAGCGCGCATGGCCCGGGCCTGATGCCGGTGGGATTCGCCGACGGTTCGGCTATGTGCCCACTCCAGATCATCCGTAGGGACAGACTCGAGGAGATTGTCGGCCGGTCGTACGAGATCGAACTCAGATTCGCAGAGCAGGAGGGAACGCAGGTTCTGGCAGGCCATCGAATAGACCAATACGGCTATTTGGCCCGCGCCCGACAGCACTAGGTCTGGGTTGACCGGAAGAAGACCGAGACCGTCGTCTTGGCGACCGGAACGTATCCCTTGCTGCCGAGGAATTGGACTATGGGAGACTCCCCGATTCGATCCAGCGTGGGGATGCCGAAGTCCTCAGCGACGACGACTCGAGGTCGGAACCTCTCCCAGTCGTTGGATTGCAGGACCTCCAGATCCAGACCTTCCACGTCAACTGACATGAGGTCGATCCGCTGGCTCGCCGGAACGTAGGCATTGAGCAACTCGGCGAGGGTCATCACCGGCACGTCGACGACGCGGACGATCTTGCGACCGTTGGTCTCAGCCTGCATCTTCGCCCAGTCGGCGGAGAAGGTGTTGAGCGCATCGTCCGCGAAGATGAAGAACGGCAGCGTCCCGGCCTTGCCTCCGACTCCAACCTCGAGCGCTTTGTCGCGCGGCCGGTACTGCTGGAAGAGTCGAGCCGTTCCCGGCCTGGCATCCACGTCGAGCCCGTGCCAGCCCGCTCGATACAGGTTCGCCGTGTTGGAGAGGCGAGTTGGATGGTGGGCTCCCACGTCGACGTAGAAACCCGGCGGCTCACCCTCGAACAGGCCGGCAAGGACTCCGTCCTCACCGTGCTGCGCATAGGCTAGCTCGGCCCGCCCGGAGAACACCTCGCGCGCACGCTCGAGGCGGAATGCCGTCCTTCTGGGGTGGCGAAGGTGCCCCAGCCAACCGCGAAGACGTCTCATGCTCATGGCCATCCGAAATCGCGATCCTCTCAGATGCCGGTTATGACGACGACGCGGGTGCATCGAGCATCGGCGCGGGCTTGCCCGAAGTCGACCTCGACACAGCGATCCGCAGCCAGCTTGTCAGGCAGGATCTGGAACCCGCGTCCACCTTCAGTGGATAGGGTCTGAATGGTTGCGTTCAGACGCACCTCCAGTGGTGTTGCCCCCGCCGCGAGGGGCGGCGCCTCGATGGCGATGCGGGTGAGCGCCTCGACCCCATTCTCCAGGAACTCCTCGACGGCGAAGTCCGCTTCGTAGTAAGCCAGCAGCTGGCTTGGGCGCAGCACGACCCATGTCGAGGGGTCCGATTGCACCAGGTCTTCGACCTGATGGATTCCAGCCTGGAATGACTGCGTGTCCGCCGCAAACGCGGCCGCAGTGCCCTTCGAGGTGCGGAGCTGCGGAACCATGAGCAGCATCGACGTCAACGCCACCACCACCGAGGCGCCGATCATCGCTCGTGAGCGGTCCACTCCCTCCGCCACCCAGTAGCCGAGCGCGGCCACGAGAATTGCGAAGAAGAGCGCAGGCAGGAGGTAGCGCCCGGCGACGGCGGCCGGGTCACCGCCGTAGAAGTAGGCCTGGGGCAGAAACACGAGGGCGAAAGCTCCCCCGGACAGCAAGGCCGCGGTTCGGGCCATCGGACCGCCTTTGACGTAGGCGGCGGCACACAAGCCGAGCAATCCGGCCAGGTACCAGCCGCTCGCGGTGGAGAACTGGCCAAGCATCTGCCAGGCAGTCGCAATCGCCGACCCGACCGATCTCGTCTGCCCGTAGAAGTCGCCGAAGCGAAGCACCTCGATCGCCACCCCGGCCGCTTCCAGGCCGACGATCGCGCCGGCAATAGCGATCGTCCTCCACGCGGCCCGGCCCTGCCGCCAGGCAAGCCAGACCAGAATCGCCGGCACGAGCAGGACGAAGCTTTCCTTGACCAGGCCGGCGGCGAGCAGCAAGGCCAGCCCGGAGGTTTGGTGGCGCCACCGCACGAGGGCCAGCCCCACCAGCACCATCGGCACCGCGTACGTTTCCTGCGGACCCAACATTGTCCACATTTCGGACTGGGGCCCGGCGATGAGCATCAGCGGCAGCACGACCATCGTGATGCGGGTGACGTACCCATAGGCAAGTGTCACTATCGCGCCGCCCGCAATCAAGGCCAGCACGAAGCGGTCGAGATACCAGATGTGCGTATGCGTTCCTGCGAACGCAGCCTCCACGACACGCAGAAAGTAGTAGCCGGGCCGGAACCGGCCGTCATTCTCCATCGCGAACTGGGCGATCTTCCCGGGGACGTCGGCCAGGGCAATGTGCTGGCTGGGACCGATCATCACCGCAATCTCGTGGTCGTCGACGTGGCTGAACTGGGCGCCCATCATCGGCGCCATGACGTAGCCAAGCGCTGCGGCATAGACCCCGATAGCGAGGAGCGCGATCCACGCGGAGACCGGAACGCGGCGAATCAAGATCATCCCTCGTCGCGCGAGATGGGCCAGCTCCAATGGGTTTCTCCCTGTAGTCGGCCGTCTTGAGGCCGGGACGCGGATACTGCGAGCGGGACCCCCGGAGAATAGCCGAGGGCGGCACGGCTGTGTGCGGGCGCCGCTCCGGTTGGCGTCTAGCGTCCGATCGTCCGCGATACCTATCGGGTTCTACCAGTAGCAGCCGCCTTCGACGGCCTCGAGCGCGGCGGGGCGCTCGTCCGGACGGGGCCTGGCCCAGGCCTCGTTGTAGAAGCGGGCAATCACAGGGTGGTTGTCCCATCGCGCCCCTCTGATTCCGAACAGAACCTGAGTCGCCCCGCCCATATGAATCCCGATCCGCCCGAGTGATCTGGCATGGGCGGTCAGAGGCAGCGACCAGGCCCCCGCGCCCACGATGGCCACGTCGAACGAGCGGCCCGCCATCTCCTCACGGAATGCCTCGAGGGCGGCAAACCAGTCCGAATACCGGGGCCGCTCGATCCCCGCGCTGAAGGGCACTCCCAGGGTCTGAAGTTCGAGTTGCGGTAGGATCTCTCGATCCGGCCAGATGTTCAGGCGGCGGGCGTATTGCGCCGAGACGCTGGCCGCGAACGGACTCACGACGAGCACGCGCTTGCCCTCGAGCGCCCGACTCCAGGGCTGGGGGTGGTAGTACGGCTCGATGGCGCGCTGCTCGGCGGCCTTGCGAATGCCCGCCCGACCTCGTGCGATCTCCCACTCCCCGCGCTGATACCACGCTCCGAGAAGGTCCACCTGTTTCAAGGCCTGTAGGTACTGCCCGCAAAAGCGAGCGTAGGTGTCGGGATCATCCGGGAACACGCCGGCGTTCACGTGGAGCATCGATCCGATTTCGCCCCAGTCAGTTGGACTGCGATCTCGTCCACCGTCTCGCGCCAGGTACCTCAAGGCGGCCAGTTCCGCGGCTCCGAGCTTGCCGACGGAAGCAGGTGTTCCGTTTCGAATGATCTCGGCGATCATGTCGTTGCCGGCGTCAGCCGACAGGATGCCGGATAGACGCCATAGCGCGTGCTGTCGAAGGCCTGTGCCCTGTGCTCCGAGCCGGCTCCACCGGGAAGCCGCGCGTCGCCGGAACGAGAGCATCACCCGCTTGGCGATCACCGGACGCTCGATGGCACTCGACTCGGTATCGGCGCGCCGACAGTCTCGTAGTGGTAGCCCAGGGCTCGCATCCGGTCCGCATCGAGCAGGCGCCTGCCGTCGATGACTGTGGGCGAGACCATGGTGCCAGCCAGGGCAGCCCAGTCGAGATCCCGGAATTCGGGCCATTCGGTGCCGATAGCCACGACGCCGGCGGATGCGATCGCATCTGCCGCGGTGGCTGCGATCGACAGGCCGGGGACCTCGCGAAGCGCGTTCTCCGCTGCGTGAGGATCGTATCCGACCACATCTACTCCGCGGTCGATGAGGATCTGCGCAACCCGCAAAGAAGGCGAGGAACGTGTGTCGTCCGTACCGGCTTTGAACGCCAGGCCCAAGAGAGCCACACGCGTACATCCCGCGGGCAGGAGGCCGGCAACCCGCGACGCGAAATGCTCCTGATGGTCGGCGTTGGCCTCGGAGGCGGCCGATGTGACGTGCATCGCAAGGCCCAGTTCCTTCCCCACGTTGGTGAGGGCACATAGGTCTTTCGGCAGACAGCTCCCTCCGAACCCGAAGCTGGGCCTCATATGCTTGGTACCTATCCGCGGGTCCAAGCCGATGCCTTCGACGACCTCGACGACGTCAGCACCAAGGGCCTCGCACAGGACTGCGAGCTCGTTGGCGAATGAGAGCTTCAGGGCCAGGAAGGCGTTCGCTCCGTTCTTGATGAGGTCGGCTTCCATCATTCCGACGACCAGCAGGGGGCAACTCGTGAAATGCAGCACGTCCCTCACCATGGCGAGGGCATCGGGGTCGGCGTCGGGATAGGCGCCGATCACTACGCGGGTCGGCTCCAGAAAGTCCTCGATCGCTCGTCCCTGCTGGAGGAACTCCGGATTCAGGAAGATCCTTGAGCGATGACCGCCGAGCCACTCCACGATTCGGGGACCGCTCCCGGCCGGCAGCGTGCTGCGTATCACCACAGGTGTGCCGGCTGCTACGAGCGCCGCGACGGATCGGAGCGCGCTCTCGATCTGTCGAAGGTCGCTCCGGCCCTCTTCGTCCACGGGCGTCCCGACGCAAACCATGATCAGGTCGCAGCCGAGCTGCGGCGCTGAGAATGGGCGTATCCGCGAGCGTGTGTCTGGATCCGCGAACACCGACGCCATTCCCGGTTCGTGGATCGGAAGCGATCCCGACTCGAGGATCTGGAGGCGGTCCGGGCGGGTTTCCACTAGATCGATCACGTGGCCGCGGTTGGCGAGACCGACCGATGTCGCAAGACCTACATAGCCGGCGCCGATCACGGAGATGCGGCGTGATGGTTTCATGGCTGAAGACTACCCCAAGCTACCGGCGCGGTGGCATCCCTCATCCTGCTAGGTTCGGGCTTTCACGAACTCAGCGAGCCTGGCCATCCTATCCAGCCAGGTGTGGTCGCGAAGGGTGCGCTGTTGGCCGGCGTGAGCGATGGCAGCCGCATCGGAAGGATGGTCGACGTAGTGGGCGATCAGTTCGGAGCATTCCGCGGAATCGCGATAGGCGACTACCTCGCGACCGACCTCGAACAGCTGGCCGAGGTTCTTCTTCGCGTCGGTTATTAGAAGGGCTCCCATGCCCGTGGCTTCGTAGAGCCGGAGGTTGTTGGCGTAGTCTCCGGCCACGTCGATATGGTTGTTGATGGTAGCCAGCGAGCGGCCCAGGACCTCGTACATCTGTCGACCCCAGACGGCGGGGTGGAACGTCGCCCGTATCCCGCCGGCCGTGGGCCCGGTGGCGTCGGCGGTCCAGATGTCCATGTCTCGACGCGCTGCGACTTCACTAAGGAAGGTCAAGCGTGAAGCGTGATGAGGGGACAGACTGCCTACGAAGGAGACCTGTACGTCCCGATCGCCAGACGGGATACGCTCGAGCAGCGAAGGTTCGAAAGCCAGCGGGATCCACTCAGCCGACAGCCCCTGACTGCGAAAGGCCTCGACGAGGTTGGGGAGAGACGAAACCATGAGATCGTAGCCTAGGAGTGGCCAGGGAGGCAGGGGTGCGGCCAACTGGCCGACCACGAGTCGGACCTCGTCGTGGATGGCGCGGACGATCTCAGGCGGCATGTAGTCCGGGATTTGGATCTGGACCACGTCCGGGCGGTATGCGCGAACCTGGGCCAGAAGAGCAACCCACATCCATTCGGTCGAGTGCTCACGGCGGAGCCAGGGGACGAGACGGCGGCGCATAGCAGGCTTGAGGCGCGCGGCCGGCGGCAAGGCCACTCCGTTCTCTTTTGCCCACGCGCTCTGCGCTGGGTACGCGTTTGCCACGACGACCTCAGCCTCGTGGCCCAGCTGGCGGAGGGCGGCGACCTCGAAGGCGGCCTCACCGAACAATCCTGCGTGGATTGCGGTCAGTTGTTCGGCGTAGGACGCGGAAGGGAGTTTTGGATTGCCCCTGTAGACACCGTCGAGGAAGCCTGAGTAGTTGGTGTCGACAAGCAGGTAACGCATTCCGTATCCTCAGACTCCTTGAAGTTGGATCGTCTTGGCGCGGGATTCAGCGCCTGGCGCTGTCGGACGCCCTCAGACAGTGTTTGACCGTGGTCAATGCGCCCGTCGCCACATCGACGAGCGGCATGTCGGCCATGGCGGAGATGCGGTCGGCTCGTGGGCCGGCGTATGTCAGCTTGCCATCCTGGTCGCGGCTCTCACGGAAGCGGGCATCTACCCAACCCTCCTTGGGTGTCAGCTCCTTCAGGTCGCCTAGCAGGTCGCGGCGGACGAAGAACGCGTTGTTCCCGGCGCTATTGCTGCCGATGAAGGCCAGGCCCTTGCGCCCTGCGGCTAGGCAGAATGCGGCCAGCGATGCTCCCCAGTAGAGGGTCGAGTGGTGGGCCGTGGTCCGGTCGAAGGCGGGATCGTACGGCACGCTGACCGCAGCATCGGGCCCGAAGGTGCTGTTGTACTCGGTGACCAGGATCCTGGGGCGCACGACGTCGATCGCGTCGAGAACCCAGTAGTCGTTGCCGTCGATGTCGACCGAGAGCAATCCGATATCGCCCGAGATTCCGGCGTCGGCGATCGTCTGATTGATGTTGTCGCGGGTGATGAAGACCGAGCGCGCGTCGAGCGTATGTTGCCAGCCGAGATCGTTGAGTCGGACGAACTCAATGTGGGCGGTGCCACCGTCGAGGATCAGGCCGCGCCAGTTGTCGTTGCAGAGCAGAAACCGCGTGTTCGACTCGCTGTAGTCCTCGACGCCGAACTCGATGAAGGTATCGTTCTCGATCGGCACCCTGGCGAGCAGGTACTGGATGATGCCGTCTTCGCCGAATTGCGAGAAGACGCGGAACTCGGCGTCGCGCAGCCGCTCGTAGTGGGCCGACCCGACAGTGCGGCTCTCCTGACGCCCCACGCCCAGCTGGAGGCGCTCGACTTCCCGCTTCAGGCGCCCCAACTCCTTGAGCTGCCGGACAGCCAACTCGTCGCTCCCACGGACGATCCTGTGGAGGGACTGCCTGACGCCGCTCACCGCCAGGTCCGGACTACGGGCTCTATCTCGTCCATGATGTCGAACATCCCCTTTGCGTAGTGGTCGGCGGTGTAGGCGCGGGCGCGTGCGTGACCGCGCTCGATGAGTCGTCGCCGCAGCCCTTCATCCCGGTGGAGCGAGAGCAATGCGGCGGCGATGAGCGACTCATCGGTGGGCGGCGCCAGGAGCGCGCAGTCGCCGAGTTGCTCGGCGGCCCCCGCCACGTCTGAGGCGACAACGGGGCACCCGAGCGCGAACGCCTCCAGGGGCGGCAGGTTCTCGGGTCCGAAGAAGGTCACGTAGGCCAGGGCGAAGGCATGGCGATACAGCATCACCAGATCGGAGCGCGGGACGAATCCGAGAAATCTCACCTGGCCACCGAGGCCCAGACTCTCCGCAGCGTGCCGGACGTGAGCCTCATTCCCCTTGTCCGACCCAACGAACACGGCCTGAAGGCTGAGCTTGTGCTCGTCCCGGAGCAGCTTGAGAGCGTGCAGGAGACCAACGTGGTTCTTGTGCGCCCAGAATTGGGCCGGGTACAGAAGGTAGCCCGGCTCCAGCCCGTAGCGCGCCAGAGCTTCTCCGTCTTCCGTCTCGGGAGCTTCGAGGGCGAAGCCGGGCGTCGGGTGTGGGAGCTTGCGGATTCGTTCGGGCGGCACGCCGTAGAAACGCTCTACCTCGGCCTGCCCGGCCCTCGTGCCCACGATGACGGCCGTCGCCCCACCGATCTCGCGCGAAAAGAAGGCTTCTCGCCCCGCCCATTCCTTGGCTGAGCCCACCTCGGGGAAGACCGGCTGGATGCGGTGCTGGAGGTCCCAGATCGTGGTCACGTACGGCAGCTTCCGCGTCGGAGTACCCGCAGCCAGGCACCAGACTAGGTCGATCGAGTTGGACTCCAGGACCCTGTCGACCGGGTCACGGCCGGCGCGCGAACCGCCGAACCAACCGCTCGAGGCGATCCTGTTGCGGACCTTCCCGCGGAACCCACGCCGCAGATTGGTGCGGAGCGAGATGTACGAACCGGCATCCCAACCGCGTGGCGGGTCGTCGGCATATCCAGCGGCCACGATCTCGTGCCGAGTGGAGCCACGAGCGACTGCGAGCGCGTCCAGGATGTCTGTCTCGTACGTGTGCCCGCCACCCGCTTCCGGCGCCATCTCCCGCAAGTGAACGGCGACCTTCACCGGCTCCCCTCGGCGACTCGAGCCAGGACCACGACGTGCCAGGTCTTCTCGTCGAGTTGGGCCGTGGAGTCGTAGCCGGCCAGCCATCGCAGTGGCTCGAATCCGCCCGAACGCAGCAGCAGGTCCATCTCCTGGACCAGGAAGTAGCGGTTCTTGTGGACCTCGCCCCAGAAGCCGTATGTGCCGTCTTCGCGCAGCTGATAGACCGAGTACTCGACCTGGGCGAGCTGGGCGACGACGTCGAGCGTGGTCCGCGATATCCGCAGGATCCGGCCGCCGGAAGTCTCCCATTCCCGCACGCGAACCGGGTCGTAGTGGGCCAGCATCGGCGGCGCGTGCCAGAACTCGGCCACGAACAGCCCGCCGGGGCGCAGGTGCCGGCGCACTCGCGAGAGCGTCTCCGTGACGGCGTCGTTGGTGACGCCGTAACCGATGGAGTCGAACAGGCACGTGACCGCGTCGAACGGTTCGCCCGGAACGCTCAGCTCGCGCATGTCCTGGTGGAGGAAGGTGACGCCATCTCCGCCCGGCCGGGTCTGGGCGCGGCGGAGCATGTCGGCCGAGAGGTCCACGCCAACCACTTCCCAGCCCTTGGCCGCGAAGCGAACCGCGTGCTGGCCGGTTCCGCACGCCACGTCGAGGAGGCGCCGCGATGGACCCTGGGCCTGCGCTCGGAGCAGCCGGTCGGTGAACTCGACCTCCTGGTCGTAGGGCTTCTCGGCGTAGAAGAGATCGTACAGATCGGCGTACTCGCCCTCGTAGACGCTCATGCCGCCGCCGCTCGCTTGATGCCGGCGCCGATGTGGCGGATCTCGTCGTCGGTGAGTCTTGTGCTCGACGGCAGGTACAGCCCCGTCTCCCACAGCCGGTCTGCGACCGGGCACGGCTCGGCGTTGAATTCGGGGATCTCACGAAGGCACGGCTGGAGATCCATCGGGCAGAAGAAGGTCCGCGTGTCGATGCCGTCCGCTCGCAGGTCGGCCGCGAGCTGGTCGCGAGTGCGACCGAACTCCGGCCCGACGACGACCGCGTACATCCAGTAGACGTTTCGAGCCCAGGGCAGCTCGGTCGGCAACTGCAGCCCCGTCACACCGGCGAGTTCCCGCGCGTAGCGGTCGGCCAGGCGGCGCTTGGCGTCGATGATCTCGTCAATGCGCCGCAATTGCGAAAGGCCCATGGCCGCCTGGTAGCCGGTCATCCGGAAGTTGTAGCCGGCCTCGACGTGACGGAAACGGGGCTCCGTGAAGGCCAGGTTGCGCAGCAGCCGGAGCCTTTCCGCCAGCTTGTCATCGTTCGTGGTGACCATCCCGCCCTCGCCCGTGGTAATCACCTTGTTGGCGTAGAAGCTGAAGCAGGCCATGGCCCCGAAGCTGCCGGTCATGCGGCCGCGGCACGTGGCGCCGTGAGATTCGGCGCAGTCTTCGATGACGATGAGATCGTGCCGCCGGGCGATGTCACAGAGGCGATCCATGTCCACCGGATGGCCGTAGAGATGGACCGGAATGATGGCCTTCGTCCGAGGTGTGATGCGGGCCTCGATGAGATCCAGGTCCAGGTTCCAGGTGACGGCTTCGGAATCGACCGGCACGGGAACGGCGCCGTTGTGGACGACCGCCAGCGCGGTGGCGATGTTGGTGCTGGCGCTGACGAGGACCTCGTCGCCTGGACCGACGCCGGCCGCCCGGACCGCCAGCTGCAGTGCCGTCGTTCCGCTGGTCACCGCGATCCCGTGGGCGCATCCGGCGAAGGCCGCGAATTCACGCTCGAAGTCGTGTAGCGCCACTCCGAACGAGCCCGAGATCTCGCCACGTCGCAGGGCGGCGAGGACGGCTTCGATGTCCGCCTCTCGAATGTCGGGCTCGAAGACCGGGATCAGCGCTGCACCTCTACGTCCACCTTGTCCTGGGCGTCACCTAGGAACGGCCCCTGCTTGACGCTGATGGCCTGCAGGTCTTCGATGACCCGGATCGCGTGGACACCGTGGATGAGCACGATGGCATCGCCGGGATGCAACACGATCTCCTGCAGCAGCTTGCCGGCGTCATCGAACAGGCTGATAGCGACGATTCCGCGCTGCACGACGAACATCTGCTGGAGGTCGTTTATCTCGCGGACGAACGGCTGGTGGTAGTGCGGCGGCTCGCTGTACCCGGCGCCGTGGGCGAGCAGGCCGAACTGGAATGACGACTCGGCCGGCGAGAAGAAGGTGGTTCGGTCGACCGTCAGATCGGCACGAATGACCTCGGCGTATCGCGTGCCGGCGTGCTCGATGACCTCGATGGCCATGTCTACCTCACATCCCGGCGGCGCCCACTCAGGCCCGTGGCTCGTGCCCTCTTCATTCCGGGGAGTATACCGTCGCCCTCGGAAGGCGCGCCGGTCGCGCTCCACCTTCTACAATCTCCCCTGGCCTCGTGCCGCCCCAGAACACAATCACGACGGAGCATCAACCCCATGCCCTTCACGATCGAACCCACCAAGCTCGACGAGGTCAAGATCGTCGTTCCGGGACGCTTCCCGGACGAGCGTGGGTTCTTCATGGAGGTCTACCGCCAGGATCTGTTTGCCGATTTGGGGCTGCCCGACCGGTTCGTGCAGATGAACATGTCGCGATCGTCGGGTGCCGTGATTCGCGGGCTCCACTTCCAGTGGGATCCACCGATGGGCAAACTGATGCGCGTGTCGGTAGGCCGGGCCTTCATCGTGGCCGTGGACATCAGGCCGGGTTCGCCGACGCTGGGCCAGTGGGTCGGTTTGGATACCTCGTCGGAGGAGCCGCGCCACCTGTGGGCCCCGGCCAGCTTCGCGCGAGGCTTCTGCGCGCTCTCCGACCTGGTCGAGATTGAATATCTCACCACCGGCACCTACAACCATGCCACCGAGTCGGGCGTGCGCTGGAACGACCCCGACATCGGCATCGATTGGCCGGTGCTCAGCCCGAAGCTGTCGCAGAAGGATGCCGAGGCGCAGACTTTGTCCGAGTGGCTCGCCCGACCCGAGGCGGCCAACTTCCGCTACTAGCGCCCCTCGCCGGTCAGCATCGCCGGCAAGGTCCTGGCGATGATCTTGAAGTCGAGCCACAACGACCACTGGTCGATGTACTCGAGGTCCTTCTCGACCCAGCGATCGAACTCCGGCTCGCGGCGAGCGCCGACCTGCCACAGGCCTGTCATGCCCGGTTTCATCGACAGACGGCGTCGATGCCAGGCGTCGTAGTCGGCGACCTCGGACGGTAGCGGCGGGCGGGGACCAACCAGGCTCATGTGACCCAGGAGCACGTTCCAGAGCTGCGGCAGCTCGTCCAGCGAGGCTCGCCGCAGGAAGCGCCCGACGCGCGTGGTCCGCGGATCCCGGTCGAGCTTGAAGGCCTGGCCTTTGATCTGGTTGCGGTGCGCCAGATCCTCCTGCTGCTCCTCCGCTCCGGCGACCATGCTCCGGAACTTGACGACCTCGAAGGTCCGGCCGTGGAGGCCGACCCTCTCCTGCCAGAAGAAGACGGGCCCCCCGGAATCCAGCTTCACGAGCAGGGCGATCAGGGCGAGCAGCGGCGAGAGAACCACCAGCAGGAATGCGGATCCGGCGACGTCGATGAGGCGCTTCGCCACGAGGGCGAGGGCTCGATCGGGAGCGTTGGAAAGCGAGTAGACGCCGGTTCCGTCGATGGCCTCGAGGCGGGCCATCGCAAGCACGCGCTCGACCGGCGCTACGGGCACGCGAACCGTCTTGCCCTCCTGCTCGCACATGAAGGCACACTGCTCGATCAGCTCCTCCATGGCGAACGGCAAGCAGACCGCGACCTCGTCGATTATCTGGGTGTGGAGGATGCTCTCGAGCTCGTCGACGCTGCCCAGGAGCGGGCGGCTTAGCTCGACGCCGTCGTCCGAAGCATCGGCCTGAAGATGGCCGATTACCACCAGCCCAAGTTCGGCGTGGCTCTCGACCAGATCGGCGAAGGCCTGCGCCCTCGGGTTGGCTCCGACGACCAGCATGTAGCGGCAATTGCGGCCGTGGTCCCGGGCAAACACGAGAATCTCCCGCATGACAACGCGAATGCCGATCGTGGCAGCCGCCAGGGAGGGGAAGACTAGGACCAGGAGCTGTCGGCTCACGTCCGGCAGCTTGAAGAAGTACAGCAAGCTGAGGGTGACGGCTACCTGCAGAAGCGTTGCCCTCAGGACGACGGCCGTCTCGCCCCGGATCGTCAATCTCGCCCGGCTGCGGTACAGACCGTGCATCCAAAGAACCGCGATCCATGTCGTGATGAAGACAGCGATCGCCGCGCCCGGGTCCGGAAGACCGGGGTATGCGTCGGATGACCAGGATGACCAGATAGATCCTCGTCCGAAACGCAGACTCGTCGCCGCCAGGACGACGAGGATGCCCATTGCGACGTCCGCGGCCACGAGGATCAGGCGCAGGACCGCAGCGTAGCGGCGGATCATGTATCTATTCCAAACCCCTTGACTACTGGGCGCTCGAGTCCTCCCCGACCCAGACCCTGAGTATCCCTCGCGTGGGCAAAGGGCGCAACAGGTCTCCCACGGTTCGGTGTGGTACATTCGCGGCGATTTGGACACACACGAACCGATCGTCGCCGAGACGAATTCGAACGAACCGACCGAGAGGGTTTCCGGGCACAAGCCTTCAGTGGCTGCCCTGCTTTCCTTCCTGTGGCCCGGTCTGGGGCAGCTGTACCTCCGAAACCGCCGCATCGCGGCGCTCTTCGCCGTGCCTGCGCTCCTGGTGCTGCCGCTCCTCGCCTACGAGATGCGTCAGGGGCCGATCGTCTTCGCGTCCCGCTTTGCCGACCCGACCTTCGCCCGCAGGGTAGCTTTGGTCCTGATTCTGCTGGGGGCGCTGCGGCTCGCCGCCGTCGTCCATGCCTCGGTGAGTGGCGGACTGCGCGCGAACAGCAGGACCGTCGACAAGGTCGTCCTGGCGGCCCTTGTGGCGGTCATCGTCGTCAGCCACGCCGGCCCGAGCTACCTCCTCGCGGCCACCTCCGACCAGGTGTCGCAGATCTACCAGCCGAAAGAGAACCTGGCCGACCTGACCACGCCTGTGCCGAGCGCCGGAGCAAGCCCGACGGAGGCCCCGACCCCGATGCCGTCGGTCGATCACCGGGTGACGATTCTGTTCACCGGGGCGGATGACTACGTGACCCGCGGCCAGCTGCTCTACGACTCCATCATGGTCGTCAGCTACGACCCGGTGACCAACTCGGTCCAGATGGTCAATGTTCCGCGTGACAGCACCGAGTTCCCGCTCTACTTCGGCAATCACAGCGTCGGCGTCCCGACCTGGTTGCGGATCAACGCTATTCCCCACTACGTCAAGGGCGGCTCGATCTACGGTTCACCGGACAGCCCGTATATGACGCTCGTCAATGAGGTCAGCTTCCTCGTCGGCATCAAGATCGACTACTACGCCGCGATGGACTTCAGCGGCTTCGTCCAGATGGTCGACCTGGTCGGTGGCATCGATATCGTCAACCCCAGCGATATCAACGACGTCGCGTACTACGGCTGGACCGGCTACGACTGGCTCGACGGCACCTACGGCTTCACGCTGGCTGCGGGGCCGCAGCATCTGGACGGCAGAACCGCACTCGCCTACGTGAGATCGCGCCACGGCGACAACAACAACGACTCCGTGCGGGCCGGCCGGCAGCAGCAGGTCCTGATCGCCGTGCTGCACAAGATGGCGCAGCCGGATCAGATCCTCAACTATCCGAAGCTGATCTCGACACTCGTGCTGAACACCACCACCGACTTCCCGCCGGACAAGGTGGCCGACTACATGGCCATCGGCCTGAACGTGCCGAGCCAGAACATCACCAACGTCGTGCTCGGCGTGGACGGCGGCTATTCGACGAGCATGATGAAGACGGTGAACAACGGCTCATCCTGCCTGTTCAACGCCAAGGTCGCCCAGGAGTCGATCACGCTGTTCGGCACCGACAGCCTCTGGTACGGCAAGCCGCTGCCGGTCAATACCTGCCCTGAGTGAGTCTCCGCAGCCGCCACATGGCGGCGCCCCCGGCGTACGGAGTGATTCGAGCGGCCAGCCGCGCCGCCCGCCGCAGCCGCCGGCCCTTCACCGCCGCAGCCAGCGCCCCTCGGAGCTCCAGGTACATCTCTCGCCGGTAGCTCTTGGGAAGGCCTCGGCCGCCGTGGCGGCGGATGACGCGCTCCATCTCCTCCAGGCGGGCCAATCCGCCGGTGGAGCTCTTGGTCTCGCCGTAGGCCCTGGCCTGGGCCATGACCGTGGGCATGTATGCCACCGTGTAGGCCGAGCCCAGCCGAATCCACAGGTCGTAGTCCATGCAGTAGTGGAGGCCGAGGTCGAGCCCGCCGACGGCCAGATAGGCGTCGCGCCGGAACAACGTGGCCGGCTGGAGCACGAAGTTGACCGTGGAGAGCATCGTCTCGAGGCTCCAGGGCTCAATCTGGAGACAGGGCCCGATGACGGCACCGTCTCGATCGATGAACTCGCCGCCGGCGTACAGCAGGGCCGCCGAAGGGTCGGCCTCGAGCGCGTCGACCGCCGCGCCGATCGCCCCAGGCACGTACCGATCGTCGGAGTTGAGCCAGGCCAGGTACTTGCCGGTCGCGGCCAGGAATCCCCGATGGATCGCGTCGGACTGACCCCCATCCGGCCCGGATCTCCAGCGGATCCTGTCCCCGTAGCCGCGGAGCACGTCGATTGTCGAGTCGGTGCTGCCACCGTCCATCACCATGAACTCGATGCGCGGGTAATTCTGGCTCAGCACCGAATCGATCCCGTCGGCGATGAACTCGCCCTGGTTGAACGACGGCATGACGATCGAGACAAGGGGGCGGGCATCGGCCGCGGCGGGTCTGGCCATCAGACGATCGGCGGCGCTTCGAGAAGCGTCGCGTCTTCGGCCGAGAGTTGCCGGCCGGCCAGCTTCCGGTAGCACGCCCGGAAGACTCGGGCCGAGTGATCCCAAGAGAAAAGAGCCGCTCGCTTTCGTCCCGCCCCGACGAGTCGTTCGCGCAATCGATCGTCCTGCCAGAGCCTCGCCACGGCGCCCGCGATCGCCTCCGGATCCGTAGGGTCGAAGAGTTCCGCCGCGCCACCGGCCAGGGCCGGGAGACAGGTAGCGTTGGACGATGCCACCGGCAGGCCGGCCATCATGGCTTCGAGAATGGGCAGCCCCCAGCCTTCGAAGAGCGATGGGAAGACCATCAGCCTGGCCGTCCGGTACAGAGCGCTCAACTCCCCAGGCGTCACGTACCCCACGAACTGGACCAGGTCGCTCACGCCGAGGGCCTCGGCCTCGGCCAGGACGGGGACCTCGAATCCGTTCTGGGCGCCGGTCAGGACGAGTGGAACCTCGAGGCCATGCTCGCGCAGGAGCTTGAGGGCCGCCACGAGGCGCAGGTGGTTCTTGTGAGGCCACGCCTTGGCCGGATAGAGCGCGAATGGGCCGCTCAACCCGAGGCGAGCTCGCGTTGCCGAGACGTCGGCTTCCGTCGGGATCTCGTAGGCCTCGATCGCCGCCGCCGCGGGTATCACCAGCATCTTCGACGGCGACAGCCCGTACGTGGCAATGAAGTCGTCCCGGGCCCATGAGCTGAGCACGGTCACCACTGAGGCCGCCTCGCAGAGGGCTCGATAGCGGCTCTCGCGCCCCGCGATCTCGGCCGGGGTGAAGAACTCGGGCAGGTGGAGGTGCTGCAGGTCGTGGGGCGTGAAGATCGTCGGAACGGCGGTGCGGAAGCCGAGCTGCATCGGGAAGTGCATGACATCGACGCCGGCTCGCTCGATGGTCCCGTCAGATTCGGGTACGTTCTCGTCGCGCTCACGGCGACCGCGGATAGCGGCGCGAACAGGCTGGGGGACGGCGGCTTTCGCGAGGCCTCGGACGGTCCCTTTGAGGCCTCTCCACCCGGTCCCCGCGGCGCTCGGATGACCCGCCACTAGCAGCGAGCTCGGCCCGTTGACGAAGGGCTCGAGCCAGGCCGTGTGGCCGGGATTCACCAGGAACAGGTACCGCTCGTCACCATCGTCGAAGCGCGAGAAGGCGCTTGCCAGGCCGATGATCACCTGCTCGACGCCGCCACGCTCGCCGCTGACCAGTCGGGCGTCGATGCATGCCCGCAGCGGGGGAGTTGAGCCGGATCCGGCGTCGGCCACTGCGTCAGGCCGGCCGGTGGGCCAGGAAGGAGTACATGCGGCCGGGCACCGGTCGGTCGATCCGCCGCCAGATGCGGGCCTTCACCCCCGGGAAGTGGATGGCAAGGCGGCCCAGGGGACCGACTCTCCGGACCAGCCTGGTCGCAGGCTCGGCCTCGAGCTCGGCCTGGGTTCGGACCTGCGGGAAGGCGTTGACGACCGACTCCCACGGGCCGATGACGCGATCGATGAGGAGCCCGGCGCCGGTGATGGCCCCCAGGTATTCGCCCAACCGAAACGCATGCTCGCCGCCGGCGAGCCGGTTGACCGGGTGGTCGGCCAGGAATTGCCGGAGTTGCTCCTCGTCGTCCACGACGTGCTCTCGGCAGGCGAAGACGATCCCTCCCGGCTTGACCACGCGCGCGCACTCACGCAGCACCTGCGGCAGGTCCTGAGCGTGGTGGAGTACCTGGCGGCAGTAAACGATGTCCATGCTCGCGTCGTCGAGTGGGATCGCTTCACCCACGCCGTCGGCGATCTCGAACTCGCCGCGGCCGGCAAGCCGGGCCATGGCTCCGCGACCGACTTCGTCGCTCGGGTCAGGATCCATGGCGATGACCCTGGCGGCGCCGCTGCTCACGAACGCGAGCGAGGCGATCCCCGTCCCCGCCCCGAGGTCCAGGACCGAGGCTCCGGCGAGGCTCGTGCCCAGGATGCGCCTTACTTCGGCGAATTCGCCCGAGTCGATGAAGCGCCGGGCCGAGTCCGCGACGTCTCGACCGAGGTACGCGTCGCGGACCAGGACTGCCCATTGGGGATCGCCGCGGAGCTGGCGAACCGCTTCATCGGTGGTCATCAGGTTCTGGTGCACTCTCATCCCCTGGCGTTGCGCCGTCGTCGCCATACGGCCCGACCGGTCCGAAGATGGTGCCACACCCGGCCCAAGGTCGACTCCAGCCGACCGACCTTCCCGTACTGGGAGGTCAACGAACGGTGCGCGAATAGCGCCCGCCTTCGCATCGACTCGGGCAGAAGCGGCGGCGAATCGGTCGATTCGATGGCTTCGATGACCTGGGCCGCGAATCGGTCCCAGTTGTAGTGGTCATCGAGGGCGCGCCAGTTGGACGCCTGCATCGCGACCAGGTCCGAATCGTCGGCCCCGAGAAGCCGCCTTATCACGGCCGCCGCCGCAGCCGCGTCATCGACCGGAACGTTGGGGATGCCGGCGATGCCCTCGTAGCCGCTCGTCGGGGTGCAGATCGGGATCAGGCCCCATGCCATTGCTTCCAGAATGGTCGTGGGATTTGCGTCGGCCGTGCCGACCGTGAGGAGGAAGTCGTACCCGGCCACCAGGTCCCGGCCGGCGCCAGAGCCGAAATCGACGCGCCCCAGGGCCGTCAGGCCGCGAATCGGCGTTGCGCCACCACCTATCCAGGCGAACTCCGACTCCGGAACCAGGGCCGCTATCTTCGAGAGGAGCTGCGTGTTCTTGTATGGCTCGGTGTGGCCGACATAGACGACCCGCCGTTTGCCGGGCTCGCCGAACGACTTCTTGACGCGCGGATAGTCGCCCCGATCTATCGCCAGGTCGAGGTGGACCATCTTCGGCCGCCAGTGCGAGCAGGGCGAGTTCGAGATCGTGCCGAACCAGTACGGACCGGTGATGGCCAGGAAGAGGTCGCACAGCGGCAGGACGCCGTCCATGAAAGCGACGTATCTGAGGTCCCCGTGCATGTACGGCGCGAGCATCAGCTTGCGGCGCCAGCCGGGCCGTTCCAGCGAACGGCGAAAGACGGTGTCGCCCGACGGATGCGGGTGGCCCAGCAGGATGTCTCCAGCCTCGGGTTCGATTACATCGCGATCGGTCCAGCCGTGGTATATGACTTCATACCCTGCCTCGAGGCGCCGGCCCAGCTCCCGTCCGATCGCGTCCGGCGTGGAGATCCCCTCGCCGTGCGGGTAGACCAGATGGACTCGCGGGGCACTCATGATGCAGGAACGGTCTCCGGGTTGGCGGGCGTGAGCCGTCGCAACAGACGTCGCACGTACCAGATCTCCGGGATCATGACCAGGAGGCCCTGAGAGATGACGCTGCCGAAGACTGCCCCCGAGACGCCGATCCGCCCGACGAGATAGACCGAGATCGCCACGTTGGCGACGGCCATGAGAGTCGAACAGATGGCCTGGAAGCCGACGATGTTGGCTCCGTTGAGGAGCATGGCGAACGGCCCGTTGAGGGTGTTCATGATGGTCCACGTGCCCAGCCCAACGAGCAGAAGCGTGGTCGGGTGGATCTGCCCGTGGGCCCAAACCTGGATGATCCAGGGCCCCGCTACGATCAGGAACAGGGTGCTGGGGATGTTGACCGCGCCCGCAAGCAGTATCGACCGTCGCAGGGTCCGCTTTACCCAGGCGACATCGCCGCGGGCCATCGATTCGCGATAGGCCGGCCAGAGCGGCATCAGGACGAAGGACAGCAGCGTCGGCGCCAGGACGAACAACTTGCTCGGGACGGCGTACTCGGGCACGGCAGCCGCCCCGAGGATCTGGGCGATCACGAAGTTGTCCAGCTGGTAGGCGGCCAGGCCGGCGAGCTGCAACACGACGAAGAACGAGCCGGTCTTGAGGAGCGGGCGGGCGGCCCTCAGGTCCACGTCGTGGAGGCGTGGCATCAGCCAGGGACTCTGGCGCCTGAAGAGGAAGTAGCCGTTCATGGCCGCCGTCACCAGGCTCACGCAGGTCAGACCTACGAGCAATACCGGCAGGCTCGCCTGGAAGTAGATCATGGCCAGTAGAACCACGAACGAGCCCAGGTTTCCGGCGATGGCCCAGGCACTCGAGATGTAGCCGCTCTGGTGAGCCAGCTGCACCTGGGCGACGATACCCAGCGGCAGCCCCAAGGCGAAGGCACCGAACAGGACGGCCGCCGCGGGCCCGGCCTCGGAGACGGCGGTCGGCGTGGTGACGTTGAAGACGTGGGCCCACGGAATGACGAAGTAGAGAACGCCAAAGACAACGACGGCGAGAGTCGAGATCAGCGTCAGCATCGCCCCGGCCGTCGAGATGGCCCGGCGGGCGCCCTCTCGGTCGTCCTTGCCGTACGCGTCCGAGACCACGGTCAGCAATCCGAGTCCGATGCCCAGGTCGAGCGGCCCTAGAGCTGACACGAGCGAGCTCATGGTCAGCCACATCCCGTACTGCTCCTTGCTGAGGTACGTGATCACGAGCGGCACAGAGATGAAGGACGTTGCCATCCCAACGACACGGGCGACCGTCGAGAGCACCGTCGACCAGGCCACGCGGCGATACCGCTCGGCGGACCGGCCCTCGAGGGTCGATGTGTCGTACGGCCGGAGTCGAAGCAGCCGTCGGTATCGAAGAACGCGCCTGATCAGCGACGGCTGGCCGAGCGAGACGGGCTCAGCCGCCGGAAGGTCGGTCACCTGCCGGCTCGACGGCCGGAAACGGATCGGCCGAGCCGGCGACCGGGGATCTGGTGTGCGTTCGTAATCCGTCTCCAGGTCAACGCGTCAGGCCTGGCGAACCGCGGCCCTGAGTGGGCGACATTGTAGCCGACGGTCGGGCCGTGGAGCCCGGTCCGGCACCCCACAGGCTCTCCGCTCTGGTAGCATCGCCGCCGTGAAACGCCCTACCCTCCGCGGTCATGGCTGGGGGCTGACGGTCATGAAGGCGAGGATGCGGCGGCGCCTGGGGCTCTCGGACGTCTCCCATTCTCGGCTCCGGCGGTTCCTTCGCGACACGAAACGCCGGCCCCGTGTCAGCCTGCCGACCAGGGCTCCGACCTCACTTGCCGTGGTCGTGCCGTGTTACAGCCACGCGGCGCATCTGCCCGAGATGCTCGAAGGCATCCTGGCGCAGACCCGCGCCCCCGATGAAGTGATCTTCGTCGACGATTGCTCGCCGGACGGAACGGACGAGATCTTGAGAGCGTTCATCGCCGCTCACCCCCGGCCGGCCGGGGGGCGCATGGAGCTGCTCGTCAACGATCACAACATCGGCCAGGCGGCGAGCCTGAACAGGGCCATCGCGGCGGCGTCGAGCGAGTTGATCATGATCCAGAACGACGATGACTACCTGATGCACGACGCGGTCGAAGCGATGCTGGGCTACTTCGCCGAGTATCGGGATGTGGCCCTCATCGGCTGCGCATCCGTGATCTTCGGCGGCACCGAAGCCCTGGCCGCTTCGGCGAAGCTGAGCGAGGCCTACGCGACTCCCGACCTGCCGCTGGTTCCCCAAACGCCCGAACAGGTGCCGGGCTACCGGCATCCCAACGACCTCAACATGACCCACACCGGGTCGTGCTTCTACAAGGCCGCCTGGGAGGCGGTCGGGGGGTACTACTCGGACAAGCGCAAGCGGGTCGTTCCGTTCTCGGATCGGGACTTCCAGATACGCATGAACGCGCTGTTTCCGGTGGCCGTCGCGGATACGCCCTACGCGTTCTGGCGACACGACTCGAGCGTCGACAGGGAGCTCAACTCCTGACGGCTCCGGCCTCCTGCCGTCTCGCGTTCTCGTACCAGTCGATCGTGGTCCGGAGACCCTGCTCGAACGAGGCTCCGGCGTCGAACCCGAAGTACTCATGGGCGCGGCTGGTGTCCAGCGCGCGGCGAGGCTGCCCGTCCGGCTTGGTGGCGTCCCAGCGCAGCTCGCCTTTGAATCCGGTCAGGCGGGCGATGAGCTCGGTCAGGTCCCGGATGGTTATCTCCGCTCCCACGCCCAGGTTCACCGGATCGCGACCGTCGTAGCGCTCCGACGCGAGGACGATGCCGCGGGCCGCATCGTCGACGTAGAGGAACTCGCGCGATGCCGAGCCCGTGCCCCACACCTCGACGAATGCGTCGCCCCGATCGCACGCCTCGACGCACTTGCGGATGAGCGCCGGGATGACGTGGGAGCTGGCCGGGTCGAAGTTGTCGCCCGGGCCGTAGAGATTGACCGGCAGCAGGTGGATGGCGTTGAAACCGTACTGGTCTCGGTAGGCTTGCCCCTGCACCAGGAGCATCTTCTTTGCCAGACCGTAGGGGGCGTTGGTCTCCTCCGGATAGCCGTTCCAGAGATCGTCCTCGTGAAAAGGGACCGGTGTGAACTTGGGGTACGAGCAAACCGTCCCCACGCCGACGAACTTGCCGACGTTCGCGAGCCGGGCCTGTTCCATCAACTCGATGCCCATGATCGCGTTCTCGTAGAAGAACTGACCCGGGTTCTCGCGATTGGCCCCGATGCCGCCCACCACTGCGGCGAGGTGGATGATGAGATCGGGCTTGCCGTCGGCCAGGGCGCGGGCGATGCCGTCGCGGGTGCGAAGGTCGTACTCAGCACTGCGAGGCACGAAGACCTCGCCGGCCCCGGCCTCGCGCAACCGAGCCACGACCGCGCTTCCCAGGAACCCGTGGCCACCGGTCACCATCACGGCGCGTGAGGTCCAGAAGTCGGTCACGAGAGTGCCTCCGGGGGAGTCGAGGTGAGCATCGCTCCCATTATCGCCTACGGATCGGTGGCCGCGCTGATCGCGCTCTCCGTCGAGGGCCCGTTCGAGCCCCCCGAGGTCTGGCGAGGTGCCCCCTATAATCCCTACCATGTCCGATCCTCCGGCGCCACGTCGCCGTTCAAAGCGACGTGGTCTGCTGTTGCTCGCCATGTACGAGCTGGACGGACTCGACTCCGCGCCGAAGGTTCAGATCAAGTTCATTTCGGCCGCTCTGGCGCGCCAGACGAGCCTCGAGATGATCGGCGGCGGCCGGCTGAGCCGGGCGCGGGGATGCCTTCGCTGGCTGGCCGGAGGTGGCGTGCGCAGGGTCGGCGCAGTCTACTGCGAGGCGCCATCGGCCTCGGTGATGCCGACCGATCTCCTATTCATGTCCCTCATGCGTCTTATGGGCCGGCCCGTAGGCGTATATTTCCGGGACGCATATCAGTTCTTTCGCGACATCTACCCCAGGCGGTACCGACGGCAGTTGCTGACCGATCTGATCTGGCGGGTCACGATGCCGATGACGCGGATGGTGGCCACTCACCGATTCGTACCGTCGGCGGGTCTGGCCGAGGTCATGCGGCTGAAGGATCCAATCCTGCTGACGCCCGGCGCCGATCCCGAAACTCCGAACCTGGGGGCGGGGGCCGAGCCGCTGGTCGCCTACGTCGGCGGGAATGGCTGGGCTGATGGCTTCGACACCCTGGTCGAGGCGGTGACTCTCGTCCGCTCGGAGGTGCCGGATGCGCGGCTGCTGGCCGTCACGGCGGCCCTTTCGCCAGAACGCCTCGCCCGCTTGCCCGACTGGGTGGAGACGCGCCAGGCGGGACGGGCCGAGATTCCGGACCTCGTGAAAGACGCGCGACTCTTCGTGATCCCCCGGCCGATCACTACCTATACGGACCTGGCCATCCCGCTCAAGTTGTGGGACTACCTGAGCATGGGCAAGCCGATCGTCGCCACAGAAGCCGTGGAGACGGCGAAGATACTCTCGGCCAGCGGTGGCGGCATAGTTACGCCGGCCACGCCCCGAGGGCTGGCGGACGGGCTGCTGGAGCTGCTCCGCGACCAAGAGCTAGCCAACGCGATGGCCTCGAGAGCCCGCGCCTTCGCCTGCTCGCCGGCGAACACCTGGGACGCTCGGGCCGCAACGATCATCGAGTCCATGCTCGGGACCCCTGCGGCGTGACCGTGAGCGTGCAGCCTCTTTCGCTCGCGTTCCTGTGCGATCCGAACAGCATCCATACGCGGCGCTGGACGGGCTACCTGGCGGGTCGCGGACATCGGGTAACGCTGGTCGTCGGGCAGACCCAGACCGTGAATCCGGGACTGCCGGCAGGCATCGAAGTCGAACGGTTCGTGCCGTACAACCACCGGCGCATGCACCTGCTGGGTGCCCTCGATGCGCGGCGCTCGCTTCGCGGGATCCTCAAGAGACTGAACCCGGATGTTCTGCACGCTCACTACCTGACGGTTCACGGCTGGCATGCCTGGATCTCCGGTTTTCACCCCTACGCCATCACGGTGTGGGGCTCGGACGTCATCGTGGAAGCCCGGGAAACCCGGCGGGGACATCTCTATGCGCGCCTCTCCCTGGGATCGGCGGATCTCGTGACCGGCACGTCGGACTACCTGTTGGCGGTCTCTGTGGCGGAAGGCGCGAAGCCCGAACGAACCCGGCTGATCCATTTCGGTGTGGATAGCGAGCAGTTCCGCCCGGGGCCGGATCCGGTCGCGCTGCGCTCCAGGCTCGGCCTCGAGGGCCGGCGAATCATCTTCTCGCCACGGACGATCGCTCCTCTCTACCACCATGAAACCGTGATCGAGGCCCTGGCAAGGCTGCCGGGCGATGTCGTGGTCCTGATGACGCGACACCTGGCCGATGCGGTCGAGCTGGAGGCGCTCCAGGCTGGCGCCAGCGAACTCGGCGTGAGAGACCGCATGATTTTGGTCGACAGCGTGCCTCACGCGGAGATGCCCGACTACTATCGTCTGGCCGACGTCGTGGTCTCTGTGGCCGACAGCGACGGCGGCCCGATCACGGTCGTGGAAGCTCTGGCTGCCGGTCGCCCCATCGTCGCCACGGACCTGCCGAGCGTCCGCGAATGGCAGGATGTGCTCGATCCGGCGGGGCTGGTTCCGATCGCCGATGCCCCCGCGACTGCCCGGGCGATCGAGACGTTGCTGAGTCGGAGCCCGGCCGAACGCGAGGAGCTGGCCAGGCGCGGCCGGCAGGTGGTCGAGGAGCGCGCCGGCGAACGTGCCAACATGGAGCGCATGGAGACTCTGTATCGCCAGCTGGCAGCTCGTCGCCGGAAAGGAGCCTAGCCGTGTGCGGCATCGCCGGGGTCTTCGATCTGAACGGCGGGACCATTCCGGACCTGGAATCCGAGCTCGCCGCGATGGGCCATCTCATCGCCCACCGCGGACCGGACGCCGAAGGGACGTGGCGCGGGCCATCCGATCGCGCCGGCTTTGCCCATCGGCGGCTGTCAATCATCGATCTCGTCACCGGCGCCCAGCCTATGACCGACGAAGCCGGCAACTGGATCACCTATAACGGCGAGATCTACAACTACATCGAGTTGCGCGAGGAGCTGGGTCCGCAGAACTTCCGGACGACCTCGGACACCGAGGTGATCCTGGCGGCCTACCGACACTGGGGCACCGACTGCCCGTCGCACCTGCGAGGCATGTTCGCCTTCGCCATCTGGGACGCGAGCGACGGCTCTCTCTTCTGCGCTCGAGATCGGTTCGGGATGAAGCCGTTCTACTACGCCACGGTCGACGGCCGGCTGTACTTCGCGTCGGAAGCGAAGGCCATCCTGCCATTCCTGCCCGAGATCGAGACCGACGTCGAGGGCCTGCGCGACTACCTCGTGTTCCAGTTCTGCCTGGCCGGCAAGACGCTCTTCCGGGGTATCCGCGAGGTTCCGGCGGGCCACACGCTGCGAGTCCGGGGCGGCGACATCGACATCCGCCGCTACTGGGAGGTCTACTACAACCTCGATTTCAGCCACGACTCGGCCTGGTTCGAGGAGCGCCTGCGCGAGCTGATGGCCGACTCCGTCAAGGTTCACCTGCGCGCCGACGTGCCGGTGGGCTCCTACCTGTCAGGCGGCCTCGATTCGAGCATCGTGGCCAGCCTGGCCGTCGATCGGACCGGGCCCGGGTTCCAGGCGTATCTCGGAAAGTTCGCCGAGGGCCCGCAGTACGACGAGAGCCGCTATGCGCGGGCGCTCTGCGAGTACAAGGGCATCGACCTCAACGAACTCGAGATCGGCGTCGACGACTTCGTGGCCGAGATCCGCAAGGTCATCTACCACCTCGACTATCCGGTCGCCGGGCCCGGTGCCTTCCCCCAGTTCATGATCTCGCGGTTCGCGAAGCTGGGTCGGAAGGTCGTGCTCGGCGGTCAGGGAGGCGACGAAACCTTCGGCGGCTACGCCAGGTATCTCGTCGCGTACCTGGAGCAGTGCCTGAAGGCAGCCATCGATGGGACCATGCACAACGGCGATTTCATCGTCAGCTACGAGTCGATCCTGCCCAACCTGACCGCTCTGAGCCAGTACAAGCCGATGCTCCAGGAGTTCTGGCGCGAGGGGCTCTTCGAGCCGATGGACGCCCGCTACTTCCGCCTGGTCAACCGCTCGAACGACCTGGCGGAAGAGGTCCGCTGGGACCGGCTCGACGGCTACTCGCCGTTCGAGACGTTTCGCTCGATCTTCAACGCCTCGAACCTGACCGGCGAGTCGTACTTCGACCGCATGACCCACTTCGACTTCAAGACGCTGCTGCCGGCGTTGCTCCAGGTCGAGGACCGGATGAGCATGGCCCACGGGCTCGAGTCGCGGCTGCCGTTCCTTGACCACCCCCTCGTCGAGCTGGCCGCCACGATGCCCCCCGCGGTCAAGTTCGAAGGCGGCCAGCTCAAGCGCGCCCTTCGAGTGGCATTCGCCCCGATCCTGCCGGAGGCGATCAACGCCCGCACCGACAAGATGGGCTTCCCGACACCGTTGAACATGTGGGCCCGGGGCGACGCGCACGAGTTCATCGTCGACACGTTGTCGTCGTCGGCCGCGCTCTCGCGGACCTACATCGACAACAAGAAGGCGCTGGCCGGGTTGGCTAAGGGCGCGGCTTTTGGCCGCGGCTTCTGGGGCCTGCTATCCCTGGAGCTGTGGCAGCAGGCCTTCCACGACCGCGCCTCGGAGTTCACTTCGCTGCCGAGGTCGCTCAAAGAGCGCGCGGCCCGATAGAGCCCTTGAGGCAGTCTCCGACGGTGAGGGTTCCGCCGGTCCGGACGTCCGTGAGCGGCATGTCCGCGATCACCGCGATTCGGTCGGCCCTGTGGCCCAGGTACGTGAGATTGCCCTCGATGTCGCGGTTGTCCCGCAGTCGGGTGTCGACCCAGCCCTCCTGCGGCGTCAGCGCCCTGAGGTCGCCGAGGAGGTCGCGGCGTACGAAGAAGGCGTTGCAGCCGGCGCTGTTGCTGCCGACGAAGGCCAGGCCCTTGCGCTCGGCCGCCAGACACAGTGCCGGCAGTGACGCTCCCCAGTACAGGCCCGAGTAGTGGGCCTTGGTCCGAACGAAGCCCGGGTCGTAGGGAACGCTGACGGCGGCATCGGGCCCGAAGGTGCTGTTGTACTCGGTGACCAGGATCCTGGGGCGCACGACGTCGATCGC
>Ga0182017_10000068_pt1 | contig 73676 bp, 68 predicted proteins | sample 712E3DmetaG_FD_120492 | JGI IMG/M metagenome (GOLD analysis project Ga0182017, IMG submission 120492) | Permafrost microbial communities from Stordalen Mire, Sweden - 712E3D metaG | ecosystem: Environmental > Terrestrial > Soil > Wetlands > Permafrost | place: Sweden: Stordalen | collected... | reverse complement strand
CGAAGTCAAGGTCATGCCGGTTTCTTCGCTCGAAAGCGCCGCATGTGCCTGGAACGACCGTGAAAAACCGATTGCCGTGGCGTTCGACGCACGTAACGACGAGGTTTTCTGGGCGCGTTTCACCCCGCGGGGAGATACCCTGGTCAGGACCCGTGACGACGCTCTGACGCCCATAAGCCGGTTTCGTGACAGTCTTGAAAAGGGCGACATCATCATCACCGACACCCTGGGCCATGCGAAGAGCACGGTTTTTAATTTTCTTAAGGAAACGCCGGGGGCCTATGCCCTGGAAAAATTCCCGGTCCAGCGCGGGCTATCATGCGCCCGCCTGGCAATTCGGGCGAAAAAAGATCCGTCCCGCTGGGGGATTGCCGCTGAAATCATGCCGCAATACCTGAGTATTACCACAATGGAAAAGAGGCTCGCGGGAAAGGCGGCTGACGAGGAAAGAGTCAAGCACCATGAATCATAGAAAGCGTCAAAATAAAACCGTTTACAGTAAGGCAATTGTCCTTTGTTTTTTTTGCCTCACGACCGTATTCTTGCGTGCGGGGTTCGGCCAATCACCGCCGAGTTCAGGACAAAAACTTCCGGACACCATCAAAACGTCGGTTCCAAATACACCGGTTAAACCCGATACGCTCGTTTTAAAGACCCCGGCCGATTCGCTTAAAAAAGGCCTCGCGGCGGCGCCGCTCCAGGCTGACCTGCAAAAACAGCCGCCTTCATTGCCCAACACGATGGACACGACGTATTGCTTCTGGAATTTTCCCTATTGGGGCGTCGGGGCCGGATGGGGCCTGGGATCGTTTCCTCTCTTCGCGGAATGGATAATGGGGCTGCCCGACTCCGCGCGTGACATCGTCGGTCCCGACACGACGCTGAAAAACTTTTCCGTCAAGGAGCAGGCCGATGCATATACCATCCTGATACCCCTCACGTTTTACTGGACGCCTTTGGCCGACGAACGGCACTCGCTTACTTTTGAAGGTTCATTTTTCTTGATCAACAAGAGTTTTCAGGCTTATCTGCAAAGCGGCGACACGACGGTCTCCAGGTGGGTCCACTGGCAGCAGTCCATGTCGGCATATTCCTTTTCCGTCGGCTTTAATTACAAATACAACATCCCCGAGCAATACTTCAGGGTTGAAAATGTCAATAGATCCAGCCTGCTCATGGGGTTCTCCGCCGACCCGTTGCTCCTGGTCGACAAAAGCGCCTCTTTTTCCTCCTCCGGGCTTGCCGATTCGACGCTTGCAAGGGCCAACGCTGTTCTTGATAAAAGGAATTTTAGAGGGGTCGGGTGCGCGTGGAGATTGGGGTTTTCTTCGCTCCACAGGCTCTCCACCGCCAAGGGTTTGGAAATAAGCCTGGTTTATTCCGGCCGGTGGTATGGATATTTTAAAAATGGAAAAACAAGAACACTCTGGAAGGACATCAATCCTGCGGCGTCCTCTCCGCTGGAAAACCTGTCCTTTCTATCGAGCACGTTCCAGATTTCCTTCACGCTCGTTTCGGGAAAAAAACCGGCACGTTAGTCCCTCTTGGCTTTTGAACGACGATTTTTTGTCGTTTGAAAGCTTAGAGGGACTTACCTGCCCATAGGCAGGTGAGCGCCTTTTGAACGACGATTTTTTGTCGTTTGAAAGCTTAGAGGGACTTACCTGCCCACAGGCAGGTGAGCGCCTTTAAACGACATTTTTTTTCGGTCGAAAGCTTAGAGGAACTTAATTACTTTCTGGCGGTTTTGTATTTTGCCGGACGGAATTTCTCAATAATTTCCCTTTTAAGGTTCTTCTCCATGTCAAGGTCCGCCATGTAGAGCAAGACACGCAGATAGGCGCTTTCATTGGCCGGGATTTTCAGGAGTTTCGGCAATTTTTCGCAGACCTTCCGCGCAAACGGCCTCTGGCCGTGCAGGCAAAGCCAGAAATATCCTTTTGTCACCCCAACTTTTTGTGAAACACCACGGTAACCGAGCGACCACGGGAATTCCGTTGATTTTTGATGGTCAAGCAAATAGTCCCGGGCATCAGTGTAGTCGAATACGCACAATTTCTTCATGTGTGGTTCCTGCCTTCCTGACCAGGATTCCCCGGATTAAAGGATTATCCTGATTTTGCTGAGGAAAAAGATTTTAGTTCATTTACAATTTGCTTATCGTTGCCTTTATACGTCAACGATCCCTGCCATTCATCCTTTATTAAAATAATTCATTTCATCAATAATAGGTTATTTTGTTCCCAGATTAAAATCTTCACGGTGAAGATGTTTGATGGTGAATAAACAAACCCATCATAGCCGGATCAGACTTTTTTATAATCTTTTTGTTGAAGCCTTCCGCCCAGGCAGCGCGGACAAAAACTCCTGCTGTTGCCTTTCCAGGAATGACCGCAATTCCAACAGGTCTTTGTAACCATTGCTTTTGAAAATTTCCTATTGGCAATGGAATCCTTGATCGAATCGGTGACTTTGCTCATGCTTGGCTCCCGGAATTCCCCTTAATGAAGCTTGATTATGGTTTAATTAAAATAGTACCATTGTCGCAACCACGTTGGTAACAAAAAAAAACTTCGATCGAGACCGTATGTCGAGCTCGTTATCCATCCGTTTTTAACTGATTTTGAAACCGATCCATATTCCTAAAATTGCCCCGGCAAAACTGCCTGCAAGCGACGTCATGGAAAAAACGCCCGCTCCAAACAAACCAGTCAAATACCCGCCTGCGATTGATCCGATTACCATCCCAAGCATTATCAGCGATTTTCGCGACATGTGAGCCTCACGAGCCCCTTGGCGGCGATGTCTTTTCTGAGGATTTTTCCGTCGAATTTGATCTTCCCGGCGGCTTCATACGCCATAGTGATGGCATCGGCCAGCGACTCTTCCCACGCGCTTACGGTAAGTACGCGGCCGCCGCTCGTCACGAGTTCGCCGTTTTCGTTTCGATTGGTCCCCGCATGGTACACATCGACGTTGTCTATTTTTGCCTCCGCCTTTTCGATGCCGTAAATGACCTTGCCTTTTTCATATTTCCCGGGATACCCATTGGAGGCGAGCACCACGGCGACGCAGTAGCTGGGTTTTACCGACCATTTCACCGACGACAGGCTGCCCGGGCCCGACGCGCAGGCCTTGAACACCTCGAACCAGTCACAATTGACCAGAGGAAATACGGCCTGCGCCTCCGGATCGCCGAACCTGCAGTTGAACTCAACGACTTTGGGGCCGTCGCCGGTGACCATGACGCCCACGTACAAAAGGCCGGCGTAGGGGACGCCTTCCTTTCTCATCGCATCAAGCGTCGGGACGACGATTTCCTCCTCGATGCGCGAAAGCAATTTATTATTGACAAGCACGCATGGCGCGTAGGCGCCCATGCCGCCCGTATTGGGGCCTTTGTCGCCTTCACCGACGCGCTTATGGTCCTGCGAAACGGGCAACAGCTTATAGTTTTTCCCGTCGGTAAGCACGAACACCGACGCCTCTTCGCCGTCCATTTTTTCTTCGATGACCGCCTGGCTTCCGGCCTCGCCGAATTGCTTTTTGTCGAATATCTCCCCTAAGGCCTTCTCGGCCTCGTCGCAGGTTTCACAGACAAAGGCGCCCTTGCCGGCCGCAAGCCCGCTCGCCTTGACGACGATGGGCGCGCCTTGTTTTTTAATATACCGCGAGGCGGACTCCCGGTCAGTGAAAATCTCGAAAGACGCGGTAGGGATCCCGTATTTTTTCATGATTTTCTTCGCGAAGCATTTGCTGCCTTCCAATTGCGCGGCTTTTTTCGTGGGGCCGAAAATGGTCAGGCGTTTCTTCCTGAAAATGTCAACAATGCCTTCGACAAGCGGGACCTCGGGACCGACGATCACCAGGTCGATATCATTTCTACCCGCCCAGCCGGCCAGATCGGCCCAGTCTTTGACGGGTGTGTCCACCAGGGTGCATCCGTCGTTTTCCATGCCCGGATTTCCCGGATAGGCATACAGGCACAATGGCCGTTCGCTGCGGAGCAGGGCCTTGAGAATGGCATGCTCGCGCGCGCCGCTGCCGATGATCAGCACAGAATCCAGATAGTCCATGGGGTCCTCCGCAGAACTGCTTAGAGATTTTAAAAATATGTTCATTGCCCCGGTTCGCGCTTGTTTTTTTTGCTTTTTGGACCCCTCGGCCGCCTCGGTGCTTGCGGGGCTTCCGAGGCGGCCGAGGCCTTCAATTGGACGTTTTTCTTCTTTGTCCAATCATCGAGGTTATATTGGATGCGGGGCGGACGATACCTGTTATTCAGGGACTTCATGCTTTACCTTCTTTTTCTTCCCGCCGTTTTTTACCAGGTCTTTTACCCGTGCATCGAGTTCTTTAAGCACGTCGCTGTCGGGATTATGCCCTAATCCTTTGATGATCCATCCACGGGCCGCGCCGAGGCTGTCCATGGCAATATAGACGGTGACAAGGTTGGCATATGCTTCGGGTATATCGTGCTGTTTTTCCACGGATTTCAGGAAACATTCCTCAGCCTGCCGCAAATCGCCCCGTGCCGAGTAAATCGTTCCGAGGTTGTTCCAGGCCCGTGGATAGAACGCTTTCTTGTCAAGGATTTTTTTATAGAGCTGTTCCGCTTCCGCGTTTTTTTCCTCGCGCTGCAGGGCAACCGCGTCGTTGTACAAAGCGTCGAGCGAATCCGCGGCCGCCGTATCGACGCGGTTTGCGGGGTGTTGGGCCGCATACCTGTTCTCGATGTCCTTGTTTGACAAAGAGGGATTCATTTCGAGCGCCTTTTTGTAATATCCCCATGCAACGTCGATTTCGCCCAGATTATAGGACGCCACGGCGCAATTATACTGCACGACGGGGTCATTACCTTCCATGCCCGCGAGTTGCTCGTACCACTCTTTGGCCTTTTTCCATTGTTTGAGGCCGAAATCGGCGTTTCCGGCCAGACGGCAAACGTCGGCCCGGTCTTTTCCTTTTGCCTTCTTGACAAGCGCTTCGGCCAGGGAAAGCGCCTCGGCGTATTTCTTTGCCTGGAAAGCGGCCAGCCCCGCATTGTACTGCACGGAAAACGCCGTGTCGTGAAGGCCTTCCAGAAGGGAATAGGCCAACGAATAGTCCCCCGAAGCATAGGCCTTCTGCGCGTCTATATCGACCCTCGCTTTGTCCCAGAAAGGTTCTTTGGGAAGCATGTCAAGGCATTGCGAAGTTTTTTTGTATTCTTTTTTCGCCGCATATATCCGGGCCATCGTATACCAGTCGACCGGGTCTTTTTCAGGCAGCAATTCAAGCGCGGCCAGCCCGCGGGCGCTGTCGCCTTCCTCGAAAAGCATTTCGGCCTGGGCGCGTCTGGTATACACCGAAGCCGGAAATTCGCCGGACAACAGGGAAAACATTTCTTTGGCCCTCGCCTGATTGCGCGATTTTCGCGCCAGCAGGAAAATGTCGAACGCGGCAAGGTTTTTCTTGGAGGAATTGAGCGCCGCGGCATAGGCATTTTGAGCATCGATTGGCCGGTCAAGGCCCTCATAGGCGTTGCCGATATTGATCATGAGCGTGTTATCGTCGGGCATAAGCATGCGGGCCCTGGTATAATGATCAAGGGCCTCCTGAAATTTGCCTTCTTTTTCCAGCGACAGGCCAAGGTTGATGAGTATGACCGGGTTTGTGGGGTCTTCATGAAGGTTTTTTTCCCAAAGCGTCCTGGCCATTTGCGTGTTGCCTTGCATATTGTACACTAACGCCAGAAGGCCTTGGGCCGCAAGATTGTCCGGCTTACTTTTAAGACTTTGTTGAAAATATTGAGCGGCTTTTTCCATGTCATTCTGCTGAAAGGAGGCATATCCCAATTGATAATAGAGCCGCCACGGGTTTTCTCCCCATGTGCTCAGCACGTTTTTAAGCGTTTCCACGGCCTTGGCATAGTGGCCCGCCATGATATAATCATCGGCAAGTTCACACGCTAATTTTTCATCAAGCACAAAGTCCCGCGAAGCCTTTTCGAGAACGGCAATCGCTTTGTCCCATTCACGCATCTGGCGTAAATAGAGGGCGCAGTGCCGAAGGACCCGCAGGTCTTTTTTCCCTTCGGGGATTTTTTCCAGGACCCCTAAGGCCTTATCGACTTTCCCCTGATGATAATAAATGATCGACAGTTGCACGGCCTTATCGTTGCATTGGTCAACGCAGCGCGCATATTCCCCGGCCATGGCCTCGGCGGCCGCGTCCAATCCATCCTTGGACTCGCTTAACAGGGCGGAATTCAACTGCGCGGAACGCAGGTCCGGGTCGACGGCAAGCGCTTTTTTAAATTGGGTCAATGCTTCGTCTTTCCGGCCATTCGCATACAGCACCACGCCCAGAAAGTCAAGATATTCCGCCCGTTGATCAAGCTTGAGCGCCGATTTGATGAGCTGCTCGGCAAGGCCCAGGTCGCCGCGCTGCTTTGCGCTCAACGCTTTCATGAAGTAAAGCGACGGATCGGCGGCGGTGTCCGGCAGGGTCTTCCAGGTCGTTTCGGCGCGGTCGTATTGCTTTTTGAGGAAATAAATCTGCCCGAGATTAAAACGGAGAATGGGGTCTGAAGGATACACCGCAACGCCCTTTTCGAAATAGCCGCGGGAACCGTCCAGATCGCTACTTTCTTTCGACGCTATTCCTCCGATAATATATGCGTCGGCGGCCATGACCTTCACCTTGCCCGCGTAGGCGCGGACGCTTGAAAGGGCGTCTTTGTATTTTTTTGCGTCCAGCTGGGTCCACGCCAGTTCAATGAGCAAATCCGGCAATGCTCCGCCTGAAATGGCCTCGGAAAAATACGTGGAGGCCGCGGCAAAATTCCCTCTGGATGATTCGATCTGCCCGAGCATTTTCAGGGCCTCGGCGGAATGCTTGAGTTTGACAAGCACGGACTGCGCCTGTCCGGTGTCGCCGGCGCTTATAAGTCCGAACGCAAGATAAAGGCCGACGTCCGTACGGTCACGGTCGATTTTATATCCCTCCCTGAAATGCTCGCACGCTTCCTTTTTTTTCCCGAGAGACAGCTCGGTCCGCCCGAGCATGACAAGGGCCTCGACGAATTTTTTTTGTATCGTAATTGCCTTATGGAAATAGTCCAGCGCCGGTCCATAATTTTTATCGTAGAAATCGATGACGCCCAGATTATAGAAAGCGACCGCGTAGGTCGGATCTTTGGCGACCACCGATTGCCAGATCAATTTCGCCGTCGGGACATTGCCCTTGCGGAAATGAACAACCCCCATGTTGTTTTCCGCATCCACGTAAACGGGGAGCATTGAGGACGCTTTTGAAAAGTATGCCATGGCGCTGTCAAGCTCGCCTTTTTCGAGTTCATCGATCCCCTTTTTATTGACGCTAAAGGCTTCCTCGGCGCCTTTTACAAGGGCCGACGGAAGGGCGTCGCCGTTGCTCTTGTCGTCTCCGGTGATTTTAATTTCGAACGTGGAAGTGCTCGCATGCGACAAGACTGCGGCGCTCAAACAGGCCATAAAGGCTACGCAGGTCATTCTCAAGCTATTTTTCATAAAACGAAACCTTTTTCACAAGGTCATCCCATGTTGCAAACGAAATGTCCGGAACAACTGTATTTTCAAGACCGTGCGTGAACGTGCTCTGGTCGTCACCGGTAAACAGCGCCGTTTTCATGCCGGCCTCACTGGCCGGGCGGATGTCCGCCGCCAGGTCGTTGCCGACAAAAACAGTTTGCGAAGGAAGGACCTGAAACTCGTAAAGAGCGTCGAAGAGTTTGCGGAAAAGTACCTGGCCCGGCTTCGCCACGGAATACTCGAAGGAATAAAATACCAGATCAGGGTCGAAAAGCTCGCGCAAATCGTCGATGTGGTCCCCGGTCTGGTCGCGAAGAAAGAGGGTAAGGTCGATGGGCGTGTAAAACTGCGCGTTCGATACGATGCCAAGACGCATGTTCTTTTTCTTCAAGGCCACAAGGGCGTCCGACACGCCGGGATACAGCCCCCGGTTGAAAGCGTAAAAATTATAATAATACGCGATGCATTGCGCAAGCTGCGTTTCCGGGCCGAAGTCTTTTTGCGTAAAGCCGTATCCGCGGCGTTTGAGCATCAGAAGAATGGCCAACCAGACGTCCTCGATTTTTACCTCGGGAAATTCGATCTCTTTTTCAATAAGCAGGTTGCGCTTGATGGCTATCAGGCCGTGGTACAAATCCCATAATGTTTTTTCGGCGGGACTTTCAGGGTCCATTTCAAGCAAATAGGGCCCCATATTAAAATAGGAAATGGTTTTCCTGAATGCTTCGAGCAAGGCCTGTTTTTTGGAAGTTTCCTTCCCAAATCCAGGTTTCCAGTAATTGAATAGCGTTCCGTAAACATCAAAAATACAGACCTGCACGTCATTCAGTTTTTCCTGGGAAGACCGGTACGAAAAAGGGTGCAATAGGCGTGTTTGCGGGTTCGGATGGGCTTTATGAAGTTCGCCGGCAAATTCTGCAACAATGCTCATCAATCGAGGACCCGGTATTTAGTGATGAGCGCCACGATGGTCTGAATGTCCATTTCACCCATTTCCAGCAATTGGAAACCGGCCTCAAACAGCTTTCCATTGACTCCCGGCTTACACCACATGCACTTGGCGTCACAGTCGATAGTGGCCTTGCCGAAAATCAGCTCCGGCAACTCGATCCGAAGCGTCATTACTGAATTGTCAACGATTCGATCGGCATTCACCAGCATCAGCCCATCCGGCGTGAGGTTCGCCACCCTGCCGAGGGCCTGGCCCGAGCTTTTGTCGGAGACCTTCAACTCAAACAGCAGCGACCTGCGCCTGAACCGCCTGTTTTCTTTCATTGAGAACCCCTTGGAGACCTTTAAAATAATATTCAGTTCTTCGATGGGGGGAAACCCCGATTACACGAGATGGGCGGCCAGGCGTTTTCCCTTGCACCATAGGGATGTTTTGAGGGTTCCCAGGTGCAAGGGGAAATGCCTGACCGACCATCTTTTCCTGCTTAATGGATCAATGCCTTGATCTTCTCCGCGTCTTCCTTGATTTTTTGCAACTGGTCCTTCGTCACGCACTGTTCCCCGTCGCACAGCGCGTTGGCCGGATCGTTGTGCGTCTCGACTATCAGACCGTCGGCCCCCGCCGCGATCGCCGCCATGCCCACACGGTACACATTGCTCCGGTAGCCAGTCGCGTGCGACGGGTCGAAAATGACCGGCAAATTCGATTCCTTTTTAAGCACCGCGATGGCGCCGACGTCCGCGGTATACCGCTGGAATTTTTCCTCTTCAAACGTCCGGATGCCCCTTAAACACAAAAGCACGTTGGGGTTGCCGTTGGCGACCAGATATTCCGCGGCAAGGAGAAAGTCTTTTATCGTCGAAGATTCGCCTCGTTTGAGCAGTATCGGCTTTGCATTGCCCTTTGTCAATATCGCGAGTTCCTGAAGGAAACCATAGGACTTCATGTTCCGGGCGCCCACCTGGATGATGTCGGCGAATTCGATGACGTTTTCGAGGACGTTTTTTTCCTCACGGCTGCCGTCGTCCCGGATATGGCGATGAAGTCCGGTGGCCTCGGTGATTATTTTCAACCCGTATTTTTCACGCGCTTTTGCCAACAGTTTTATGCCTTCCAGGCCCATGCCCTGAAAGCTGTAGGGCGACGTTCGCGGTTTATACGCCCCGCCCCTCATGACCGGAATTCCAAGGGCATGGACATATTGCGCGATCGTCATGATCTGTTTTTCATTTTCAAGCGCGCACGGGCCGGCCATGATGACCACGTCCCCTCCGCCGACTTTAACGCCGCCGATATCGATTATCTTTGACGCCGGGGAAAATTCGCGCGAAACAAGCTTGTACGGCCGCGAGATCCTTATGACTTTGTCAACGCCGTCGAGCTCAAGAAACCGGCTCTCTTCGATGCCCGTCGCGTCACCAAGCACGCCCACAAGGTCTATTCCCGTAGCGCCGTGGGAGACCTCGTAGGTAAGCCCCGCCTGTTTGATCCGATTGAAAATCTCCTGTTTTTCCGCGGGCGTCGCGCTTTTTGTCAAGTGAATTATCATTGGCAGAATGCTCCTGGTCCGGCCATGCCCGAAGGCATATGAGGATGAATGGAACCAAACTGATTAAAAATAGTATTTTTAACGGGAAAGAAACGCTTCTTTTTCAATAATGCTGTTTTCAGCGAAAAAACAGCGTTGTACGAAATACAGGCTATATCGTGCATTTTTTATAAAGAGTTCCATGCCTGGGAGTGTATATTTATTTCATGAAAAAAGAAAGTAAAGTCGCGGTTGATATCAACGGATTATATGCAATCGTCAAAAAAGAATTCAAAAAACACCATATGCCGGTCGTTGACTTGATCCAATTACAGACAAAAGACCCGTTTAAAGTCCTGATAACCACCATACTCAGCGCCCGGACCAAGGACAAAACAACCACCAAAGCCGCGCAAAGGTTATTTTCCTCCGTCAACAATTTTTCCGACCTTAAAAGCGCCCCGCTAAGGACAATTGAAAAAATAATTTATCCCGTAGGTTTTTATGCCACAAAAGCCAGAATGCTCAAGCAGCTCCCCGATGCAATTGACAAACTCTTTAACGGAACGGTCCCCGACAACGTTGAGGATTTGGTAAAACTGCCTGGAGTCGGCAGGAAAACGGCGAACCTTGTGGTCGCCGTGGCATTTAACAAGCCTGCCGTCTGCGTGGACGTGCATGTGCATCGGATTTGCAACAGACTGGGATATTTAAAAACTAAAAACCCTTTTGAAACCGAGATGCGCCTGAGGAAAATCCTGCCGGTGCGCTACTGGACAACTTTTAATTCCTATCTTGTTTCTTTTGGTCAAAACACCTGCGCCCCGATCAATCCCAAATGCGCGATTTGTCCGATTGCGAAGTATTGCAACAGGGTGGGGGTAAAAACGAAATTCGAACCGGATTCTGGTAATTCAAACGATTAAAAAAAATCAAACTTTTTCCTCATTAAAATCAGGCCGATCCTTTTCATCCTGCCCATCCTGATTAATTATTGAGCCTTCTCATAAACTGGTCCTTATTATCAACAATAAACCCCATTTGAAGAATGCAGCCATGACTGAGCACCTCCGCCATGACGATCGTCACGGGTTTATTATAATCCCCAAACTTTGTTTCTCTTATGTCAAAAAAGAAAAGGACCTGCTCACGGTCTTTGTAAAATACCCAGCCCTCGGCCCGTCTTTCGTTTGAAACATTAATTTTCGTCAAAATCTGAGACACGTTCAATATTTCAAAAGAATAGGATGTCGTTTCGGTTTTAACGCTTAAATGTCCGATCATGTTTTGAAAGGTCCGGTCGGAACCTTCCTGCTTTGCCGGAGCGGTTTCATTTTGTTTAATCATGTGAGACCTTTTATATTTAAACAAAATTCCGGATTTCTCTTTATGTCATTATCATACCATAAGTTTACTGGAATGTCAACAGGTTTCGGCGAAAACCGGCTTATACGACCATTTCGACCCGTATTTTAAAAAAAACCACCGATTGGAAAAGCGCATTATTTATTATACAATGGTTGCATCCGGGCCCTGTTTTCGCCGCCATCGAAAGGAACCCCCGTGAGTAAAAAAATCCTGATTATCGACGATGAAAACCTGATTCTGACCACAACGACGCTTCTGCTGAAACATGCAAACATGGATGTCGTGACGGCGAAAAGCGGCATGGAGGGAATCGCCGTGGCCGAAAAGGAAAAACCCGATATTATTCTGCTGGACATCATGATGCCCGGAATGGACGGTTGGAGCGTACTTGCGCGTATCAAGGCCGATGATCGGTTGTCCGGTATACCGGTAATCCTTTTTTCCGGCGATGATCAGGTTGATTCCGGCCGTAAAGCCAGGGAATGCGGCGCTTCGGCGGTGTGCTTAAAACCCTTCGACGCGTACGACCTCATAGATACTATTAATGGCCTTATCGAGAAAAAACCTTAATTGTTTAGAGTGCGACCTTGGCGCTCAAATAAATCCGTCTGCCCGGACTTGCCGGGATCGTTTGATGCGCAATACCGCCCCATTCAGGCATCCAATATTTTGTGTTCATCAAATTTTCCATATAAAAATTAATGGAGAACTCAGGGCTTGCATGCAATTTAAAATACTTCGTTATGTTAAACTCACAGTTTACATTTAATAAATCCAGCGGTTGCGGACCCGGGTTCGTCGTCCCGCTAAAAGCTGTATCCAACCCATTATTAAAAACATCGAATACGCTTAGGGTAATGCCGCTATTGTCCATGTAGCTCATCCCGATTTTCTTATAATAGTTCGAGGTGGGAACAATATTTTTCTTACCCGATGAATCCTCATTCGTCTGATATAACATTGATCCAGTTAAATAAAAAGCGGCGCTCAAATAATATTTACCTTCAAATTCAAGGCCTTGATAGGTAATTCCCCCCAAATTCTGGAAAACTTTAGGAGCAAGCCCGGCGGAGGCTATAATGTTATCTTGCTTGCTTCTAAAGTAATTAAGCCCGGCTTGAAGATTATCGGCATTATAGTTTACTCCAATATCGATGGCGCCTACTTTTTCAGGTTTCAAATTCGGATTTCCAATTAAACCGGGATGGTTGACCCCGAGTTCATTAATACTTGGCGCACGGTATGCCTCGCCGTACAAGGCTTTCAAGCTGATTTTTTCAAACGGATACCATATTGCTCCGGCGCGCGGCACGACATCCGGATGGAGCTTCCCAACTTTATTTGCCTGCAAGCCGCCGATCAGTTTTAAACTTTGCAAAAGCCAGTAATCGATCTGTGCGTAACCGGCATAAGCGTTAACATATCCGTCACTGGCCACATAGGGCGCTATCAACGACGTTCCCGTAAAATCTTCATGGCCTCTGTTTTGATTGAACAAACCGCCCACGACTAATTTGGATTTATCGGATAATTGAATGTTATTCGTCCATTCCGAAACCAAATCATAGGAATTTCGATCAACGCACGGATATCCCGTATCCGTAACTAATGTTGATTTTGTATAAGTGACATTAAAACCCATGTTCCAATTCTTGACCACATCCATACTATATCCCACGTCGTTGAAGAACTTTGTCCAAACCGTTTGGGTAAGATTGCCGCGAAGAAAACATTGCGAGCGCCAGCGATCGTAGGAGGACTGGATTTTCAATCCTTTATAATCAATATTCGCATAAGAACCTAGTTGCTCGTCCGGAATCGTCAAGTTCAGAGTTTTCATCGGAATCATCGTGTTAGGCACGCTCTGGGTGTACCGCGTATCCCAGCTTTGATCGGCCATCCTGCCGGCGATAAGAACTTTTAAATCCCCAGACTTTAATCTGAAATCACCGTTAGTCCCCCATTCTCCTTTGATTCCGCCAAGCCCGGAAACCGATCCGCCAAGTTTCTCAACATCTTTCGTAATAATATTGATGATCCCTGAAAATGCATTGGAACCGTATAATACCGAACCAGGACCTCTGACGACTTCAATGCGTTCGATTATTCCGATCGGGAAAGATTCGAACATTTCGCTGGTGACCCCGCCTTCCATGCTCTCCCTTACCGGACGGCCGTTTAACAGCAAAAGCACATGTCCGGATGTGACTTTAAACTGATCGCCGCGCACGGAAATAATGCTTCGGTCCTGGAAAAAGCCGGTTGCGAACGCCAAACTCGGCACGCGCTGAAGCACATCGCTCAGGGTATTGCCGCCGAACCGTTTCAATTCATCTTTCGTTACAATGGTAATTACTCCGGGCGCATCGGATAATTTCTCCGCCGATTTGGATGCCGTGGTGACTTGCGCATTGAGCAATTCTTGAAGAGATATATCTATAGCGTCATTTTGCGCGTTTTGTTCCGTCGCATATGTTCCGCTCAATAACAATAAAATAATAAAGGAGAAGAACCCGGACATTCCGGTGGAGGACAATTCTTTCATCGTCACCTCCCCATTTTCTATTTAATGATCGTTGTTATTCTTCTAAGTTTTTCGTTTTTAAGGTTCCATCCAAGTTCATCGGCAACATGTATGTTTAAGGTCGATTTTATTGAAATGGTAGGCTCGAACCCGATTTTATTCATGGGCGTTTTGTCCTCAAAATGCTTGGTAATCTGATTTGCCGCCTGGGCCGCGAGTTGTGTCAGATCGGGGTCCGCGGCGAAAACCGCCGCCCCGAATTGCGCCGAGGCAAGAAAGTCTATTGTCGCGATGACGGGTATCCTCTTTTTCCTGATTTTTCCAAGCCAGAACTCGGATAAAGTCTTGGAATTGACAATGAAATTATCCGCCGGGACAATGAATACCTCAACTTTTTCTTTCGACACCAATTTGTCCAATGAATCATTCATAACGTGAAGGAGATTTTCAATGGATGGTTTTTTACCGTTATCGCAATCGAGGCAAACCGCGCTTATCGTTATCTGTTCCCTTTCCAGAAGTCTTTTGGATTCTTCAATCGAGTGCGCAAATGAATTCCTGTAAAAAATACCGACCCTGGTAAAATCTTTTTGCGAAATGATCCGAAAATTGGTGACAAGCGTATAAAATGGGACTTCAAAGGTAATACCGGCCGTGTTCGATAATCCCCTGGCGACCAACTCCGATAGTAACGTCATGTAGACGAATTTAGGCATGGCCTTGAAAGCGCTATCGTATTTCTCCAATTCCAACGCGGCGTTTACGGCCTTTGTATCCATGAGAATAAGGCCGGTCGCATTGACGGATGTACATCGGTCCGATATGGTTTTGACGGTTGGGTTTTTATTGATGTCAATGACATCGATGGAGTAACCGGGGCCGGCTTGATCGCGTATTTCTTCGAGTACCGCCTGGAACCTTCCTTCAACGGGCATGAGCGCCGCCAAATGCACGGAGGAGGCGGACGCGCCATGCGTCATAAAAAACAAAACGGCAATCGCGCTAACCCACAAGGTGGATAAGGTTCTGTACGGGTAATTATCTACGCTAAACGCGTATATAATTCGCCTACAGAACCTAACGGCTTTCCATAAGTTCATATTATGGTTTCTCCCAGGAATCGATGCCAAGCTCCTTTATAAGGGACGCCGGCGCGTTAAGCAATTTCCGCATGAGCCCGGCGTTGATCTTACCTTCTTTCGCCGCGCACACCGCAAAACCGAACGTGTTCCGTGAGGTCGCGACAATGGTCAAAGGCAATTTAGTGTTCGAAAGGATGTCACCGTATTGCGAGGCGGAAACGATGATTTCGTCGACCGCCTCCATGCCCAGCAGGGTCAGGAGGTCATCTTCTTTATTGACCCTGGTAAGCAGCGTGATCGAGCGGTCGAACTGGTCGTGCGCAAAGCGAATCAATTGGTCTTTGATGAGAAAATCAACAATACCGACTTTTTTTTCTGAAATCGGCCCATTTCCAGTTTCTTTTGACTCGGCAACGATGAAATATTTTTCACTGTCTTGCGTTTTCTTTTTCCCAACGAGTACAATGGAATACCCCGGAACGAAATTGAAAAGCACTCTGTTTGAAATTATCGCCGCGTCGGGGTTGGCCGTCAATACCGCGTCAAGGTCTTTTATTCTCCCTAAGGCAATCGCTTTTTGAGGACCGAGGAGCGTGTCAAAACCGTTTTGCAGGCGCTGCGTGTTCTGTTTTCCCGGCACGCAAACTATCAAGGCAGTCTGGCAATAGGCCATGCCGAAGGAAAGCGCGATAATAAGCGACGCGCGCGGCCAATTCTTAAGGACCATTGCGTTTTGACGAAGGACCATTTGCTTCATTCGATTTGTGGATTAGTAAATTATTTTATCATAGGTACGCCGTTAAATCAAGTCCATATATTTAAATGATCTTGACTTTATAAATATATTAACTATACAGTTATAAAAGGCCGGAAAATGCGCCCATCGGAAACGCGCTCTCTACAATGGGGACCCCTTTGCAAAAACGTACGATAGAAACCGTTAAACAGCGGAACCTTCGGACGAAACTCATCGTTTTTGTCGTCCTTTTCCTTTCCGGATCGACGTGCGTATTTTGCTCCCTTGCCATATTGCAAAGCTTGGAAGGTTCGCACCGCTGGTTTAACCTTGTAAAAACCAGGATAGAAACAGACCTTCATGGAAAAGGCATGACCCTTGTCGTCAACAATGGAATGGCCTTGCGGACCATGGCCGAGGACAATGCCGTTGCGGCCATTCGAGACATCGTCATCGCGACCGTTCAAAACGACAGCGATATCGCTTACGGCATGTATATGGACAACGATTGCCGCCCGTGGGTAATCGCCCTCCCGAAAAACAAACCGGCCGTTGTGACCGGCGCTGCCCCGTTTAATGACCAAATCAGTCTCTGGGCCCATAGACTGGACGCACCAGGCTTCAGGGAAATCCCGGTAGAGAAAGGCGCGCCTTCGATCATCGAATTTGCCGCACCCGTATTTTCAGCCTTGTCCGCCAGGCTTGGCGTCATTCGGTATGGTATTTCAACGGCACGGATGTATACTACCATTATAACCGAAAAAAGAAACGCCAGCCGCGAAATTACACGCAATATTTTATACAGCCTGACGATTTCCCTCGGTATTTTCGTCCTTATCGTGATGGGGGCGCGCAGGCAGGCCCGCGCCATAACAAAACCCATTGTTGAATTGACTGAGGCCACAAAGGCAATTGCGCAGGGGGACTATTCGCTGCCGCTCAAGGTCGTTTCCAACGACGAAATAGGGGTCCTTGCGGACAATTTTGAAAAAATGAGAATGACGGTAAAGGAATATACGGGCAACCTCGAGTCCGAGGTCGAAAAAAGGACGACGGAACTCCGCCATGCGATGGACAACCTTTCAACAATGAAAGACCATGCGGAAACCGCCACGAGGGCCAAAAGTGAATTCCTTTCGAACATGTCGCACGAGATCCGGACGCCCATGAACGCGGTCGTCGGTTTCGGCGACTTATTAAAACAGACAAAACTTGACAATGTGCAAAAGGACTACGTCGAAACAATTTGCAGCAGCGGAGAGCTGCTCCTTTCGCTTATCAACGACATTCTCGATATTTCCAAAATCGAATCGCAAAAAACAACGCTGGAAGATATAGATTTCGACCTCAAATCACTGGCCAACAATATCATAAAAATATTGCGCCGGAAGGCCCTCGACAAAAAAATCGACCTCAACATCGTATATCCGGAAAAAGTCCCCCGGTATTTTAAAGGCGACCCGACGCGGATCGGGCAAATTTTCCTCAATCTTCTCAGCAATGCCATAAAGTTCACTCATGAGGGGAGCGTAACTGTCACGGTGCGGGAGATCAATGCCCCGGACGCCGAAAAAACAGCGCTGGAAATGTCCATTAAAGACACGGGCATCGGCATTTCCAAGGAAAATCACCGGGTCATATTCGATGCGTTTGCCCAGGTCGACGCTTCCATCACGCGAAAGTACGGGGGCACCGGCCTCGGACTCACCATAACCCGCGCGCTTGTCCAGATGATGGGTGGGACCATTCGCGTTGAATCGGAAGAAGGAAAAGGCTCCGAATTCATCGTTGGCCTTGCTTTTAAAAAAGCGGCGCCTCCCCTCAGTGAATCATCGCGCGTCATTGACACTGAGGGAAACAAAACGGACACAAGGGGCGCTTCGGTGCTGGTGGTGGAAGACAATCCGCTCAACCAGAAATTGATGGCCATTCTCTTGAAACAACTCGGTTGCCTCGCGGACATGGCCGGAAACGGCGCCGAGGCCGTGGACATGGCCGAAAAAAAGAAATACGACGTCATTTTCATGGACCTTCAGATGCCGGTCATGGACGGCTACAGGGCAACAGAGCTTATTCGCGAACGGACCAACCGCGCCACGCCCATCATCGCGCTCACAGCCAAGGTTTTTCAAGAAGACCAGGAAAAATGCATGGCCTGCGGCATGAACGATTTTTTAACCAAGCCCGTGGAAACAAGGACGCTCAAGGAAATGATACTTAGATGGCGCGGGAGGCAGGCGAATGTTTGAGAAAAAAAAAGCATTGGACGTTTTTCAGATTTCCGAGGAAGCGTACGATGAATTATTGAAAGAGTTCATCGCCCAGGCCGACGTAAAAATAAAGGCGGTTGAAGGGGCCCTTGAAAACGGCGACACTGAAACGGCGGCCAGGGAAATACATTCCTTCAAGGGCGTGGCAGGCAACATGCGCCTGGATGATTGCTACCATGCAGTGGTGGCCGTTGAATCGGCCCTGCGGTCGAACAACGGCGCGGAAGCGAAAAAACAGCTTCTGTTATTGCGGACTTCCGTTGACGAAATACGCGAAAGCGTGACTCCAAGAAAGTTTTGCCTGTAGGCAAAACTTTCTTGACTTGAACAAGACTTATTCTTTTCAGCTTACGCTTTAAGACTATTTTCATCAAGAGCATTTAAAAGCTTGTTCACGCCTATCCTTATTTTTTTTTCCAGGCCCGGAAGATCTTCCGGTGATAAAAAATCCCGCATTTGTTCCTCGACCCCCGCCTGTGTTTAATCGATATCGTTCGTATAACGCGGGCAATCGAGAAGCCGAAGCTCCATGCCTCCCTTAAGGATAGCCTTGTTACCGAACCTGTCGGCCAGAAAGTTGATCAACCATACCATGAGCCCCAAAGTGTCATTAACTTCGATCATTCAAATATCCTCTAACAAATGAAACAAAACGCGGGTTGCGATACTTTCCTAACCATTGCTCGACCAGATGACGGTCAATCCTGGTTATGTCGATGTCCTGATAAATATCGAAGGAGTACGAGCGTCCGTGGAGATGAAAATAGAGCGTATCAAGAAGGGCTTTTTCCGGCGAAGCATAGCGCACTCCCTTATCTGACCGATAACCGAAATAGAGCGGTTTGGCCAAGCCTACATATTCTACCGTTATCCCGGCCCCTTCGTAACTTCGGTTCTTGCCTATCCTTACCGCATATATCGCCTTGGCAGGAACTGAACCTATCATAAGTTCCTTGGATAGAACCGTTCCCAGGCTCAGGTAGCTTTTTTCGATTATCCGCGCTGCAAGGGTTTCCGGGTTAAATCCAGCCGTAACGTAAATCCCGCGCGAAAAACGGAAAACGATACCACCTTCCTCAAGATCACGGATACGGCGATAGAGCTCTACACCATTCTCTATGCCGAATAGACGGCATAAATCCCCTATGAAGAACACGCCGGCCATAGCTACCGCGTATTTTTGAATCAATCCGGCATATTTTAGAGACTTGTTCATAACGCCATTAAATATATATTATTGTATATTATATGTCTATATGAAATTAGATAAATTTGGCGACAGAACATCCTGGACTTGCTTTCCGAGGAATCGCGGGAGGACAGCAGCCGGGCGAAGCGGTAAAATTGGACGCCGCGGAATTCGTGGTTCCCCTTCAGCATATAGCCGAAGAAGCGCTCAAACTCCCGGTCTGTACTATAACCTGGTTCGATGCTGTGCTTTTCTGTAACGCAAAAAGCAAACGGGAAGGCCTTGACACCGTCTATACGTATTTTGTCAAAAAAGAATATCCATCGGGCAATGTGTACGACCTGACCGGTCTTAGAATACATTATGAAATCGACGGCTATCGTCTCCCCACGGAATCGGAATGGGAATTCGCCGCGCGCGAGGGAAACTCGCAGATACCATTTCCGCTTCTCCGCGACAAAATCTCCGCGCAGGCGACGGCTTCGTTCAAACACGGGTTTATATATTTACGGCCTTCCCGGCGGTCGGCTGTTTACCCGCTGTCACCCGCAACCGCGGTTGATTTTATCGGGTTCCGTTGCGCGCGCGGCGTAATTCCCCACGGCGCCTATATCACGACGGACACTATGTCGGTCCTTACGAACGCCGTCGACATTATAAATCCTGATGTAAAGTCATTTCTTACTTCAAGCAAGGCACGGCTTGTTTTTGTTAACGTAACGGACCCGGTGCTGCGTACCTTGTGTTTCATTGATTTTAACGATCCATATCCGCGCGTGCGGGAATTCACTGACAATAATAACGTACATTCGCCGACAATTTCGCCCGATGGGAAATTCGTCGCCTTTTGCACAGGAAACGAAGGGTTTGGAGGGGCTTCGTCGGTCTACATACGGTGTCTTGATTCAACTGCCGCAAGCCCCTGGAGGCTTTCCACGGACAGCGGCTTTGTTCCGCGATGGCGGGTTGACTTAGCTACCAACGATACCTGCCTGGTGTATACCAATTCCGCGATTGACAATGCCTCAGCGGATTGGCCGATTACAATGACCATGCTGCAAACGATGCGCGGTGGCCGCCCTGTGGGCGATCCTCGCATTCTGGCGTCCAATGGAAGCTTTCACGACGGCCTTTCATCCGACGGCCTTCACTTGGTAACGGGCTATACCAGGTGTATGATACAAAACATGACTACCCATGAGGAAAAACAGCTTTTTCTCCCGCCCTTCAACGGTAAAGACCTTTCAGGGTCCACGCAAGTCTGCAATGTGTCGATTTCAAATGACCGCGACCATGGCGACCGCTGTTTGTTCCTGGATTTCGGATACGGCCCAACAAGTTCCTTGACACAGACAAGCTATGGGCCGCATCAATATTTGTTTGTCATGGATTTTTCGGGGAACGTGGTTTCCTGGATCAAATGTCCCGACGGCGAGGACTCGTGGGACTACCCTGAATGGGCCGCCTCCGGAGTGTTTGCCGCGGCTACGACCAGGGGCGGAAGCGATGACTCGCGCCAAATTCGATTTGTCAATCTCGGAAACAAAACGTCGATACCGGTCGTGCAGGGTGAGGAACTTGAAAATCCCTATTTATGGATAACCGGGATCGTTTCCGATACTTCCCGAATCCCGCTCGATAGCCTTGGCGCCTACTATGACCCGCCGCTTAATACATACGAAGGGCTGTTTTCAAATAAAATGCATTTTTTCTGGAAAATGCACCAGGACCTTGACGTGGTGTTCGTGGGCAGTTCGCAAACGCTCCGTGACGTCGATTGCACAAAACTGACTAACCTTACGGCCTTGAATATGGGAATTTCGGGCGCCGGAATCGCGACGTCGTCACATATCGTCAGGGACTACGCGTTAAATCAGTGCCCGAAATTGAAAGTTGTCTGCATGAGCGCCATGCCCTGCTGGATGGCGAACCCCGGCGGAGACGACGGCGATTTATGGAGCGCGAGCATTGCAGTCAGTAAAGGATATGCTTATGATCAACAGCACAATTTCTGGAAGACCGGTTTGCCATCCGGGATCGAAGATGTGCTGAGGCAGGCAAATTTTTTCTCCTGTTGCGGCCTCGATTCCTTCGGCCTAATGCCCATGGATTGCCAGGGATGGGGAAAACCGTCCGATGGCTTGTCCGGGAGGATTGACTGGACAACAAGCGACACGAATTTCCAAAATAATTTCAACGCGCTTACGCAATTGGCAAACGACCTATCGGCGCTGAAAATACATTTACTCCTGGTTTTATTTCCCTTCAGTCCTTATTATGCGAATACCGGATATTTCGCGGCCGGCGGGCCCTCATCCGCAACCGGGGACACAATAATCACTATATTCAAGTCCTTGGAAACCAATAACCCCTACTTCCATTTCTACGACGCCTATAAAAACGGGAACAATGACTACACCGACCAGGACGCCGGTGATTATGATCACCTGTGCACTATCGGCGCCGCAAAACTTACAATGAGACTAGATTCTCTCATCCATCAGATTTTAGGGAAATAAACCCGGATCTCAAACAACATTTCGCAGCAACGGCGTTTTATGTAAAAGCCAGGTAATGCCAATGGACGCGGCGAGCGCGGCAGCGAAGGTGAGCGGAATACCAACAAGCGGCGTGATTGTAAACGCGGAAAGCCTTGTTCCCAGCTTTCCGCCGTTAAAAAGTTCCAGAACCATCGGGTGGACCGCAAAAATGCCCAGACAGCAGGTGCTGATGATTTGCACGGCATTTTTAAAAAGAGGTAAAGGTTCCTTTTCACCGAAAGACCGTACAAGGCAAAAAAGGGAAACCGACATGGCGAGCACATTCGGATTTAAATAATCAAGGAAAAAACCTTCTGTCAAACCATTATGCCGTAGGGTCAAAATGCCTGTCCCGACGATTGAAACGGCACTTGAAAAAATAAACACGGCAAGAACAACCCACACAAGATTTTTCTTCAAAAACGTATCTTTAAGCAGGTATCCTCCCAGAAAATAACCGATATACGTCGGCAAAATGCCCTGAAAATTGCCGTTTAAGGCAAAATGAAAGGCCCGTGAACAAACGAACATGCAGGGCACGACGCACAACCAGAACAAAACCACGTACCGCATGACACTCTTGTCGTTAGACTTGAAAAGCGGGGTGACAAGGTAAAGGCCGATTATGGAGTAAAAGAACCAGAGGTGATAGTAAACCGGCTCCCTGAAAATATCCAGAAAAACGGGAATTGACAAATGCACTTGCCCCCGGCATGCCTGTAAAATAAGGTATGCCGTGCTCCACGCCAAAAAAGGCACTATAATCCGGCCCATCCTTTTTTTAAGGAACATGCCGGTTGATTCACCCCGCATTTTCCCGATAAGAATGGCGCCGCTGCTCATGAAAAAAAGCGGCACTCCGCACCGTCCCACGCAATTGATCGCGGCCGCAAGCCACCAGGAGAAATGACCTGTTGCGCCGTATCCAGCGTTAAGAATGGTCCCGCTGACGTGCACGCCTAAAACCAGGCAAATGGCAATGGCGCGTATGAGATCGGGCCAGAAAAGGCGGGATGAGGATGGCATAGGCAGGTAAAAATAAGAAAAGGGTGTTAAACAGGGTGGAAAATAATGGTTTAAAAGGACGGCCTTGCGGAAATGCTGGAGAAATATTTAATTTTAAGAACTTAAGTAATTGCTCTGCGCCGCTCACTGAGCGAAGCCGAAGTGAGCACGTTTGAAAATGAGTTCCCTTCGACTTCGCTCAGGGAACGGAAGTAGCTAACATGGGAAACCCCTTTGTAAAATACTCAATAATTTTTTTAATCCTGCTCGGCGGATGCAATTCCGATTTTCATACCAAAAAATGGGCTGAAGGCGCTTTGAAGAACAGGCCCGGCATTACCATTATAAAAAATTTCATCGACCTTGGATTTGCCGAAAACAGCGGAATGATATTCGGCATTCTCAATAAAAAAATACCCAAAACACCATCAAGGATGTTCATTGTCTTAAGGATTATAATTCTCTGTGCCTTGACAATATTTATATGGAATTCTCATAAACACTCTTTAATGTTTTTACTCCCTTTCCTGTTTTTCTGGATCGGGGCGCTGGGAAATTTGATTGATCCTTTTAAATATGGCTATGTGGTTGATTTTATACATATTCAGGCAGGAGATTTTCTGAACTGGCCATTCTATTTCAATCTGGCCGACGCTTACATTACCATCGGCGTTTTTTTAATTCTTTTCAAGGAAACCGCTCATATAAGCTTTCGAAAAATTAAAAAATTGTCCCATTAAACTCTAAAAGTTCATTGCGTTTTTAATGGCACAAGTTAATTTTAATGCCTCATAATTCGTTGGAAAAATAAAATCGGTATGCACCTATGAAAATAGCAGTCCCTAAAGAAACAAAATTTAAGGAAAACCGCGTTGCCCTGACGCCCGAAGTGGTCGTGGGCCTCATAAAAAACGGGCATTCATGCGCCGTGGAAAAAGGCGCGGGTTTTAATTCTTATTTTACCGACGACGCCTACGTCGCCGCCGGGGCGACGATCGTGGCCGACACGGCCGCGCTGTATTCAAGCGCCGAGGTCGTCGTGAAAGTAAACGCTCCCCTCCCCGAAGAAATCGCCCTCATGGCCCCGGGCGCGGTCCTGATTTCCTTCATGTTCGCGGCTGTCAATCAGGACCTGGTAAGCGCCTGCGTCAAGCGGGGCGTCAGCAGCTTTTCCATGGATGCCATTCCCCGCATTTCGAGGGCGCAGAAAATGGACGCCTTGAGTTCGCAATCCAACCTGGCCGGTTATAAGGCCGTGATCATCGCGGCCAACGCGCTGGGGAAAATTTTCCCCCTGCTCATGACGGCTGCGGGCACCATCAGGCCGTCCAAGGTGCTCATCATGGGAGCGGGCGTGGCCGGCCTTCAAGCCGTGGCCACGGCAAAACGGCTGGGCGCGGTCGTTGAAGTATCCGACATCCGGCCGGAAACCAAGGAACAGGTGGAGTCGCTGGGCGGAAAGTTCATCGTATCGGGCGGCGGTCCCGTAAAAACCGAAGGCGGTTATGTCAAGGAAGTGTCGGACGATTTTCTTGCCAAGCAGCAGCAGGACCTGGCGAACCATGTCAAGGATGCCGACATCGTGATCACCACCGCGCTCATCCCCGGGAAAAAAGCTCCCGTGCTCCTCACCGAAGACATGGTCAAAAGCATGCGTTTCGGCTCGGTCATCGTCGACATGGCCGTCGAACAGGGCGGCAACTGCGTGGGAAGCGAAATCCATAAAACCGTTGTAAAGCATGGAGTGACCATTATCGGCGAGTCGAATTTGCCAAGCCTTCTGCCGCTGAACGCCAGCGATTTGTACGCGCGTAACGTCGCGGCATTTCTGACGCATCTGGCCACGAAAGACGGCTTTAAATGGGAAATGGAAGAAGAAATCACCAAAGGCTCCCTCATCACGCATAAAGGGCAGGCCGTGAATCCGAGCGTATCAACCGTCAATAGCAAGGTTTAGGGTATGGAAAACATACTGAATTTTTTCGGCCAGAACATCTTCATGGTGTATATCCTGGTGCTTTCCGTTTTCCTCGGCGTGGAGGTCATCGGAAGGGTGCCTTCGATCCTTCACACGCCGCTCATGTCGGGCGCCAACGCCATCCACGGCGTGGTTCTGGTGGGCGCCATCATCGTCATGCTCAACAGCAAAGCCGACAGTTTCATCGAATTGTCGCTCGGTTTTCTGGTGGTTGTTTTCGGGACCCTTAACGTGGTCGGCGGATTCGCGGTCACCGACAGGATGCTCGAGATGTTCAAGAAAAAGAAAGGACAGAAGGACTCGCCCGCGGCCTCGAAATAAACCCTATGAATCTTGTAATCGACCACATTCTTCAAATTTGTTACCTTCTCGCCTCGGTGACTTTTATCGTCGGTCTGAAAATGATGAGTCATCCCAAAACCGCGAGGAACGGGAACCTCATTGCCGCGGCAGGCATGTTCCTGGCCGTTGCCGGGACCATATTTTTCTTCAACGATCCAAGCGGAATCACCTCACGTGAAACCATAAAAATAGTGATTATCATCGCCGCGATTGTTCTTGGCAGCCTGGTAGGATGGCTGACCGCGAAAAGAGTCAAGATGACCGCCATGCCCCAGTTGGTGTCCATCTTCAACGGCATGGGCGGCGCGTGCGCCGCGCTCATCGGCCTCAGGGAGTTCCACCATAACTTCGGCAACTACGGCGCCATCGGCACGATCACCGCGGGCATCATCATCGGCAGCGTTTCGTTTACCGGCAGCGTCATAGCCTTTCTCAAGCTCAACGGCACCATGAAAAAGAATATGCGCCTGCCGTCGTATAATCTCATCAATAATATCGTTGCCCTTATCGTGCTGTGCGCCGCGGTCTTCACGGTCATCGGCTGCGCGAGCGGGCACAGTACGCTTGTAAACCTGACGTTTATCCTGGCCATGCTCTACGGCGTCCTGTTCGTCGTGCCCATCGGCGGGGCCGACATGCCCGTGGTCATTTCGCTTTTAAACTCCTTTACGGGACTGGCGGCCGCGGCCACGGGCTTTTTGTTCCACAACCTTGTCATGATCACCGGCGGCATACTGGTGGGCTCGGCTGGGACCCTGCTTACGATAATTATGTGTAAAGCAATGAACCGGTCGCTGTCGAACGTGGTTTTCGGCGCGTTCGGAGAAATCAAGGCCGTCGCGGCAGCAGGCGTCGAGAAGGCGCACGGCGGCGCCATTAAAGACATGTCGGCGTCCGACGCGGCGGTGCTGATGAATTATTCAAAGAAAATAGTCGTCGTCCCCGGCTACGGCCTGGCCGTTGCGCAGGCGCAGCATACCATCCGTGAACTGGAAACCGTGCTGGAAGGAAAAGGCGTCGAAGTAAAATACGGCATCCATCCTGTGGCAGGACGAATGCCCGGACATATGAACGTTCTGCTCGCCGAAGCCAACATTGATTACGACAAGCTCCTTGAAATGGATACGATCAACCCCGAATTCGCCACTACCGACGTCGTGCTCGTCGTGGGGGCCAACGACGTGGTAAACCCCGCCGCGAAAAACGACCCGTCCTCGCCTATTTACGGCATGCCCATTCTGGAAGTTGAAAACGCGGCGCATATAATCATCGTCAAACGAAGCATGAACCCCGGTTACGCGGGCATCGAAAACGAACTTTTCTACAATCCTAAAACGAACATGCTGTTCGGCGACGCGAAAAAAGTCCTTACCGACCTGGTCAATGAGCTGAAAAAGCTTTGATTCTTTTTTGAAATCATCAGCGACTTCGGCCTGCTCAGACGGGGTTCGAGTCAACGGAAGAAAACGGCACGAAATTCTTCATCAAGCTTCCTGTAAGCCTTTAAATACCGCTCCACATTCGAGTTGACTATTTTAAATGACTATGTTATATTATATGGCAGGAAGGAGGCTGATATGAAATCAATGGCAATCAGCGCTTTTAAGGCCCATGCTTTACAAGTGATCGATACGGTCGCGACCGAGCATGAGAGCATTATGATTACTAAACGCGGGAAGCCGCTTGCGAAGGTAATACCTTTTACCTCGGCCGGAAATAAACCGGTCCCTGGTAAACTGGCCGGGACGCTTAAATATGAAAAAGACATAATTTCTCCCCTTGGCCAAGCGCTTTGGGAAGCGGCCAAATGAAATACCTGCTTGATACGCACACATGGATTTGGTGGAACATGGATCCTCAAAAACTGTCTCGAAAGGTAAAAGCGATTATAGGCAGTGCATCCCACTATGAGGAGCTCCTTATTTCAGCTATTTCACCCTGGGAATTCTGTAAGCTACTGGAAAAGGGTCGATTAGATGTTACATGTGATCCTGGAGAATGGATCATCCAGGCGTTAGATATGCCAAAACTCCGACTTGTTCCTCTATCCCCTTTGCTCGCCTATCGGTCAACAGTTCTACCGCCACCTTTTCATGATGACCCGGCCGACCAAATTATCGTAGCTTCAGCTCGACAGGAAAACGCCACGATCCTTACCAAAGATCAGAGGATTTTGGGCTACCAAGGGGCACGGTCCATTTGGTAGAAGGAAAATATAGTAATTTCAGACCTGCATGTATCCCGCAATCTTTTTTCCCTGAAAGAATCTTTTTTAACAATTTTCATTTTTTCATACGTAATCCTGTTAGATAATTCGGATGGGGCTATCTAAAAGGAGGAACGCATGCATATGGTAAATTCGACGCTGAATTTGGCAAGGTTGTTTGTTTCCGGCATTTTAGCGGTTTTCTTAATATCCTCCGTTGGTTTTGCCCAGGCGCCCGTAATTAACAAAACCAACCCTGCTAACGTGCAAACCACGGTTTTAAAAGGACGGGTTTCAGTAAAATTAAATGTCCCCAAAACTGAATTCACAACAGTCAAGATTTTTACCGTGATCGGCGCCGAAGTTTCAACCATGGTCAATCGCACTCTGGACGCCGGAAATTATGAATTTTCTACAGGTAATCTCTCGAAGGGGTTCTATTTTCTCAGATTGTATACCGTCAATAATAAAACTACAACAAAGTTGCTTCAGATAATTAACTGACGTGCATAAAGCGCTTGTTTCGATATGCCTGCCGTAAGGCAGGCTACTCAACATGCGGAAATGCCTTTCAAGAAACACTTTTCCATTTTTGCAAAATCTATTTTCATTTGTGCGAAATCGCCGGTATTTCATTGTAAGTCGAATAAAATGAAAACACTGGCACACCCTTTGCATTTTGTTTGTTATTTTTAGGAATTCTCATAGAAAAGGCCGGAAATCCGTGTTTCAACAAACAGTGACTTCTTCCTCATTATTATCGATGACGATCTATTTTCTTTTTATTGTCCTCATCGTATGCAGCATGGTTCTTCTTTCCTATTTTCTGGGTGAACGACGGGACCATAAGCGGGAAAACATTCCGTATGAATCGGGCATGCTGCCAACTGGACCGGTTCGGGGCCGCCTGTCGGTATCGTACTATCTTATCGCGATGTTTTTTCTGATTTTCGATTTGGAAGCGGTTTTTATTTTTGCATGGGCCGTGTCCCTGAAACAAGGCGGGTGGACGGCTTACGGAGAAATGCTCATTTTCATTGCGGTCCTCATGGCGGGACTTTTTTATGTGTGGCGCCAAGGCGGGTTAAGCATGGGCATGCATGATAAAAACTGGAAAAGGACCGACGAAACTATTCGTTTCGATACGCTTGCCAAAAGGCAGGCTACTCAACGAGCGGAATAAAAGGTGGCGACATAAATAATTCAAATAGATATTTTAATGCCTACAAAGGACTTTAATGACTCTTCGAAACGATGTTTTGGAAGAAAAGCCCGCGGGCAGCGGCATAATACTTTCACGTTTGCAGGACCTGCTTGCATGGGGCCGGAAGAATTCCATCTGGCCGTTTAATTTCGGGCTCTCGTGCTGCTACGTCGAAATGGCGACCAGCTTGACAAGCAAGTACGATATCGCGCGCTTCGGCGCCGAGGTCATACGGGGAAGCCCTCGCGAGGCGGACCTCATCATCATCGCCGGTACCGTGTTCATAAAAATAGCCCCTGTCATCCGGCGGCTATACGAGCAGATGATGCAGCCCCGATGGGTGATCTCGATGGGGTCATGCGCCAATTCCGGCGGAATGTACGACATTTACAGCGTCGTACAGGGGGTCGACCGCATCCTTCCCGTGGACGTTTATATACCCGGTTGTCCGCCGAGACCGGATGCGTTCATGGAAGGCCTGCTCCTGCTCAGGGACCTGGTTGGGACCGAAAAACGGCCAATAAGCTGGGCCGCGGGCCCACAATCGTCAAGCAGGCCCGCTCCCCCATGTATGCGGGACAAAAAAAGAACGCTCAGACGGCAGATGACCGACTTACGGCCGCCCGGCGGACTATAAGGAGCAGCGCGTGACGAATGCCAACGATATACAAAAGGAAATTTGCGATACATTCGGCGATGCCGTCCTCGGCGTGCAAACCACGCAGGACAAAATTCCCACGGTGTGGATATCCGCCGCGCGCGTCCACGACGTGGCGCTTTTCCTGAAAAAGCAGACCGAACGTCCGTACCGGACGCTGTACGATTTAACGGCAATCGATGAACGCAGCAGGAGCAAGGCTTGTGCGCCTCGCGGCGATTTTACCGTGGTGTATCATGTGCTTTCCTATGAACGCAATCACGACGTGCGGATCAAGACGCCGCTTAATGGAGATCATCCTCATGTTCCGACGATCACCGACCTCTGGCCCTCGGCCAACTGGTATGAACGTGAAGTCTGGGACATGTTCGGCATCACCTTCACCGGACACCCCCTTCTTAAAAGAATTTTAATGCCTCCTACATGGCAAGGACACCCGCTGCGCAAGGAGCATCCCGCGCGGGCCACCGAAATGCCCCCGTTCGACCTTACGGCCGCGCGTGAGGAAGATGAACTCGAAGCCCTGCGGATTGATCCCGAAGCATGGGGCATGAAACGCGCAAGCGAGGACTCCGACTTCGTTTTCCTGAACCTCGGGCCGCACCATCCGGGAACGCACGGGCTGCTGCGCATGGCCCTGCAACTTGACGGAGAAACAATCGTCGACGCGGTCCCCGACATCGGCTTTCACCACCGCGGCGCGGAAAAAATGGCCGAACGCCAGACATGGCACAAATTTCTGCCCTATACCGACCGTATCGACTACCTTGCCGGAACGATGAACAATCTGGCCTACGTCATGGCCGTGGAAAAACTCGCTTCCATCGACGCGCCCCCGCGCGCACAGGTCATCCGCGTCATGCTGGCCGAGCTTTTCCGCATCTCAAGCCACCTCGTGTTTTACGGGACCCTCGCGGGAGATTTGGGCGCGATGTCCCCGGTTTTCTATATGTTTACAGACCGCGAACACGCGCTCGGCGTCATCGAGGCCGTATGCGGCGCCCGCATGCACCCCAACTGGCTTCGTATCGGGGGCGTGGCAATGGACCTGCCCACGGGCTGGGAGCGCCTCGTGAGGGACTTCCTGCAATGGCTTCCGCGGCGGCTTAAAGACTACGACGTGATGGTGATGAACAACCCGATTTTTAAAAAGAGGACAAAAAACATCGGCGCATTGACCGCAAAAGAGGCCGTTGAATGGGGCGTTACCGGGCCCGGCCTTCGCGCGTGCGGGACAAGCTGGGACCTCCGAAAAAATCGTCCGTACAGCGGCTACGACCAGTTTGAGTTCGAAATTCCCACGGCGGCAAACGGCGATTGCTACGATCGGGCCTGGGTGCACGTCGAGGAAATTCGCCAGAGCATGAGAATCGTGGAACAATGCATGCGCAATATGCCCCAGGGGCCTTATAAATCAAGCCACCCGCTCGCCTCACCTCCCGTAAAGGAACGAACGTTGCGTGACATCGAAACGCTCATCAACCACTTTTTATCGGTGAGCCGGGGCACGGTCATACCGGAAGGCGAGGCGCACTGCGCCGTGGAAGCGGCAAAAGGCATAAATGGCTATTATTGCATTAGCGACGGGGGTGCGTCGTCGTACCGGACCCGGATCCGGACGCCTTCGTTTGCCCATCTGCAAATGGCGCCGCTTTTAAGCCGCGGAGGGACAATTTCGGACCTTATAGCGATTTTGGGCGCCCTGGATTTCGTACTCGCGGACGTTGACCGATAGGGCAAGCAAAAATTGAAAAGCATAGTTTTAATATGTTCAATTTACTGCACCCCTTTGTCCCCTCTCCTTGCCAAGGAGAGGGGAAGCCGGAACGGCGGGGTGAGGTGTTTCGGTTGAAGGAAATCATAGTCAATGCTGACAGAAAATGAGATGAAGGCCATCGATGAGGTCGCGCCCGCGTTTCCCCGGAAACGCAACGCGGCCATTGACGCACTCAAAATCGTCCAGGGCCGCAGAGGATGGATATCCGACGAGGCCCTGACGGACCTTGCCGGGTACCTGGGCATGAGCACGGCCCAGCTTGACGATGTCGCCACGTTTTACAACCGCATTTACCGTTGTCCGGTTGGAAAACATGTGATTCTTCTGTGCGACAGCGTCAGTTGCTGGATCTTGGACCAGGAACGGATTCGTGACCATCTTCTGCTGTCGCTCGGTCTTCGCGGGCTGTGCGAAACATCCGCCGACGGTATGTTTACCGTTCTGCCAGCCGCGTGCCTTGGCGCGTGCGACCGGGCCCCGGTGATGATGGTCGACGACAAACTGTATTGCAATCTTACGTGTGAAAAAATCGATGAAATTTTAGGGACGTTTAGAAAACCCTGAGGAAAACCAAGCCCGTGGAAAAACCGTTGACACGACATATTTCTCCTGAAAATGGGCCGCCTTCACTCGCCGCGTACGAGAAAACGGGCGGATACGGGGCGCTGCGCACGGCAATCACGGCAATGACGCCGGGCCAGGTACAGGACGCGGTAACGCAGTCGAACCTCAGGGGCCGTGGCGGCGCGGGGTTCCCCACGGGCAAGAAATGGTCGGTCATGCCCATGGGGACCGAAGCGCGCAGGCCGAAATACGTGGTCATTAACGCCGACGAAATGGAGCCGGGGACGTTCAAGGATCGTTTTCTACTTGAAAATAACCCGCACCTGACGCTCGAAGGCGCTTTGCTCGCGGCGTACGCGCTCGAAGCGGACGTTGTTTTTTTCTTCGTTCGCCATGAATACCCCGCGGCTTCGGCGCTATTGACAAAGTCCATTGCCGAGGCGCGCGACCGGGGCTATGCGGGCACGAATATACTCGGATCGGGCTGGAGCGTGGAATGCCATGTGCATGAAAGCGCGGGCAGATATATGTGCGGCGAAGAGACCGCGCTTTTAAACGCACTGGAGGGCAGACGCGCGACGCCCCGCAACAAACCTCCTTTCCCTCAGACCGCGGGCCTCTTTGGAAAACCCACGGTCGTCAATAACGTCGAAACGGTGTGCAATATCCCCGGCATTATCAGCAACGGGCCTGCATGGTTCAAATCGCTTGGCCGCGGCACTGACGGCGGCACCAAGCTTTTCGGCGTCAGCGGCAGGGTGAAAAAGCCCGGCCTGTGGGAACTGCCCATGGGGACCACGGTACGGGAACTCGTCGAAGAAAACGCGGGCGGCATGCAGGACGGGTATTCTTTAAAAGGTTTCCTTCCCGGAGGCGCATCCACTGACTTTCTTATTGCCCGCCATCTCGACGTTCCCCTGGACTTCGGTTCCGTTCAAGCAGCGGGAAGCAGGCTCGGGACAGGGACCATGATAATTCTTGACGACCGTACCTGCCCGGTGGGTATGGTGCACAACCTGATACATTTCTTTGCCCGGGAATCCTGCGGCTGGTGCACACCGTGCCGCGACGGTTTGCCCTGGACGCGAAACATTCTGGCGGACCTCGAAGCAGGTAAAGGCCTATCGGGCGATTTAGAGCGGCTCGCGCTGCATTGCGCATTGCTGGCTCCGGGCCGGACTTTTTGCGCGCTCGCGCCCGGAGCCATGGAACCGCTGCAAAGCGCCCTTAAGTATTTTAAAGACGATTTTATGCGGCATATCGAAGAAAAAAAGTGCCCCTACAGGAAATAAAGAAACAAACGATGGCAACTATTTTGATAGACAACCGGCGCTACGAGTTTGAGGAAGGAAGGAACCTTCTCCATACGTGTATCGGGCTCGGTCTCGACCTTCCCTATTTCTGCTGGCACCCGGCTCTCCATTCGGTGGGCGCGTGCAGGCAATGCGCCGTAAAAATGTTCCGCGACGAAACCGACGCGCTGGGTATGATCATCATGTCGTGCATGACGCCCGCGAAAGACGGCATGCGTATTTCGATTGACGATCCGGAAGCCCGGCGGATGCGCGCCGGGGTCATCGAGTTCCTGATGGCCAACCATCCGCACGATTGCCCGGTCTGCGACGAGGGCGGCGAGTGCCATTTGCAGGACATGACCGTCATGTCCGGACACACCTACCGGACGCACCGTTTTAAAAAACGCACGCACCGGAACCAGGACCTGGGCCCGTTCGTCAATCATGAAATGAACCGCTGCATCGCCTGCTACAGGTGCGTGCGCTTTTACCGGGACCGCGCGGGCGGGCAAGACCTGGGGGTTTTCGGTTCGCACGATTCGGTTTATTTCGGGAGGCAAACCGATGGCCGGCTCGAAAGCGACTTGAGCGGCAATCTCATCGAAATCTGCCCCACCGGAGTGTTTACCGATAAAACATTCAAAAAACACTATACCCGAACATGGGACCTTGAATCGGCGCCGTCGATATGCGTGCATTGCGGCGTAGGTTGCAACATTTTCGCCGAGCAGCGCGGCGGAACCCTGCGGCGCATCCGCAACCGGTTCAACGACGAAGTCAACGGTTATTTCCTATGCGACCGCGGCCGGTTCGGCTATGAATTCGTCAACAGCCCGCTCCGGGTGCGATCTCCGTTTGCCCGAAACCGCACCGGAAAAACCGTCGAACAACTTGATAAAAATGAGGCGCTGAAGCGCGCCGCCGAAATGCTTCGGTCATCCAAAGGCGTCATCGGCATCGGGTCTTCGCGCGCCTCGCTTGAATCCAATTTCGCGCTCAAGACCTTCGTGGGTCCCGGCCGCTTCTTTCAGGGAATTTCCACAAAGCAAAGGCAGGCCGTCGATGAGGCGGCGGGAATCCTCCGGCATAGTCCGCTTCGAACCGCCTCGCTCCACGACATAATGCATGCCGACGCGGTATTTATCATCGGCGAGGACGTCCCGGCAACGGCGCCCATGCTCGCGTATGCCGTACGTCAATCAATTGGGCAACGCGCGTTCGACCTGGCGGCAACGCTTTCCATCGACGCTTGGAACGACTTCGGCGTTCGCAACGCCTTCGGTGGGCAGCGCAATCCGCTTTTCATCGCCTCGGCATCGGCCACCAAACTTGACGACTGTGCAACACAAATCTTTCGGGCCGCGCCCGATGATTGCGCCCGCCTGGGCTTTGCCGTGGCGCATTTCCTTGACGACCGATGCCCCGCCATAAGCGACCTGACGCCGGACATGGAACGGCTGGCGCGGCACATCGCTTTTTCCCTGCGTGAATCGACACGTCCTGCAATAATCTCAGGCGTGGGCTACGGCAACGTATTGATCATCAAGTCGGCCGCAAATGTCGCCCGCGCGCTATGCGCCATCAAACCCGAAGGGATGGTGCATCTGGTAATGCCCGAATGCAACAGTTGCGGCCTCTCGATCTTAGGTGGAGGCACTATCGACGAAGCGCTTGAAATGCTTCGCGGCAAAGCGGCAGACACCCTGATTATCGCTGAAAACGACATTTTTTGCCGTATGGAGACCGACGACGCCGGGAAAATGCTTGACACCGCAAAACAGGTAATGGCCATCGACCATCTGCAAAGCGCCACGACTTCCAAGGCCGACATTGTTTTTCCGTCCGCGACCTTCGCGGAATCCGGCGGCACATTTATCAGCAGCGAAGGCCGGGCGCAGCGCTTTTTCAGGGCCATCGCCCCGGAAGGCCATGTTCAGGAAACCTGGCGCTGGCTGCGCGACATCATGATCGCCACGGGCAATGCGGGTGCATTATCATGGGAAAACCTTGACGACGTCATGGAAACTCTTGCCGAAGCCGACCCTTTCTTTTCTGGATTGCGGGACGGAGATCCCGGCACGCGGCTCTTCGACCGGGACGCTTGCATTGCACACGATTTTTTCAAGGATGCGCCTCCGGTTTTTTCCCCGCGTAGCGGTGAGCTTCTGGCTGTTCCATTATATCATGTTTTCGGCTCGGAAGAATTGAGCCTCTCCTCCCCGGCAATCGCCCTGGTTTCCCCCAAGCGGTATCTGGCGCTGTGTCCGGACGATGCGGCGCATCTTGACATTAACGAAGGAGAGGTCGTGGAAATCGTTGCCGGTACCGCATCGTATAAATTCCCGGCGGTCATTCGTCCCGACTTTCCGCGCGGCGTCGCGGGAATACCGTATAATCTGCCTGGTACGCGCGGCATCGATCTACCGCAATGGTTCCGGATAAAAAAGGCGGATGGCCATGATTGAGACCGTGCTCCACATTGTCATACTATCGGTCATTTTGGCCGCAATACTGGGCGCCTCGGCGGGCCTTATTTTTGTTGAACGGAGATTGCTTGCTTTATGGCAGGAACGGATGGGACCGAACCGGGTCGGCCCGTTCGGTTTGCTCCAGGTAGTCGCCGACATGATAAAAATACTTTCGAAAGAAGACTGGGTCCCGCCGTTTGCCGACAAGCCGCTTTTCGTGCTCGCTCCCATGATCATCATGACCACCACCCTGTTTTCCTTCGCGGCAATCACCTTTGCCCCCGGCATTGCCGTGGCCGACCTTAACGTGGGGCTTTTGTTTTTCCTGGGAATGTCGTCGCTCGGCGTGTACAGCGTCGTGCTCGCGGGATGGTCGTCGAACAGCAAATACCCCCTCTACGGCGCCATGCGCGCGGCGGGCCAGATGTTCGGCTATGAGGTGTTCATGGGCCTGTCGCTCATGGGCGTGGTCATGATGGCCGGGTCGTTCAACCTGCGCATCATCGTCGAGGCCCAGAAAAACGTCTGGTTCTGCGTTCCCCAATGCGCCGGCCTGGTCATTTTCATGATCGCGGGGTTCGCCGAAACGCACCGGCTGCCCTTCGATCTGCCCGAAAGCGAAAACGAGCTCGTGGCTGGTTTTCATACTGAATACTCAGGCATGAAATTCGGGATGTTTTTCGTGGGTGAATATATCGGGGTCATTCTGATTTCCTCCCTCATCACCACGCTGTTTTTCGGCGGATGGCTGGGCCCGTGGCTCCCGGGCATCGCATGGTTCATGATTAAAACCGCGGTGTTTGTCTGCATGTTCATCCTGTGCCGCGCCGCGCTGCCCCGGCCCCGTTACGACCAGCTCACGGCATTCGGGTGGAAAATTCTTCTGCCCCTTTCATTACTGAACATACTGGCGACCGGCGCAATCATTCTGGCGGGAAGGGGATAACGCGATGATACAGGTAATAAGGGCGCTGTGGCGGGTTTTTGTCCATATGTTTAATAAACGCGCCACAATCCCCTACCCTGAAAAAAAGGCCCCCCTGCCGGCCAGATGGCGGGGCAGGATCGTTTTATCGCGCGACCCCGACGGCGGCGAGCGCTGCGTTGCATGCTATTTATGCGCGGCCTCGTGCCCGGTCGACTGCATTTCCCTGCAATCGGCCGAAGACGAACACGGCCGCAGGTATCCGGAATTTTTCCGCATCAATTTTTCCCGGTGCATTTTCTGCGGATACTGTGAAGACGCCTGCCCGACCTGCGCAATCCAACTCACGCCCGATTATGAAATGGGCGAATACGACCGGAGAAACCTGGTGTACGAAAAGGAAGACCTGCTCATCAGCGGCCAGGGCAAATATCCCGGATACAATTATTACCGGCACGCGGGAGTGTCCATACAGGGGAAAGACAAAGGCGAAGCCGAATTGGAAGACGGACCAATTGACATACGAGGACTCAAGGCCTGAAACCATGACTATTCTTTTCTACATCGGCGCCGTGCTGGCCGTGATTTCCACGGTGGCCGCGGTGACCCGTTTGCGTATCGTCCACGCCGTGCTCTGGCTCAACGCATCGTTCCTTTCGGCGGCATTGGTTTTTTATTCGCTTGGTTCACCTTTTGCGGCCATGCTGGAAATCATGACCTATGCGGGCGCGGTCATGGTGCTCTTTACATTCGCAATCATGCTCGTCGGCCCCGGTCCCGATGCGGCCCTTCAGGAACGGCAATGGCAGCCCTGGCCTTCGTGGATCGGACCTTCGGCCACAGGCATACTCCTGCTCGCGGGGTTTATTTTCGCAATTATTAAGGGCGTTCCGGGCAAAACCGCTGGGACCTCTGTCGGCCCGGTTGCCGTTGGCGCCTCGCTTTTCAGCACCTATTTGCTCGGCGTTGAGCTGGCGTCCGCGCTTCTTCTGGCCGCTTTAATCGGGGCATTCTACATCGGAAGACGTAACGATTCATCAGACGAAAAAGGGGACATGCAATGACGAATATCCCCATGGATGCCGCGCTTGTTTGCGCTTCGCTCCTCTTTGTAACGGGTCTGGCGGGAGTTCTGGCGCGCCGCAATATTATCGTCGTGCTGCTCAGCATCGAAATCATGCTTAATGCCGCGGGTCTCGCGTTTATCGCGGCAGGTTCACGCTGGGCGCGGCCTGATGGACAAATCATGTTCCTGTTCATACTGGCGGCGGCCGCCGCCGAAGGCGCGGTGGGACTGGCGCTCGTTTTACGGCAAAACCATAGTGCAAAAACCATTGACATCGACGCGGCCGGTTCCATGAAAGGATGACATGTTCGGCTTTCTGTGGATTGTTATAGCGCTCCCCTTTGCAGGCTTCCTGGCCCTCGCCATTTTCGGCGGCCGGATAAAAAAATCAGCCGTGGCCCAAGTGGGGGTCGGCGCAACCGCCTTGTCGGCGCTGTGGGCGCTATGCATCGGAACACGCTTTCTGATCAGCCCTCCGGCCGGTTATGAGTATACCCAAGTCCTTTGGTCCTGGGTGCCTGTCGCCCCGCTCATGAGCGTTTTTTCTTTCCGCCTCGACGGGCTTTCACTTATCATGATTCTGGTCATTCTGATCGTAGCTTCCCTTATTCTTCTTTATTCCTCCGAGTCAATGGCGCATGAAGAAGGATATGCCCGGTTTTTTGCTTATATGAACCTCTTCGTGGGTTGCATGCTGGTCCTGGTCCTGGCCAATGACCTGCTTGTGCTATACCTTGGCTGGGAGGGCGTCGGCCTGTGCAGTTATCTGCTCATAGGGTTCCATTACAAAGACCCCGCTTCCATAAGGGCTTCAAAAAAAGCCTTCATCGTGACACGGATCGGCGACGTGGCGTTCATGATCGGCCTTTTCCTGATAGTCAAGAACCTGGGGACCTTGCAGGTCTTCGGGGCGCTGCAAAAAGCCAGCCTTCTCTGGCCAGTGGGGTCGCCATTTCCTTGTGCCGTTTCGCTCCTTCTATTAACAGGCGCAATCGGTAAATCCGCCCAGGTTCCGCTCCAGGTATGGCTGCCCGACGCCATGGCAGGCCCCACGCCCGTCAGCGCGCTCATCCATGCGGCCACCATGGTCATCGCGGGCGTTTACCTGATAGCGCGGATGCACGGCCTCTTCCTGCTCTCGCCCGCGGTCATGGGCATGACCGCCTGTATCGGCGCCGCAACGCTCCTTGCGGCGGGGTGCGCGGCGCTCATGCAGCGCGACATCAAACGCGTGCTGGCATATTCTACCATCAGTCAAATAGGCTACATGTTCCTCGCGCTGGGCGTGGGCGCGTTTTCGGCGGCCATTTTTCATTTCCTGGTGCATGCGTTTTTCAAGTCCCTCCTGTTTCTCGCGGCCGGGGTCGTCATCCAAAGCTGCAATGAGGAACACGACATATTCAAGATGGGCGGACTTCGCCAAACGCTTCCGTGGGCATTCTGGACCTTTCTGATCGGCTCGTGTTCGCTTTCGGCCCTTCCCCTGGTTTCCGCGGGGTTTTACAGCAAAGACCTCATCATTTTCAGCGTCTGGTCGTCGACTATGGGAAACGGGTGGCTCTGGCTCTGCGCCGAGGCAGGCGCGCTGCTCACGGCCGTGTATTCGTTTCGCGTGGTGTTTATTGTTTTTTTCGGCGCGCGGCGCCTGATTTCCTTGAAAAAAACCGGACTTCGCACAAATCTGCCTCTTGCAATACTTTCCTTTTTCGCACTGGGTGCGGGTTTTATCCTTTTGTCCGTTCCGCAGGCTGTTACGGGAAGTTTTTTTTCGAATATTCTTAACGCCGTTTTTCCGGCGCCCGCGCTTAAAAACGTTGCCCCCGGCGTCAGTACTTTGTTGCATCTGATTTCACCGGCGGCTTCTATCGGGGGGATTATAATCGCATGGGTGCTGTTTCTTAAAAAACCGCGCATCGTTCAAGATCTTGCGCAAAACCCTGCGGGTAAAATTCTCCACACGTTTTTCCTGGAAGGCCTGTGGTTCGACAGGCTGTATGCTTTTCTTTTCGTGCGGCCGTTTGTTTGGGCAACCGGTTATATGCGTCGTGATCCATTGGTCTTTTATGTAAAGGCTATAGCCCGAAGCGCCGAAAGCCTGCATAAAGCCCTAAGCTTGACACAAACGGGAAACGTGCGGTGGTACGCCGCCGGAATCGCTCTTGGCGCGGTGATCATAATGGCCATCGGGGTGCTGCTATGATCCTGCTGTTGCTTGTTCTCGTTCCTTTTACAGGAGGCGCGCTTGCGTGGATTTCCCAGCGCATAAACCGGGCTTTTCCACAATGGGTTGCCCTGGCAACCTTGCTAGTTGATTTTGTGCTCATCACCTCTTTTTGGGCGTCACGGGCGCGGGCGGTTTCATTGACACAAAAGGGAAACTGGATCGCGCAGTTCTACCACACATGGCTCCCGCAGATGGGCATATCCTTCCATCTCGCGCTTGACGGCATAAGCCTGCTTCTGGTCGCGCTGACCGCGTTTCTGGGGATAATGGCGGTGCTTTCGTCGTGGAACAATAAACGCGACCATGAAGGGTTTTATCATTTCAACCTGCTATGGACCATTGCGGCCGTCATCGGCGTATTCATGGCCGTCGACCTTTTCCTGTTTTACTTTTTCTGGGAAATCATGCTTATCCCGATGTATTTCATCATCGCCATGTGGGGACGTGAAAACAAGTCGCGGGCCGCAATCAAGTTTTTTATATTCACCCAGGCCGGAAGCCTGCTGATGCTCCTTTCGATACTGGGGCTCTATTTTATCAACGGAAACGCCACCGGAACATATACCTTCGATTACCAGGCGCTCATTCATGCGCCCCTGTCCGCGCGCGCCGCCGGATGGATTATGACCGGTTTTTTCATCGCCTTCGCCATCAAGCTGGGCATCGTCCCTTTCCACGGCTGGCTTCCCGACGCCTACGGTAGCGCGCCGGTTGCCGGCAGCCTGCTGCTTGCGGGCGTCATGGCCAAAACCGGCGCCTACGGCCTTGTAAGGTTTTGCCTGCCATTGTTTGCGCATGCAAGTATCCATTTTTCTTCCATCGCGCTGGTCCTGGCCGCCGTGACAATCCTGTACGGCGCACTAATGGCATTTTCCCAGACCGACATCAAATATTTCATCGCTTACAGCAGCATGGGCCACATGGGTTTCGTGCTGATGGGCGTCACGATTTGGGGAACGATGTCTTTGCAGGGCGTCGTGGTCCTCATGCTTGCCCACGGCATTAGTGCCGGCGCCCTGTTCATGCTGGCGGGATCGCTCGATGAGCGCCTTAATACCTTCGATCTTAAGCGTCTGGGCGGATTGTGGGCCGATGCGCCAAGACTTGGAGGGACATTCATGGTTTTTGCCCTTGCCTCCATGGGCCTGCCGGGGCTGGGAACGTTTATCGGCGAATTTCTTATCGTGGTCGATACTTTCCGCGTATCGCCCGCGGCGGCAATCGCCGCCGCTTCCGGCGCGGTTGTATCGGTCATCTATGCGCTGCTGCTTGTCGAACGGGTGTTCCAGGGAAGGAAAACCAGCGCCGTTTCCTGTCCGGACCTGAACAAACGGGAAACTGCCGTGTTCGCGATATTGGTGGTCGTCATCGTCTGGATGGGTTTATATCCAAAACCATTTCTTGACACAAGCGCACCAGCCATCAAGACGTTGCGCACTATTGTTGAATCAAACTTTACGGACCAGCCGTCTTTTTTCAGGGGAAACAGGCCATGACGCTCGTTGATTTAAAGGCATTATCGCCATTCTGCATTATCGGGGCCGCCGCCGTTATCGTCCTGCTTGTGGCGACCGTTCGGCGCAACCGTTTGTTTACGCTTATTGCGACAAGCGCGGGAATACTTGGGGCCTTCGCGGCAATAATCCTTGCCGCGATTTCCACCGCGCCTCTGCAAGTCTTCACCCTTTTCCATATTGACGGGTTCGGACTCTTTTTCATGTGCCTTGTGCTCTTGTCAAGCCTTTCGGTCGCTCTGCTGTCGTATGGATATTTCCGCGCGAAAAACGTGTTGTTCGAAGAGTTCTTCGTGTTTCTGCTGCTTGCGACCATAGGCGCCATGGCGCTGACCGTAAGCAGCCATTTCGCTTCATTTTTCATCGGCCTCGAACTGCTCAGCATTTCCCTGTACTCCATGATCGCCTATCTCCGGACTGACGCGCGCGGAATAGAGGCGGGAATAAAGTATCTGGTGCAGGCCTCGGTTTCAACGTCGTTCCTGCTTTTTGGAATGGCGCTTGTTTACGCCGACGTCGGCGTCATGGATTTCCCGAAAATCGTCCTTGCCTGCGGCCCCGGCGGCCCGGCAAGCGTGCTTTCGTCGCTCGGCCTGGCGCTCATCATCGTGGGGATCGGTTTTAAACTGGCCATCGTTCCGTTCCATTTGTGGGCGCCCGACGTATACCAGGGAGCGCCCGCGCCGGTAACGGCATTCATCGCCGCGATTTCCAAGACCGCGATGCTCGCTTTACTCATGCGTTTTTTCCATTCCTTCGAAGGCCATCCGGGTTTGGTTGTCAAAGTCATTCTGTGGACAGCGGCCATCGCGTCGATGTTCATCGGCAACATTCTTGCCTTGCTTCAGGAGAATGTCAAGCGGATCATCGCCTATTCGTCCATCGCGCACATGGGATATTTCCTGGCCGGTTTTCTGTGCGCTTCGGCCCTGGGGATTTTCGCGGCGTCATTTTATATAACGGTGTATGTCATCACAACGCTCTGCGCCTTGAGCGTTGTAACGCTTCTTTCCGAAAAGGAAGAAAAACAAACGATCACTGAATTTCGGGGCCTGGCGTTTACGCGCCCGGTCGCCGCCCTGGCAATGACCGTGTCGCTTTTGTCATTCGCCGGAATACCCCTTACCGCGGGATTCATGGGGAAATTTTATGTCGTGGCCGCCGGGGTCCAATCCGGCACAGTGTGGCCGTTGCTCATAAGCTTGATTATCGGCAGCGTATTCGGGCTTTTTTATTATCTGAGGGTCGTCTTTGCCATGTATCAGCGGCCGCTCCCCCAATCGGTCAAGGAAACAAAAGAAAACTCTTTGTCAAGAGCGGCGTTTCCGCGGTCATGGACGGTCCACCTCGTCGTATGGACCACGGCGATACTGATTCTGTTTATAGGGATTTGTCCCGGGCCGCTTTTCGATCTGGTCAAGGCCATGGTGGTTAAATAGAAACGGAGTTCTTATGCCCTTTATTAAACTGCTCCTTGTCCTCGGCGTCATCTTTATTGCCGCCTTTTTCGTCACCCTTTTTTCGGGTATCATCAACATAGCGGCAACAAGCCCCGATCCGCCTCCCATGGATTTAGTGCTTATCAACGGGATGAAGAATTCCGTACGCTTTCATGCGCAAGGCATCAAGCCGCATGATCTTAAAGCGCGGCGGATGATAACGTCCGGTGAAGAACTGTATCAGGGATTATGCGCAATCTGTCACGGAGGACCGGACTCACCGCCGTCCGCGATAGGACAAGGACTTAATCCGCCCGCGCCGCCTTTAAATAACGAACCGGCCAAATGGACCGGCGCCCAGGTTTACTGGATCGTAAAAAACGGGATAAAAATGACCGGTATGCCTTCATTCGGTGGCTCACACGACAGTTCGGACTTGTGGGACATTGTCGCCTATGTCATGAAAATACCGACTTTGTCGTCGGAAGCGGCGCGTAAAAGCCTCGATTTCTCACCTGAAATGGATTCGAGCAAAAAAGTCATGGTATTAACCGACAAAGGAATCGGCCCCATTAAAACCATTGCCTTGGGACCCATCGATCAAAAGCTATCCACAACCGGATCAAAAATATTCAATCGTTCCTGTACCTCCTGCCACTTGCTTGATGCACCGATAACCGGCCCGGCCCTGCGCTCCGAAGCCTTGTCTCATTCACCCGAATTCATCATGAACATGCTGGTCAATACCGTTGAAATGGTGGACAAAGACCCTGTCGTCAAGGAATCGATGGGCCATTACGGTTTTTTGAAAATGCCTCCCGCTAAACTCGATAGCGCCAGGGCGCGGGCAATATTGGAATATTTGCGGACGGCGGCGGCTATGTCACCAGCACTATCTTCCCCTGCGCTCCCGGCTCCATGATCGCGCGATGCGCCTGCGCAGCATCGGCAAGCGGGAATTCCCTGCCTACGACCGGTTTAAGCGAATTGTTTTTCAAACCAACGGCGATCGACGAATGGACGGACCTCAATTCGGCCTCGTTGGCGTTGAAAAGCACCATGCCCAAAATTTCCGCGTTGCGCGACATCAATTGGCGCGGTTCGATTTCGATTTTTCCCCTGCTTCCGATCACCACGATGCGGCCCCGCATCGCCAGTATTTCCAGGTCTTTCTCAAGATTTACATTCGCAAGCATTTCCAGGATTACGTCCGGGCCGTGATTTCCCGTAATGTCTTTTATCACGTCGAGATATCCCGGAGCGCGATGGTCAAGAACATGCCGTGCCCCCTGCTCTTGAATGAGTTCACGTCCCTGCTCCGACCCGCCGGTGGCGATCACCGTCATGCCCGCGGCCAATGCCATTTGCACCGCCGCTATCCCCACGCCGCCGCTTCCGCCATGCACGAGAATTGTCTCTCCTGTCAATGCTCGGGCCTTGTGGAACAGCGCAAAGCAGGCGGTGGCGTACGGAACGCCGAGCGCGGCACCCTGTTTGAAACTGACGTTTTCAGGCAACGAATGGACCTGGTGTTCGCCGCAGAGGGCCATTTCAGCATACGTGCCTGAAATGGCGCCGGACGTATATACCCTGTCGCCTTTTTTAAACCTGGTCACCCCGGCGCCTACCTCTTCCACTATTCCTGCCGCGTCTGCCCCGGGAGTGTATGGAAGGTCCGGTTTTCTGGCATAACCCCCTGAACGGATGTAAGTCTCGACTGGATTTACGCCAATGGCATTTATTTTAACCAGAACTTGTGTTGCATTGGGTTTTAATTCCGGCGTTTCCTCCAGTTTTAAAACTTCAGGTAAACCGAATTCATGTACCTTTATCGCTTTCATGAAATTCCCCCTTTTTTATAGATCAATTTTATTAAAATTGCAAATTTTATGCCATAAAGCATCCCAAAAATTTTAAAAGAACTGTGGCTAAACCTCATCCCCATCCTGCCTGCGCTGCCGCTTTTGCAGCCCGCAGGTCCTTGGTAAGGAGACCACGAATATGACTGCATATTCCTTGCCGGAGTAGCGGCGAAGCCAACGGCGCCCAAAGGGCGAGTTGAGATCAGGCATACTATTTGCTTTTAATTAAGAAAGAGTTTCTAAAAGGAGCCATTATGACCACAATAAGACGAATTAAAAAAACAATTAAAAGCAGGTTAACGACCGAAGGCGCGGGTGTGCGTTTGAAACGGGCGTTCGGGTTTGATCATACGCCGCAACTCGATCCGTTTCTGCTTCTGGATGATTTTCATTCCGATAATCCGGAAGATTACGTCGCGGGTTTTCCATGGCACCCCCATCGTGGAATGGAAACCATTACCTATATTTTAAAAGGTAAAGTCCTTCACGAAGACAGCCTCGGGCATAAGGGCGAGATTGGCCCAGGTGATGTGCAATGGATGACGGCCGGAAGCGGCATTATCCATCAGGAGATGCCGGAGGGTGAAAAGGACGGGGCTTTGTGGGGTTTGCAGCTTTGGTCGAACCTTCCGGCTTCTTATAAAATGATGGGGCCGCGGTACCAGGAAATCAAGTCGTCGGAAATCCCGGAAGTCTGGCTGGACCATGGGGTAAAATTCAGGGTCATTTGCGGGGAAGTCAATAAAATAAAGGGGCCGGTAACGGACATCATGAGCGGTCCGGAATATCTGGATATCACGGTACCGTTTCAAACAAATTTCACGCACCACGTGCATAAGGGACATACTGTTTTTGCATACGTTCTTTCGGGCAAGGTCTTTTTCGGACCCCAGCAGGAGGCGTTAAAATACCGGCAAGACCAAGCGATCCTGCCGGAAACTCTTGTCATTTTCGAAGACGGCGACTCGCTTTCGATTTCAACCGATGATGAAAGCGCGAGGTTTATTTTGGTGTCCGGCAAACCGCTCAAGGAACCTGTTGCGTGGTACGGCCCCATTGTCATGAATACCCAGGAAGAGCTTCGTTCGGCCTTTGAGGAATATGAAAATGGTACGTTTCTGAAGCATGCCCGGAAGTAAAAACGCCCCCCCGGATACGTTACGCCCCCCCAAGGGAACCTTGCCCGCAGGGGGAGATTGAATTTCACGGGCTAGGGGGCGTCAAACAACTTTTTATACTTGCCATAGCCCTCTTTTTTCAGGTCCGCCTTCGGAATGAACCGCAGGGCCGCCGAGTTCATGCAATAGCGCAATCCGGTGGGCGCGGGCCCGTCGTTGAATACGTGCCCCAGATGGGAATCGGCGTGAAGGCTTCGCACTTCGGTACGGTCCATGAAACCACTTTTGTCAATTCGTTCGACGATATTGCCCGGTTCCAAAGGTTTGGTGAAACTCGGCCATCCGGTACCCGATTCGAATTTTTCCCGCGAACTGAACAGCGGCTCGCCCGACACTATGTCCACGTAGATGCCTTCTTCATGGTTGTTCCAATACTCATTATGGAAAGGACGCTCAGTACCGTTGTTTTGGGTCACATCGCATTGAAGTGAAGTCAATTTCTTTTTCAATTCTTCCTTAGAAGGTTTCGCAAACTCTTTTTGTTCGTTCGCTGGTTTTTCAACGGTACCGCCCCAATGCTTGTTTATGAATTCATCACGGCCGGAACCTGTCCGATACAGTTCATAGTGTGCAAAGTTTTTCCTGAAATAATCCTGATGATACTCTTCGGCCTTGTAGAAAACCGAAGCCTTGATGATTTTTGTGGCAATGGGACGATTGAACTTTCCTGATTTTTGCAGCGCGTCTTTCGAGGTTTCCGCGAGTTTTTTCTGGTTTTCATTATGATAGAATATCGCGGTTTGATACTGTTGTCCTCGGTCGGCAAATTCACCACCCGGATCGGTCGGGTCGATATTCCGCCAGAAAACTTCGAGAAGTTTGTCGTAGCCCACTTTCGCCGGATCGTAAATAACCTCTATTGACTCAAAATGCCCGGTTGCGCCTGAGCTGACTTCTTCATAGGTCGGATTGACTTTTTGACCTCCGGTATACCCAACCCATACTTTTATAACCCCGGGGACCTGTTCAAAGGGCGCCTGCATGCACCAGAAACACCCTCCGGCGAACGAAGCGGTGTCCACCGTTTTTTTTTCATCGGCAAAAACGGAACCAATGCCCGCCATGACTGCAAGTCCCGCCACAACTTCGCCTATCATTTGTTCCTCCTTAACGACCTACCGCTTTTTCTTATAACTATATACGGTAGACTGGCGGGTAATATTGTCCGGCAAGTTAACAACCGGAAAGGTTTCCTGGGGAAGCGTTGCGCCGGGCTGGTTTTAAGCATAAAATACAACTTTCTTTCTCCAACCGACTCCCAAGCTTCTTCTGATTTTTCCAGCTATAATTGGATGGTGGCGACGTTGAAGCCGCCTTTATCAACTATGCTGACCAACACTTTCCCCGTATCATCGCACCATTTTTTGACATCATCCGGAAAACTTGGACAATCCGCATGGACTTCCAATACCGTCCCGGCGGGAAGGATATTTGCCTTGATGGCGGTTTTTAGCACCGGTTGAGGACATTTCAATCCTCTGAAATTGAGAACTTCAGCCATGATCAACCTCCTTGATAAGTGATTAAAAAGTTAGTTCGCTTCCGTCACTGTTTCGGATGATCGTTTTTACAATCGTATCCGGACCGGTTTTAATCCGGACTTCCAGCGGCATTGTGCCGGGCAAACTATGGGTCGCGCACGAAAGACACGGATCATAGGCGCGAAACGCCATTTCGACCATGTTCAGCAGTCCGTCGGTCACGTTGCCGTTGGAAATAAGTTTTTTGGCCGCTTTTTCTATCGACATGTTTATTGCCGCGGAATTTCCTATGGTCGCGACAATCAGGTTCGCCTGGGTAATTATCCCGTTTCCATCGGTTTTATAGTGATGAATAAGGGTGCCGCGGGGCGCCTCGACGATCCCGACCCCTTCGGAGGGGGTCTGCAAGGCCATGTTCCGGATGTCCGGCGACGTCAACTCTTCGCATGACGCAAGCTCGACAAGCCTCTCCGCGGCGTAGAGGACCTCGACGAGCCGCGCCCAGTGCATGGCGAGCGTATTGTGTACCGGCTTTGTTCCAATGGTGGAAAACAACCGTTCATACTCCGCCTGGGCGAGCGGCGTGGCCATGCCTTCCGCGGTATTAAGCCGGGCAATCGGCGCGACCCGGTATATGCCGCTTTCTTTCCCTTCGACAAACCCTTTCCACCCAATTTTCCGCAGGAAAGGAAACTTGACATACGTCCAGGGTTCGACGTGCTCCCCGATGACCGAGGCGTAGTCCCGGGGATCAAACTTGAGAATCTCTTTCCCTTTGGGATCAACGACCCGAACGGCGCCGTCATAAAGATTCACCCTGTTTTTATCGTCCACCATTCCCATGTAATTGGTTTCGAGATAATAAACATCCGATAGCACTATGTCAAGATACGTTTTATTGGCCAGGACGATGTCGTTAAACGCCGTCATCGTGAATTGGGCGAACGCCACGGCGTCAGCCGCAAAGGCCTTGCACGTCGCCCGCATCTCCTCCGTCATTTGTTTGGCCACGCCGCCGGGAAGCCCCAGCACCGGGTGGATCGGTTTTCCGCCGATGTGCGTCATCAGGTCGCGGCACCGTTTCCTGATTTCTATCACTTTTTTTCCGGCCTCCATCCCTACTTTATCAATAACGCCTAGAATATTCCGGGAACCCTTCGGAGCGTCGGGGCCGACGATGAAATCGGGCCCTCCCAGGAAATAGAAATGGAGCAGATGGTCCTCAAACATGAAAAGATTGTAAAAGGTCTCCCGAACGGCGCGGGCAGCCGGCGTGGGTTGCACGCCGTACAGCGCGTCGAGCGCCTTGACGCTTGCCATGTGGTGCGCGGTTGGACAGACCCCGCAAATCCGGGAAGTGATTTGCGGCATGTCTTCGGCGGGACGGCCTTCGACGAACGTTTCGAACCCCCTGAGCTCGGGGACCTGGAAAAACGCTTTGTCGACGGAACCTTTGTCATCCAGATAGATGTCGATTTTCCCATGACCTTCCAGACGGGTAATCGGATCGATTGATATCTTTTTTATCATTGTGCCTTCTCCTTGCGTTTGCTTCCAAGAAGCGAAGCGGCGAGCCCATATCGATAGAACGTTCCCGCCGGGTCCGGAATCCCGGACAAAACCCGGTCAATGCCCTTTTCTTCTTCAGCGTCAATGATCCCTCCCAGAGCGGCGATCATTCTCGCCCCCTGGTCGGCGCCGTCCACGGGGCCGAAACAACCGGTGCACGGCATGTTTCCTTTCACGCACGGATAGTCGCATCCGTCCCGCGTGGCCGGGCCCATGCAGACGATTCCCTGCGCTAAAAAACAGGTTTTGGGGTCCGCGACGACCTGGTGGACCCGTTTGAACTCCTTGATGACCATTGAATCGGGTTTTGTTTCGTTGCGGTCGCACGACGAACAGAGCGCTTTATCGGGCGCGAGCACTGACTTGCGCCGGGGCAATGTCCCGGCCAGTATCGCCGTTACCGCGTTTAAAACAAGCTTTACCGTCGGCGGGCATCCCGGAAGATAATAATCAACGTCGATACAATCGTCGAGCTTATAGACCGTTTCATAAAACTTCGGCAGCAGCATGGGGACGCCCTGGTAAACGGAATTTTCCAGGGGGACAATTTTTTCCGGATTGACCACCGTCGGCGATTCACAATACGACCGGTTAAAAACCTCTTTTTTGCTTTTAAGGTTCGTCAGCGCCGGAATGCCCCCCATCCATGCGCAATCGCCGAAGGCGACGACAAGGCCGGATTTTTTCCGAAGCAGACGCGCGATATGTTCCTGTTCGCTTGTCCTGACCGCGCCATTGACAAAAGAAACAGCGATCGAGCCGTCGGCCATGGCTTCGATATCGGAGTACTTGAAATCCATGGCGCAGGGCCAGAATATGATATCGACCGCCGCCGCGACGTCGAGCACTTTTTCCTCCAAATCGACGATGGTTTCTTCACAACCGCCGCACGATGCGCACCAGTAAAACGCGACTTTAGGTTTCTGGGCCATTATGCCACCTCTCTTTCGACCATTCCGCGCAAATGTAAAGGACCGAGTTTTTTCACGGCGTCGGTCATTTCCGTCGCCGTTTCCTGAAAACGTTTCGCTTCCCCGGCCGAGACCCAGTCCAGTTTGAACCTTCCTTTTTCGATGCCCATTTGAGAAAGCATCCGCTCGAAAAGCCTGAAACGCCGCAATGCCTTCATATTGCCGTTCCTATAATGGCAATCGCCCGGGTGGCATCCAAGAACCATGACCCCGTCGGCGCCGTCGCGAAAGGCCCTCATGACGAACTGCGGGTCCACCCGTCCGCTGCACATGACCCGTAACAGTTTGACGTTCGATGGATACTGAAGTTTTTGTCCTCCCGCCTTGTCCGCGCCGGCGTATGAACACCAGTTGCACACAAAAGCTATGATGGTGGGGTTGAAATCATCCATGTAACAAGCCTCCTATTTCCGCCATGATCTGTTGGTTGGTAAAATGATATGCCCTCGCGGCGTCCCCCGGACAGGTGGCCGCGCAGGTCCCGCACCCGCGGCAGATCGCCTCGTTAATAACGCTTATCTTTTTCTGCGCGTCAAAGGTAATCGCCTTGTATGGGCATACGGCGATGCAGAGCTTGCATCCGGCGCATTTTGTTTCATCAATAGTCGACGTCATGACTTCCAACTCGATTTTCCTTCCCGGAACCAATTTCGCGATCGCGTCACCGGCCGCGGCCTGTGCGCGCGTTATCGCTGTAGCCACGTCACACGGCGAGGCGCAGCACCCGGCGAGATAAACGCCGTCGATGCTGGAGCCTATCGCGCGCAGGATCGGATGATCGGCCTTAAAAAACCCGGCCTCGTTTAAATCGGCATTGAGTATCCGCGCAAGCGCATCGGTCCCTTCCGGAGGCGTAATTCCGGTGGATAAAACGACCATGTCGACCGTCATGGGTTGAAAATCTCCCGCGCTCACCTCGATCCCATCGTCTTTCTGCGCGAGGCAAATGCTCCGCAATTGCGCCGTCTTGACATAGTGGGTTCCTTCCTCTATTTGCTTTTCATAGAATGCATGCTGTTGCGGGCCATTAAAAACCAACCTGTCGTGGACCGAAAATATTCGCGCATCGGGGGTTTTTTTATGCAGGAGCTCGCCCGCTTTCGCCGCCGTCATGCAGCAGATGCCCGAACAATAAGAAACCCCGCTGTCCGAGAGCGACCCCGCGCAGTGGATAACGGCCATGGATCGCGGCGGCTTTCCGTTTTTCAAGCGGATTTCCCCGCCATAGGGGCCGTTGGAACCGGCGATGCGCTCGAATTCCGGCATGCTATACACATTGTCAATCTTTCCGCTGCCAAGCCCGGGAATGTCCGACGCGCGCGCCGTGCCGTAACCAGTCGCCACGATGACCGCGCCGGCAGTCACTTCAATGTCTTCGTCTTGATCGTCGAAATCTATGGACTGAAACGGACAGACCGTTGCGCATGCGTTACAGGAACCGTCGATAAAATGCAGGCAGGCGGCCTTATCGATGGCCGCGGCCGCGGGCACCGAGCCGGCGAACAAGGTGGAAACGGCCTTTTTAGTCCCGAGCCCCAGGTGAAATCCGCTCTTCATGGTCACCGGGCATACTTCGAAACATGCTTCGCAACCGATGCACGAGTCCTTGACATACCGCGCCATTCGCCTGACTTTGACTTTAAAATTTCCCAAGAAGCCGAGAACGTCGGTCACCGACGCGTTGGAAATGACGCGGATGTTTTTATTATCCCGTATCGCGGAGAGCCTTGGCGCAAGAAGGCATGGCGCGCATTCCATGGCAGGGGCGACTTCCTCGGTTTTAATGACGCTTCCGCCCAGGGAAATTTCTTTTTCGACTATCGTGACTTTTCGTCCCGCGCTTGCCGCCATGAGCGCGGCCTCGATTCCCGCGATACCCCCGCCGATGATGACGAGGTCGGTCAAACACTCCATTGTCCTGGGGTGAAGATCGTCATGCAACACCGACCGTTCAAGGGCGGCATTGATAAGGGCAATGGCCTTGAGCGTGGCCTCTTTTTTATCGGCCGTCACCCATGCGCTCTGTTCCCTGATATTGGCCATCTGCATTTTGGCCATATTGATGCCCGCGTCGGCCACCACCCCCTGGAAGGTTTTTTCATGCATCTTGGGGGAACATGCCGCGATGACCACGACGTCCGGTTTGTTGTTTAACAACGCCTTCCGCATGTTTTTCTTCCCGGCGGGCGAGCAGAGAAGGTCCTGCGTTTCCACGAACATGGTTTTGCCTCCGCCGGAAAACCGCGCCTCGACTTCTTTTAAGTCAATGAACTCGGCAATGTTGGCGCCGCATTTACACAAGAAGAGCGCGACGTTCGGTTTTTTTTCGCTCATGAGGTCTCCTTTCGCCATTGTAACAGCGTTTGACGTATCATTTCGACCGCGCATGGTATCGCGTTCTTGACCGCGATCGTCGGTTCCGTGGAAAAACTCGTGACGTCCTCCGTTTCAATTCCAAAAATCACGATATCGCCCGGCATTGCATAACCCATTTTTTCTCCCAACGCCAAAACCGTCGCAAGATTCATTCCATGTGAATCCGCCAGGCGGCTTTGCTTCATGCGTCGTATTTGCGGTATTGAAAATCCATGGCAAAACCCCGGGGACGCATGACCCGTGCACACGGCGTCCACGATTATCGCGCGGGTTACGTCCATCATTTCATATAACAAGTCGAATCCCGCCGAGTAGTTGTTCCTAAAATCAACGCGTGAAAATGTCGCGCCGAGCTCCTCGGCCGCGCAATTGACAACCAGCAATCCGACCCCGTCATCGCATAGAAGTTCATTGCCGATCCCCAGCACGAGCGGATTTTTCATGGCGTTCCTCTTGCCGTTTTATCCTTTTCCGCCGGTCCCTTCGGAGCGCTCAGGAAACCTTTCAACACGTCCTGAAAAATCTTTTCCGGAAGCTCTTCTTTGGCGATAACGCTCCCGGCGATGGAGGGAAGCGCAACGGAGGTCCGGCCGAAACCGCGTGAAGCAGGCCCGAAGGCCCTCTGATAAACTTTGCTGTGGTCAAGCAATTCCGGCATTTGAAACGGGGGCATTTTTTGCAGCAATTTGACATATGCGTCAGACGACTGGGGCGCGAGCGCGCCGGATTGTTTGGCCGCCTCGCACAGACAGGCTATTGCCCTGAAAAGCGCCTGGCCGGGATTCAATACGCTTTTGCCGCCGCTAGCGATCGCGCCGGCCAGCGATTGTGCAAACCGTAAAGCCGCTTCCTTGGAGGCGCCGTCAATGCGTTGCGCCGTGATCGAGGCGCGCGCGGCAATGCAAAGGCGCGCGCATTCCGCGATCGTCGCGGCGTCCTTTTTTAAAAGCATCTCCCATTTTCCCGTAATCGCATCAAGCACTTCTTTCCCGCCGATAAACGCATAGCGGAAAAATTCCGCTAAGGAAAACGCATATTCGACGTCGGGCGCGTTTACCAGTGAAGCGGTGTCGAACCATGCCATCGACGGGTTATAGCGCAACCCGGCAGCGGCCTCGCATTGAGCGCCGTTAATGATCCATGTTTCCCCGACGCTTGAATCCAAAAACGCGGTTAGCGATAAAGGGACGACGACAAGCCGCATTCCTCCCCGGTAGGTGGCCGCCGCAAAACCCGCCACGCTGAGAAGCGCCGTTTCGCCGAAGGCGATGATGAGTGACGATGCGGCAATATCTTTTACGGACAGAGCGTCGATAATCGCGCCATATCGCGCGACCGTGCGGTTGCCGGCCATGGCTGGAATGATAATTTTAAAACAGCTTGATGTTTTTTCGATAGTGTCAATAATTGCCTTATGGTCCTTCTCCGTTTGCGAATCGCAGAGAAGCGCGCACGGAGCGTCCGGATACCTGGTTTTAAGGACATGGGAAAATTGTTTGTAGGCATCGTTGCCGATACAAGCCAACAGCGGCGCCTGGCCGCCGGTTTTTACTTCGCATGAAAAGCCGAAATCCTGTTTGGCCAATGCCGACGCGAAATCGGGAAGCGACCGGGCTGAAATGCCCGCGGCAGTCCGCGCCTCGGCGTCGGGGCCCGTTTTTTCCATTACGACGTTATTAACCGGCATGGCAATCGACGGCGGTTGGAATTTGTAAACAAATGAAAGTTCAAGCATCTTCTGCGCCAGCGCGGTTTTCTGCACCGGTTTTATAAGATACCCCTGGACTCCGAACTTTACGGCCTCAACGATTTTCTTTTTATCGTTTTCCGTGGTCTGCAGAACAAACGGCAGTTTGGCGTATTCGGGACATGACCTGACATACTTCAAGAAATCGAGGCCGGATTCTCCCGGCATGTTCCAATCGGAAATGATGAAATCGAACTTTTTTCCCTTAAGCAGAATTTTGGCCTCGCCGACGTCCGAAGCCTCGGTGATGCTCGTGTAACCGAGCTCATTTAACACCGCAATGACCATATGCCGGATCATTTTTGAATCATCGGCGATAAGAATATTCATGATTGTCGTCCTTTGTTTATGTAAAACGTCGTTAGACCTTCGGTCCGCGAAGAAAAATCATCGCTGAGAGTATACAGGCTCTCGGCGGAACCCAGAAACAAGACGCCCTCCGGCTCAAGGGCCCGGCGCAGACGCCCAAGGACGGTTTTCCTTCCTTCGATTGAGAAATAGATGATGACATTCCGGCAAAAAACGACGTCGAATTTGCCGATATTGTCAAACGGTTCCATAAGATTGACCCGCTGGAACATGACCATTTTTCGTATATCTTCAAGCAATTGCCATCGTTTCCCGCTTATACGGAAGTAGTTTTGGCGGTCCGGGGCTGAAAGCTGTTTTCCCAATTCCATTTCGCTGAAAATCCCCGTTTTCGCCCGTTCGATGGTTTTGTCCGAAATATCGACCCCCACGATGGAAATGTCTCGGAGTGAAAACACCGACTGCGTCGGCAGCCAGCGCCGAATGCAGAGCGCGATGGAATACGGTTCCTGGCCGAAACTGCAACCCGCGGAAAGAATGCGCAGCCGGGGCGGCAGAAAATGCGCCTGGCCGGCTCGCCGGTCCGACGCTTCCGGCAAAACAACATCCGTAAACACCTGATACGGATGTTGGTCCCTGAAAAAACCGCTTTCGTGCGTCGTCATCAACTCGATGACCTGTTGTGTCAGATGGTCGCGTATTCCGGATGCAAGCACGCGGTAAAATTCGGAAAATGTTTTACACCCTTCGCGTATGAGAAGCTCGCTTAATCGCGTTGTAAACAGGTATCGTTTTTCCTCGGCCACGTCGATACCGCTTTCCCGGAAAAGGTAATCTTTCAATAAACCGAATTCGCGGTCGGATATATCCATGCCGTCAACCCTCATGGTTTTAAATTCCGATAAGTTCGCACACCCGCGCCGCAATTCGGTCAAGCGGGAGGATTTCGTTTGCCAGGCCGGCGCGTACGACGCTCCCGGGCATTCCCCACACCACCGAAGTCCGTTCATCCTGCGTCAGCACGGACCCGCCGTGCTCTTTTATCGCGCCGGCCCCTTTTGTGCCGTCCACGCCCATGCCGGTGAGTACGACGGCCATTGCCTTGCTCCCGAATAGCGGAGCGCCGGACCGGAAGAGCACGTCCACCGAAGGCTTGCACCCGTTCTCAGCGGGACCATCTAAGATGCGCAAACATAATTTCCCCCGCGCTTCGCGACGCAGCATGCAATGGATCCCGCCGGGAGCGAGATATGCCTTGCCCGGCGCGGGCTCCTCGCCGTCCTCGGCTTCCTTGACGCGAATGCTTGTTTTACGGTCGAGCGCCGCCGCCATCGGGCCTGTGAATTCCTTGGGCATATGTAATACGATAATGACCGGTATCGGCATAAGCGCCGGAAAATCCGGCAATAGCCTCATCAAGGCCTCAGGTCCGCCGGTGGATACGCCGATGAGGACAACGTCGAATTTAGGTCTGACTATCGTTTGCCGTTCCCCGCTCACGAAAGATTTCGTGAATGCGGGACGGGCCGCAACAGTTTTCTGTTCGATAACGTTATTTTTCCCCGCCTCGCCCTGGCGGGCGCGGTTGGAATATTGTTTGATCGAGCAACACCGGATCTTTGAAAGAAGAAAACTTGGCATGGATTCGTTTTTTCCATGAGCGGCGATAAAATCGAACGCGCCGCTTGTCAGGGCGGCAACCACTCGTTTTGCCGAGGCCGGATCGTTGCCTGCGGTCATGATGATTATTCCCGTTTCAAAGCGTTCCCGCATCACGGTATCGGTGAATTCCACGACGCCGGGTCCATCCTGCGCCAAAATGATGTTTGGGGCGCGGCTTCTGACGATGTCAAGTCCCAGGCGGAGGTCGAGGGCGGTCCCGACGATTTCGATATCGCGCGTGGCTTTGATGGCGTCGGCGATAAACGCGGCGTTCGCAATTGAGTTTTGTATAAAAACGATGCGGATCCGGTCCATTGCGTTCTTTCTATTTAATCGCCTCTTCAAGTTTCAAGACCACGTCGCTCATGCGGTCAACGGCCATCATCATGTCCTGCATGCCGTCCTTCGCTTTCTTCGACGCGGCGCCAGTATGGTCGATATACCGGGAAGCCTCCTGCACCATGACGGAGTTTTCCGCTATCCTTGTGTTAAGGTCGGCCACGCCGGTGGACGCTTCCGCGATGTTCCGCGCCACTTCGTTGGCGCCGCCGGCGATTTCGGCCACGCCCTTCGAGATGTCGGAAGCGCCGTGCGCCGATTCGCTTATGTATTTGGATATGTCATTGATGCCTTTTGCGGCCTCGGAAAGGTTTCTGCTCACTTCCTGCGTTCCCTTCGTCTGGTGGTCGACCATGCCCGAAATATTTTTTTGAAGCGCATTGATTTTTTCGATGACCTGGGCGATCCGCTGGATCGCCGATACCGCCTGGACCGTATTGCGCTGGATGCCTTGTATTTTCGCGGAGATGTCCTCGGTGGCGCTCTTCGTTTGCCGGGCGAGTTCCTTGACTTCGTTGGCCACGACGGCGAACCCCTTTCCCGCCTCTCCGGCGCTTGCCGCTTCGATGGCGGCGTTGAGCGCGAGAAGGTTCGTTTGCTGGGCAATGACCTGGATGACGGTGGTCACCTTGCCGATTTCTTCGGCGCTTTTTCCAAGCTGGTTCATGACCTCGCCGGTTTCCGATGCGGTTTTCGTGGCCTCTTCGGCGACCGTTGCGCCCTCCTTCGCGTGCGAGGCCACGCCCTGGATCGCGCTGGACATTTCCTTAAGGGCCTCGTCTATACGGTTCATATTGGTCGACATTTCATTGGTGGTCGTGGCAAGGCTCGACATGCCCGCGCTAATTTCCTCCGACGAGGTGGCGACGGTCCCGATGTTCGAGGATATTTCTTCGGCCGCGTTGACGATCGTGGCTATGTTCGTCGACATCTGCTCGGAGGTCGTGGCGGTCGAGGAAGAATTGTTCGAAATTTCCTTGATGATTTCCCCGCTGCTCTGCGCTTCCTTGAAACATTCCCCGATTTTGTTAGACAACTTTATGCATACATCAAGCTGGACTTTTTCCGCCTCCGATATGTCGAAGGCGCTTGTTTTTATCTTTTCCACCAGCATCCGCTGATGGGCCGCGATGGTCTCGATCGATCCGGCCAGCCGGTTGACATCATCGTTGGCGCCGCGCGGAAGGTCCTTCTGTAAGCCTCCCCCGGTCGTCCCGCTTTCCACCGCCTGCCTCAGGGCGCTCAGCGGCAAACCGGTCTTGCGGACAAAAAACAGGAAAACAAGCAGTACAATGATTACCGACGCCGCCCCCGAGCCCGCTTCGACCCAAAGGACCTGTACCATGCCGCGGGCATGGAGAAAAAACGCCAGGCCTGCCGGCAGGACCGCCGCCAGCGCCAGTCCCAATGCCTGCATCGGGATTTTCGATGGTTTGATGGTTTTAACGGGACCGTTCATAAAGACCTCCACCATGACTAAGTGTAAATATTTCGCCGAATTTTCCGTGATCTGTATCCACGCTTATAAAATACCCGCCATTTTTCCCGCGTTTAACAGTATGATCGCCTGCGATTTCAAATTGATGACGCCTTCGATGTACGGCGCATTCCGCTCCTTCAAATGCGACGGCGCCTCCTCGATGAGCGATGATTCAAGGTTCAAAATGTCCCCGACCGTATCGACCAGGAAGCCCACGGGCTTATCGCCGAGGACCCCTCCATCAAACGACGGTTGAAAATCCCGCACCGCCTTTATTTCCCGCGAGGTCTTCAAAATGACGATTTGAGAATCGGCTTTAATCGAATGCTCTTTTCCGCCCAGAATAACGGTTATGTCCAGGACCAGCACCACCTGCCCTCTGATATTGACTATGCCGTGAACCTCCCGCTGTTTCAAAGGAACGGGCGTGATCTGGACGGGAGGCGTGATTTCCTTGACGATGCGGATATCAAATCCGTATAACCTATCGTTCAAGAAGAACGAAACAAACTGTCGAATGCCTGTCGATTCTTTGCCGGGCATCGGATCACCGCCTTTTCACGTTAGAGGGCAGGCTTGCTAAAATGTCTTCAAGCGACTTGACGAGCAGGGGCAGATTGTTCTTCGAACGGAATTCGTCGAATCCGGCGTCCAGCGCCCTGGGACGGACAACGGCCTCGTCCATCGCCGAAATCCCCACAAGCGGAAGCAGACTCAAGGTTTCGTGCGATTTCAAACGCCGTGCCAGCTCAAACCCGTCCATGACGGGCATTTCAAGGTCGCTCACGACCCCGTCGACCGGCGTATGTTCTAAAATATCAAGCGCTTCCTTGCCGTTCGCCGCGCACGTGACATCCAATCCGATCCCGCGGAGATACGAGCCCAATAGCGCCCTGAAAAATGCCGAATCTTCCGCCAAAACAACCCGTAATTTCTTGATTTTATTGCGTTCCTTCGAAGAAAACCATCCGGGCTGCGCCGCTTCGATGAGCGCGCAAAGGTCAAGAATCGCCGTCAGGCGTCCTTCCACAAGCTGCGATCCGATAATGACCGCCTGGTCCGCGGGACCGGGTTCCATGCTGTTTTCAAGATCGATAATATCGATGATCTCCGCGGCCGCGATGCCGATGGGCTTTCCGATCCGGGGAATAATGGCGAAAAGGTATTTCAAATCCCGGCACGGCGAAACCCCGCGGACCGCCTTGTCCATGCGCACCAGAGGAATTACCGAGTCCCTGAATCGAAGATACTCACGGCCCCCGGCCGTCTGAATTTCATTCACGGAAACTTCGTCGACCCGTAAAAGCATGCTGAGGGGAAGCGCGAACCGCTCGTTTCCTCCGGCCGAAAAAACCAGCATTTTCTGCCGGTTATCGTCACTGGTGCGCGCCTTGACGGACGCCGCATCGGTCTTGTCACATCGGACGCCGCCCGTTTGGGCCAGCTCGGGCACGTCGATAATGAGCGCGGTCGAACCGTCGCCCAGCACCGTCACGCCCGCGTACACGCGGCACTTTTTAAGCCGTTCGTGCAGCGGCTTGACGACGATTTCCTCCGTGTCGACGATCCTTTCGACGCACAGGCCGAATTGATCGCCGCCGAGCCGCAAAACGATGATGTACATGGAGTTGGAAATCGACGACCGCCGGTCGCGGGGCCCCTTCCTTTTGTTATTGCCGACCGGGCCGCTCGTATTCCGGCGGTCGGGGGCCTCCACGCGCCGGTCGGATTTCTGTTCGTTTGTCGCGGGATCCTTGTAGGTGCGCCTTATCCCCAGCGCCTTGGACAACCGCAGAAGCGGCAGCATCTTTCCACGCAACCAGTAAACTTCCTTGTCGTCAATTTTCTGGACCGATTGGTAGACCTCGTCTCCGTGCAGCCAGACCACCTCGCTCACGTTGACCTGGGGAATGGCAAAGCATTGGTCCTCAACGGTCAGGATGAGCGCGGGAATGATGGCCAGGGTCAAGGGAAGGCTGATTGAGATCGTCGTGCCGGCCCCCTTGACCGATTGGATTTCCACCACGCCGCCGAACTTTTGAAGGGACGTTTTTACGACGTCCATGCCCACGCCGCGACCCGACAGGTCGGTCACCCTGGAAGCGGTGGAAAAGCCGGGCAGTAAAATCAGGTCCAATGCCTCACGGTCCGTCAAGGCCTCCGCCTTGCTTTGCGTACAGATCCCTTTTTTAATTGCCGCCTCCCGCATGATCTTCGGGTCGATGCCTTTTCCATCGTCGATCACCTGGATGTTGACCAGCCCCGCCTGGTGCCGCGCGGAAAGGCGGATATGCCCTATGGCCTGTTTTCCGGCCCGCTTACGGTCTTCCGCCGATTCAAGGCCATGGTCCGCCGCGTTACGCACCAGATGGGTGAGCGGCTCGGCGATATTGTCAACGATGCTTTTATCGAGTTCGACGTCGCCGCCGGAAATGTCGAGCTCGATTTCCTTCCCGAGGTTTTTGCTTAAATCCCTGACGACGCGTGTAAACCGGCTGAAAACATCCCCCACCGGCCGCATCCTCGTCTGCATGACCGTCATCTGGATTTCCGACGTCACCACGTTGAGGCGCTGGTTCACCGCCGAAAGTTCCTGCGCATTTCCCGACGTCAACAATTGCGTGTTGCGGTTCCGCACGACCACGAGTTCGCCCACCAGGTTCATGAGTTTGTCCAGCAATTCAACGGGTATGCGGACGCTTTGCTCCTCGCCATGCGACGCGGGAACGGCGGCCGCTGAGGGCGTTACAGCGTGAGCCGCCCCGGAGCTTGCAGGCGCGTCCTTCCGTGGCGCGTTGGCGATTTTCTTTTCCGGCAAGGGCGAATCAATTTCAGCAATGTTTGTTTCCATCGTTATGTCTTTATTGGCGCCGTCCCGGGCCGGAATTTCTTCGGGCTTATAGAGATAACATGAAACGGGGGTGATTTCCAGCCCTGGAAAAAGTATCTCGGGGTCATCGATCATGCTGGCCAGGAGAAAGGAACAGGGCATGGTTTTAGCGGGAGATTTAGCGGGCGCCTTGATGTCCGCTATAATTGTGCCGACCGAGCACAGCTTTTGATAGAGTTCCGCGGGAGTGCATTTGCCCTTTTTGCATTCGAGCGTCACGTCCAGCGTGAATTCATAAAGATGCAACAATTGCGTTCGGACAATCGAAAGGTCGTATTGGGATATATCAAATATATGTCCGGCGCCGGCGCTTTTTTCCGGTGCCGGCGGGCCATCGGGCGTTTTTAATTCTTGAACAACCTCCGCCAGCCTAGCGATAATCGGCGCGGCATCCTGCAAACTATTCTCATCGCCGGACTCGACGCCTGCTTTAAGCTTGTCCAGTCCATCGAGAAGCGCCTGTGAAATGTCGTGGGTTGGAGTCAGGATTCCTTCACGGATTTTCCCGACGACGTTTTCCATCGCATGCGCCAGCTCTTTAATTTTTAAAAGATTGACGCATGCGGCGCCGCCCTTTATCGAGTGCAGGGACCGGAAAAGGCGGTTTATCATTTCGGCGTCCGGATTTCCCGACGCCTGTTCAAGCGCAAGGACGTCTTCTTCCGCGGTCAACAAATGCTCGCGCGCCTCCGCGTAAAATTCGTCTAAAAATTCCATGTGCGCCTTCTTTTTTTTCCAGACCTTTTATATTAAGGGCGCGTTTCAATTGGAGATCGGCAAGGGGCGAGAAAGGCCAGTAATTAAAACCCACGTATAGTGTACCAATTGAAAACCGCTTTTACAATGTTATTGTTTCGTTGACACTATTTTCCCAGGGTAAAATAAAACGTCGTCCCTGCCCCGACCTTGCTTTCGGCCCATATTGTCCCTCCGTGGGCCTCGACTGTACCCTTGACTATTGATAATCCCAATCCCGTTCCGTTAATACCTTTTACATTCGCGCCCCTTTTGAATTTCTCGAAGATCGTTTCCTTGGATTCTTCGGGAATGCCGATACCGTTGTCGCGGACATAAAAAACTTTCTTTCCGTCCGTGTTTTCTACGCCAACCACAATTTTTCGGTCCGGACCTTCGCCGATATAATTCACCGCGTTTCCGATAAGATTCATAAAAACTTTTGTCATGCCCTTTTTGTCGGCCATGACCATGCCCAGCTCATCGTCTATCGTTACTGCCGTCTTTTTTTCCTCGATCGGGTATTTCAGGCGCGCGACCGCTTCAAGCGCCAGGGCGCAAAGATCGATTTCCTCAAGGGCAAGTTCCTGCGTTCCTGCGTCAAGCTTCGCGCTTGCAAGCAGGTCGTCGAGCAGTTCCTGCATATATGAAATTGCCTCCGCCCCCATACCGGTTGCTTCTTTACCATCGCTATTCAGGTTTCCGAAGGCGCCCGTTTGCATAAGTGAACAAACGGTTTTCATGGTGGTAAGAGGTTTTTTCAAATCGTGCGTTGCCGCGTTGGTAAATTCGAGGATCTCCTGGTTTTTCTTCTCCAGCCGCTTCTGTACATCTTTTAAGTAGGTAATGTCTTTAAACGTAACATAAAGAACCCGCTCGTTTTTCCAAAGCAGTTGTCTGCAACAAACAATGACATTGACCTTTGTACCGTCTTTTTTCAAACTGGTCCCTTCATGGTCCGGGACGTCGCCTCCGTCGGAAAGAAGTTTCAAGGAATTACGCAATATCTGCTTCGCTTCGGTCGGGGTAATATCCTCAGCCGTCAATGTCAGGAATTCTTCTTCCGTATAGCCGAACAACGCGCACATGGCCGGGTTCGCCCCGACAAAGCGGTTGGTTATGGGTCTGATAAGCGAAGCGCCCTCGGAGGTCAGTTCGAACATGCTCCTGAAACTTTTTTCCGACTCGGCGAGCGATTCTTCCGCACTTTTTCGTTTGGAGATGTCCCGGACCGTGGCCTGCAGGACCTGTTTGCCGTTCAAGTTGAATGCGGAAATAAGCACTTCGGCGGGAAAATCTTCCCCGTTGGTCCTTCGATGGACCCATTCAAATCGGGTGCTCCCTATTTTGAGCGCCTCCCCGATACGCTCCTGCGCGGCCTGGAAAGATTCCTTGCCGTCCGGTTGATTAGGTGGGGAAATTTCCGCCGGATGCACACCCGAGAATTCTTCCTTGCTATTAAAACCGAACATTTCAAGGGTCTTCGCGTTACAGTCGAAAAACCCTTTTTCGCTCAGCAGCATGAGGGCGTCATTCGACTCTTCGTAGATGGACTTGAATCGCTCTTCCGATTCAGCAAGGGCCCGTTCGGCCTTTTTGCGTTTTGTAATATCCAGGACGGTGACGACTTCGCCCGCCAAAAGATCATCCGGATTTATAGGCGACATTCTTAAAGAAACGTCGATCAATGCGCCGTCTTTGCGCCGCCACAGCGCTTCAGCGTAGCTGCGGCCTCCCTTTTCCTTGTTTTTATACAACTCGCGGCCCGTGCGCTCATATTCCGCGTCGTCAATATAGTACATTCGGGCATTGTTCCCGATTATCTCCTCGGCCGAAAAGCCGCAGATTTCGCAAAGCCTTTCGTTGACAGTTTGCATAACGCGGTTTTTTGACAACGAAATTCCCACAGGAGCGGCCAGATAAATGCCGCGCAGCATCGCTTCATTTTTCCGTAACTCTGTTTCTATAATTTTCTTTTCATCAAGCTCCTGGTCCAACCGCTTGCGCAGACTGCTTAAATACCCCACGATCACCGCAATTATTAGAACGGAAATTAATCCGGGCGACCGATGGAACAGCGAGGCAACATCCCAGGCCGGGAGTCCTTCAAAATGCAAAAGGGCAAGCGTAGCAACATTTGAAAGGACCGCGGCAACGACGCCGCGACGTATGCCGCCTACCCAGGCAACAACGAGTGGCGGCACAAATGCAAAAATCGCCACGCTTTCGCCCATTAGTGAATAAAAAACAAGGAAAAAAACAATGTAACCGGCAATGGCCGAAAAGGTCCAGATATAAAATGGTATCGCAAGTTTTTGTTTTAATGACATGTTTTTGTTGGTCATTTAATTGTTTTTTTTAAACAGTCCAATTTTATTTCTACCGTTCGACCTCACCCAATCACCCCGGTCCTTTCGCTTCGCTCAGGACCACCCCTCTTTCCCTCTCCCACGGGGAGAGGGAAAGAGGGGAAGGGGGAGAAAGGGTGAGGTCGAATGACGCAATTATCAATACGCTCCGACCGCTATTTCACCCGTTTTCCTGTCTTCATAAAACCTGACGTTCTCGCGAACGGCCGTTACACTTTTTTTCAGTTCTTTTATTTTAATCATGACATCGGGATAGCACGCCTGGCTTACTTTGATATAACAAACGTCCTTTTCCTGCGATTGTTCGTACAAATCGGACCGCTTGGCGATCATGATCACCAATTGATGGTCGAGGGCCTTCTTTTTTTCGAGGGCCTTGGAAATCATGCTTTTCATCCCGGTTGAAATGCCCTCGCTTGCTTTTATTTTATTGAGCAAAGGTAATAAGCTTTCTTCTATTTTACGGATGTTTTTTTTACAGAATTCTATTACAATGTCAATTTCGGAGAGACGCCGCAGCACCAGATAATCGTTGCCCGCGTCCACCATTGTTTTCACCCCGGTTTCCGACCCAAGGGCCTTCACGTCTATGCCGCGCTGCGCGAACACTTCCCCGCCGATGACCGCGCCCTTTTTGTTCTTCATGATGAGGCATTTCGAGGTGAAAAGGTAGCTGTTGATGGCAAAATTATCTATATAAATGTTTCCCTCGGCTTCCATACGCGCGTTCTGTGCATAGCCGACCCGCACGTCCCGTCCGGCTGAAACAAGGCCTTTGCCTTTTCCCTGTACCCCGCCTTTTATGATGATGTCCCTGCCGGCTTCCAGCCGGGCCGATTCAACTATTTTCATGACCACGATGTCGCCGTCGGCCTTCACCTCGAACCCGTCGGGGACCGTGCCGTTGATGACCACGTTGCCGTTGAATTGAATGTTGCCCGTGGCATAATCGACGTCTCCATTGACAACATACGTGTTCACCACCTCGATTATCGTTCCGTTAAGCACGATGCTGCCGTTTATGTTCGCGTAAAATTCCTTCCCATTTTCCGTCTTTCGCACGCCGTTTCCCGCGGTAAGCAAAGCGGGTTTTCCGGCGTTTGCGACGATTTTCTCTCCCGATACATTGACGCCTGGCACACCTTCCTTCGGATCGAAAATCCGGGCAAGAAGCTTGTCTTTTTCGGCCATGAGGATGTTCGTGGAGCTTTTATAGTCGATCCTGCCGTCGGGCAGTATATGGAAGTCGTATTCCTGGGGAATGGTTGAAAAAGTAAAATCCACCCTGCCCGGTTCCCCTTCTTTCGCCGAGGTCCCGATGGCCACGCAAACGTCTTTTTGCCGCGTCATCGTAGCGTTTGCCTTGTCAATTACGGCTGCGAGGGTTTTTTCCTCGATACCGGATGTTATTCCCGCCTTCCGTAATTCTTCTTTAACTCCAGCGGCGCTGAGCGGTTTACCGCAGCCGTATCCGGGCGAACAATCCATGAACGCGTGCATTTTATCATCGCTTGTCCGGATGCGTATCGAGCAATCCACGTCGGAAGGCACAACGTGCAGGGCCTTTTTGAAAATAACGACGAAGCCGTTTTTTCCCGCGTAATAATATTCGATGGGGCCTTTGACTTTTTTTACCGCATTGCGGCCCGGCCCGAAGGCGGACTGTTCATCGGCATTGCGCGTGGCGATGAGCTGGCCGGTTTTAACGTTCTTAAAATGCGCCAGGGATTCGATTTCCAGCGCATCAATGTCATCGGAATCTAATAGCCTGACAAACTCAACTCCGCTCTCCAGCACCAGGTGTTCCTCTTCCGTGCCGGTTTTTTGCGCGCCATGGAATACTTCGATGGGTTTGCTTCCGATAAACCCTTTTTCCTCGAGGTTTTCCCGCGTCATTTCATGCAGGATTTCCCCGGTTTCAATATCATCAAGCTGCTTCTCCAACCGACGAAGCATTTCATCGGGATTTTCATTCCCGTTTTCTTTTAATTCGTCTGCCATGCTACTTGATTCCCCAGTCGGACATTACCTGTTTTATTTCGGCTTCAACCTGGTCAAAAACCTCGTCAATCTCGCTGTTTTTAAGTCCCAGAAATTGCAGGGCCGGTTCATGGAGGGTAAACACGCAGGGAAATCCGGGACCGTTTCCCCTGTTGCACGTTTTTGTGTCGGCAATGTGCACTACGGCCGCGATGAAACGGTCATTTTCGCTTTCAAGGTCCGATAAAATGGGTTTATGGTGATGATGAATGGCCGTTGCAAGGAAATCGGGAAGCCGCCATTTTGAGGCCATCAGTTTCCCGATTTCACAATGAGTGGCGCCCAAAACGTATTGTTCCACCTTGACAAATTCAATCTTTGTGCGCACGGTCTGCTGCACGACGGTGATGAACTCGTCGTGAAAAAACTGGTCGAGCACCAGAATGCCGATATCATGAAGAAGACCGGCCATAAAGTAATCGTCAGGTTCGTCCCTGTTCAATTTCCTTGCGATAAGCCTCGCGCCCGTCGCGCAGCCGAACGAGTGCAGCCAGAATTTTTCCCGGTCGAAGAGCGATGCATTGCCCACCCCTTCGAACGTTTTCACCACGCTGACCCCGATCACGAGGTTTTTCACGGTATTGAGGCCCAACAGCATGATGGCCTGCTGTATGGACGATATTTTATTGCCGAGCCCGTAGAACGCCGAATTGACAAGGCGCACGATGCGGGCGGCAATCGACTGGTCGCGGGTAATGATGAGCGCGATCTGCGACATGTTCGAATTCGGGTTTTCGATGAGCTTCTGGATTTGGTGGACGATAACCGGCAGCGTGGGAAGATTTTCGACCATGTCCAGTTTTTTCAGGATCTCGGTTTTGTCCATGGTCAGGATCTTTCGATCAAGGGAAGCGAAACGTTAAAGGAGGTTCCCGCGCCTTGCCTGCTCTCGAAGTAAATGGACCCCTTCATAAGCTCGATATATGACCTGGCGATGAAGAGCCCCAGCCCGTTTCCCGTACTGTTTCGGGTGGCGGGATTGTCCTCGCGGAAATATTTACTGAATACAAAACCCGTCATTTTCTCGGCAATTCCAACCCCGGAATCTTTGAACTGAATGTTCGCATATCCGGGTACGCTTGTACAGGCGACTTTCACCGGCGCATCGGGGGCGGAATATTGCAGCGCGTTTTTCAGCAGAACGGTAAACACTTTTTTTGTTTTATCGAAATCGGCCCTGACAAAAAGCTCCGGGTTGCCGTTGAATGAGATCCGGGCGTTTACGGTTTTCAAGGAAAGCGATTTCCCCAGGTCCGCAACGGCGCGCGTAAGCGCCGACCCGACGGAAAAATCTTCCAGCTCCAGTTCCTTTTCCGCGAGATTCATTTCAATGAAGAAAAGATCGCGCATATCGCTTATTAAAAGCGAAAGCCGGTTGACTTCTTCGTAGCACATGCCTATGATTTCTTTCGTCTCAACGGAACACTGCGGCCCGAGGTCGGCCGGTCCGCCCTGGAGCATGGAAAGCGAGGTCTTGATCGTGGCGAGGGGGCTCCTGATTTTATGAAGGATCGTTCCGATGAATTCACGCTTCATCCGTTCGATTTTATTCAGGTTGGTGGCGTCTTCGACAAGGACCATCAAACCTTCGCCGCCGGTCTCCTCGCCTGCCTCGATCACCGTGCAACTCAGTGTTTTTTCCGCTTTGGTAAGCAGCACATGTTGCTGCTGGGACTTCCCGGAATGGACCTGCCGGATGCCGTCTTGCAAGGTCTCGAAATCCTTGATCAAGTCCATGAAAGCGGCATCGAGCAGGTTTTCAACGTCAATGGCGAGCAGCTTCATGGAAAGGTCGTTGCACGTCGTGATCTGAAGGTCGGCGTTTAATACGATGACCCCTATCGGCAAACGCTCGATAAACCGTTCCAGGTCATTTTTTATACAGTTCATTCAATGCTCCTTTAATCCTTATCCCTTGGCTTTAATTGTTTTTCAAGTATCGCGGCAAGTTCCTGCGGCTCAAACGGCTTGGCGGCGTAGTCGGCCGCCCCGTTCTTGATCGCCAGCGCCTTGCCGTTGGAATATTCCCTGGCGGTAAAAATGACCACCGGAATGTTTTTCGTATCAGGATCCTGTTTTAATTTTTCAAGCACCTGCCAGCCGTCCATGCCCGGCATCATGATGTCGAGCAGGACCACGTCGGGTTTATAGTCCAGCGCGGCCCTGAGCCCTTCTTCGCCGTCAAGCGCGCCTTTGACTTCGAACCCGTAATGGGCAAGCGCCATGCAGGTTGATTTTACCAGAAGTTTTTCATCGTCGATGATAAGGACCTTTGCTGCGGCCATAGTTCCTCCGTTTCATTGAACAGGTATATGTATTGTAAAGCGAGATCCCTTCCCTTTTTCCGATTGCACGGTTATGCTTCCGCCGAGGATCTCCGCGGCCCTGTGGGCAAGATAGAGGCCGGTCCCCAGGCCGCCGTGCCTGCGCGTGAGCGGGTCTTCCCCCTGCACAAAACTTTCAAAGAGATTGTTACGGGCCCTTTCGGAAAGTCCCTCCCCTTCGTCGGCAACGGTTATGGAAAGGTCCTTGTTTTCGTCGTGGGCATTCCCTTCAAGCACGATATGGACCGCGCCGCCCGTCCGGTTGAATTTGACCGCGTTGCTCAGCACATTGCAGAGGGCGGTCCTAAGCAAATGCGGGTCGGTTGAAATCGTGGGGTTTTTCAAACGGTTTTCGAAGGTGATCGATATTTTCTTATTGTCCGCTTCCGGCCGTATCTTCCCGCTTTCCGAAACAACGATCTGCTCCACGTCCATGGTGCACGGGCTTTTGGCATAGCCAAGGTCCGACAGGCTTGCCAGGGACACGATCCTGTTTACAAGGTACTTGAGGCGATGGTTGGCTGTCCGCATGTCGTTGAGCGCTTCATCGCGAAAACCGGCATCTTCCCATTGGAATTGTAAAAGCGAGAGGTAATTCATGATGATGGTGATCGGCGTCCGCAGTTCATGCGCTGCTATGCTGAGGAACGAATTGCGCATTTGCTCCGCGTTAATCGTTTCGGTCTGGTCCAGAAAAACGACCACGCTCCCCGTGCAGCCCCCCTTTTTGTCGAAAATCTTCTGGACATTGACAAGAAAGTATTTCGCCTTCTCTTTGTTCTTTGCAATAGAAAGTACATTGTTTCCTTTACCGGGTATTGGCCCCTTGTCGATCATGATCGATAGCTGGTCCGCGCACGCGAGGTGTTTGAACGCGCTTGTTATCTCTTGGCCCGCGCATTCGGCAAATAGCACGCCCGCCATCTGTTCGGCCCGTTTGTTCATGATGACTATTGATTTTTGATTATCGACCGCGATAAGGCCCTCGCCCATGCTGTTGATGATCGCGTCGAGCTGTTGGCCCTGATTTTCAAGCAACCGCACCATCGATTCCAGCTCGTCGGACCTGCTTTTTATCTTTTTTTCGAGGTCCGCAAAGCGTTCGAGCCGCTGTTTTTTCACCTCAACCATGCCGAGTGCCTTTCGCACGCGACTTGTAATTTCTTCACGGCCCAGAGGTTTTGAACAATAACAAAAAGCCCCAAGTTCCATGGCTTCTTTCACGTCTTCAAGGTTTTCATTTCCCGTCATCATTATCGCTTCATAGGTATTGTCAAAAACATTAATTTCCTTTAAAAGGCCCAGGCCGCCAAGCTCCGGCATGACAATGTCTATTAAAAACAGATCAAAGCGCAATTTTAAGCAGAGTCCAAGGGCCTCTCTGCCGTTTGATGCGCACACAACGGAATATCCTTCGTTGCGCAGCATTTCCTTTAAGGTATCACGGTTATCGACCGCATCGTCCACGACGAGTATCGTGTAATCTTTTTTCATTGGCGTCTTCTTTCCCAGCCAAGGAACGCGGCGTTGACAAGATCGGTAAGATCTTTGGAATCATAGGGTTTGAGCAGATGATAAAAAACGCCGATCGCGGCGATTGCCCTTTCAATTTCAAGATTATTATGCGTGGTAATAGCGATGATCATGGGTTTGTCGCGCATGTGCGTTTTCAAAATCTTCAATTCACAAAGGGATTTTTTGTTTGCCTGCCCCAGGTTAAAAAGGACAACGGTAAAGGGCGTTTTGGCCAAAACTTCAAGCGCCTCGTTCGCATCGTGCGCAAAAACCATTATGTAATCGTCTGTAAACAAATCCTGTAATAGAACGCATTCGGAGATATCGGGTTCGATGACGAGGAAGCTTTTGGGCACGGGTTTTATCCTATTAAATTTTAACATCATTCCGAAAACGCCCCCTTGCCCCCGCAGGGGGAATTAGTAGGCTTAACGAATCTAAAATCTCCCCCTGCGGGCAAGGGTACCTTGGGGGGTGCACCAGTATACAGTGCAAACGTCAAGCCAAAAACTTTACATTAGCGTAAACGCCTGTAATTGCGATAGGTTACATAACAAATAAGAGAAAACCGGCCGTCAACGAACTGTGATTTTTTATGGTGTTTTTACCACGGTATTCAGCGGGCGGGGATTGTAATGAATTGATTATTTAAAAGATGGGAGGAAAAAAAGGAAAGCGTGGTGATTGTACCATGGAAATCGACCTTACAGATTGTCCATAAACTCGCCCATCACTTGCGGTTTCAGAAAAAGAAGCGGCGTGCAGTAGAGCGGATACGAACGCACGGGGCCATTGGTTTCGGGCATATTCGCGAACAGGCGGATTCCATAGGTCGACGAGGGGTGTTCGGCAAGAAACAAATGCAGACTTTTCAGGCTGCCGGTCGGCCCGCTTTTAATTTCAACGGGGATTGCCTGATTGTCAACATTGGCAACATAATCGACTTCGGCGTTTGAAGACCTTGCTTCACGCAACCAATAGTAAAGCCCGGCGCGCATATCGGAACCGGCGTATGCGATTAATTCTTGTCCCGCGAATGCCTCGGCATGGCCGCCCTTGTTGACGCATGCATTTACCGGGTCAATGATCCAGCCGCCTTGTCCGGGGCCAAGCATGGTCTGGCCCAGGCCTACGTCGACAAAGAGCAACTTGAACTTGTCCAAATCCGCCTGCGCGCCCAAAGGCAGCCCCTGCGCGGAGCTATGGACCACCTTGTGGACGATCCCGGCCTTTTCCAGCAGATCGAGCGCCGGGGCGAGTTCACGTTTTTTAAGGGAATCCGACAGGTGCGTGAATTTGAATTTTCGTCCTTGCAGCCAGGGTATTCTCTCAAACATCAAGGGAAGATATCTCGCACGACCGCCTTTGGCGTATTTTTCAAAATCCTGTTGAAAGGTCTCCATGATTCCTCGCAGGACCATATTGACCGCGTCAAAAGATCCCCGTTCGCACCAGAGCCGGACCGCCTCCGGCATTCCGCCGATTGCCATGTATTCGCCCCACAATGCCAGTAGTTTCGCATGCACGGAAGTTGAAACGGAAAAGATTTTTTTGCTTTCGGAAAAAAACCGTATCGCCGCCGTTTCGCCGCGGGCGGCAAGGAATTCCAGAAACGAAACAGGATACATGAAAAGGCTTTGAATTCTGCCCACCGGCAGGCCCGTTGATTCCAATTGAAATTCAAGGAGCGATCCGGCCGCAATCACGTGCAAGCCCGGTATTTGTTCATAGAAATAACGCAGCGCTGTAATTGCCTTTGGGGCTGCTTGAATTTCGTCAAAGAACAGAAGCGATTTTCCAGGAACGATTGGTTTTTTATGGAGTATCTCAAGATCGCGGATTATCCTGTGAGCATCCAGATCCTGTTCGAACACTGAAGCGACTTTAGGCTGCTGTTCAAAATTGATCTCAATGAATTGTTCAAATGAAACGCCAAGATTACGAACAGCATAGGTTTTCCCCACTTGGCGCGCACCGCGAAGCAGTAAAGGCTTTCGAACAGGGTTTCGCCGCCATTCGGAGAAATACACGTCAACAAGTCGTTTCATAACTTTATAATACATTTAAACATGTTTGATTTGCAAGCATTAATTAATGCAAATATGCTTGTTTTTCAAATATTGTTTACACGTGAACGCGGAGGTAAGACCCGGCATTTGATACCAAGTTTCTTGCAGGCTTCCTGTGCAGTTTCATTAAGGTGCATGGCCCGTTTTTCTCGAGGAATGCTCTGAAGTTCCTTTGCAACGGCTTCCCGCCAGGTCCAGACTTCTTCCAGTGCTTTTCCGTAATTCATAGATCCTCCTTAAGCTTGAATCGGCAGGCTTTTCGTCATGACGAATTCCGGATCGAGATCGACGCCGCAATCCCACTCAACGGTGTCAAACGCAACATGCACACGATTGAACTCTTCCGTTTTTTTAATCTGTCGAAATACTCCGAAATCCAGAAACGGCCTCATGTCAAGAATACGGGTTTGGCCGTTATCAAATATAACGACAAGCGAAAATCCTTCGACAGGAGTTACTTTGACTATAGAAGCATACATCATCTATCTCCTTGCGGATTATGCTCTCCCGGCGCAAAGTACATACGAATAATTATCCCATAAAACATTGAAATAGTCGGCATCTTTTAATCCGGTTTTTGAATGATTCGTTAAAGAATAAATTCCGCTTAAATATATATTTTGACGCAATTATTAATGTATTGCCTTGTGTCCACCTCCATATATATAATCATATTAGACACGGCACGATGTACGGCGTAAACCTTCCTGGCGAACACGCTAAATATCCCACCGCAACTATGATAATTATCGCCTTTTTAAATGGTAAAAATACCTTTTTTCATGGTCAAAATCATGGCATTCTTTGCTAGTGCGCATCGCGCAGCTTGTATATTTCTTGAAGCGGGAGGCCGGAATGATTTCACAAAAGCAGATTGATGCGTGTATCGGCGTTGCAAAGCGATATGGGGCAAAGCGCCTGGTCCTTTTTGGGAGCGCCCTTACCGACAAGGAATCCGCGCAGGATATCGATTTTATCAGCAAAGGCATACAAGGTTGGTCCTTATACGAAATGGCCGCGCTTATGGAACATGCAGCACACGCTCTGGTTGACGTCGTTCCCGAGGAACAAGGAACCGAATTTGTTGATTACAACATCAAGCGCGGGCAGGTCATTTATGAACAAGGATGATATTTCGGCACAGGTCGCTATAGAATTTAAGAGTATCGAAGAAACAATCAGAGCAATTGACGACATCCTCAAGCGCGCATCTTCCGGGAAGGTACATCCATCCGATGCAACCGCCGGAGCTACGTACCTTTCACAGTGCTATAACGGCATCGAGAACATTCTAAAACGGCTGGTTCGCTTTTTCGAAGCGACGCTTCCGGATGGGCCTAATTGGCATGCTGATTTGCTTATGATGTTTTGCGACAACCGAGAAACAGAAACTCCAGTACCCCGACTGCTTGATGATGACTTGTTTTTAAAGCTTACCAGTTTACGCAAGTTCAGGCATGTGGTTTTCCACGGGTATTCAATAAAGTTCGAATGGGAACCGGTGAAGGAGAATCTGCATTCTATTGCCGGTGTCGTTCGGTCCTTTAAGGAGCGTCTGGATAAAGTGCTCCCTTGACTGAGACTTCATAACCGCACAGCCATAAAATCACCAATTAAAGTATTGCCTTGCGTCCACCTCCATTATATAATCACATTAGACATGGCACGATGTACGGCGTAAGCCTTCCTGGCGAACACATCTAAAATCCCACCGCACATACAAAGATTATTGACTGAGCAATAAATCTTTGTTTAAAACCAGAATCGCGGTAATCTTGTTTTTATCTTGAGAATCATAGTTTGACATAGTAACATATTCTTTTTCTTTAGTCAAAATCACGGCAATCCTTTTTATCATAAGAATCATAGATTGACATAATAACATATTCTTTTTCTTTAGCAAAATCATGGTAATCCTTTTTATCATAAGAATCATAGTCTGTTTTGCCTGATATTGGGACCATCCATTGAACGATAAGAGTCAGATGGTATGAACGAACAAAATATTCTTCCCTCCCGAAAAGATAGAGCGCCGCGCGTAAATGATGAATATGCAAAAATGAGACGCTTGGCCACGGTGGTGCTCGATTCCAACGATGCTATCACGATATTGGATTTTGATGGGCGGATCAACGCCTGGAACCGCGGCGCTGAACTGATGTACGGCTACAGCGAGAACGAGGCGCTGCGGATGACTATTTGGCAACTCGCCCCTCCCGATAAAACAGCGGAACAGAAGGAATTTAACCGCCGGATCTTTGCGGGTGAAAAGGTTTCCTCGTTTGAGACTCAGAGGCAGACCAAAGACGGTGGCATTCTCGATGTCTGGATTACAGTGACGAAACTGGTGGATGAT